>WNFS01000959.1_pt1 | contig 21099 bp, 19 predicted proteins | sample 5400141 | NCBI WGS metagenome assembly WNFS01 (sample SAMN13153358, study PRJNA577476) | soil metagenome | isolation source: 60 cm saprolite under Madrone tree | place: USA:California | collected 2016-06-14
CGCGTCATGGCGGCCTTCTACGGCGTGCAGCCGAGCCCGGTCGACGACACGGTCTGGGGCCAGGTGATGGATGTCGGCTTCTCGCGCATGGATCAGCCCGGCTACATCATCCATCTGATCCCGGGATCCAACCCGTCGGAAACGGCGCTGTCCGAGCTGTTCGTGCCGCCGCCGGAAGGCTACGGCTCGCGCGGCCTCGATCTCACCAGCGACGGCGTGGTGTGGACGGTGCTCTCGAGCGGCCACATGGCGAGCTTCGATCGCAAGAAGTGCTTAAAGCCGATCAACGGGCCGGAAGCGATCACCGGCAAGCTGTGTCCGGAGGGCTGGACCCTCTACAAGTTCCCGGGTCCGCAGTTCAAGGGCGTCACCGACCAGGGCAGCGCCGAGCACGCCTATTACATCTGGGTCGACCGCTACAACACCCTTGGCCTCGGCGCGAACGTGCCGATCGCCTCGACCAACGGCGGGGAATCGCTGACCGCGATCGTTGACGGCAAGTTCGTGACGCTGCGGGTTCCCTATCCGATGGGTTTTTTCACCAAGAATGCCGACGGCCGCATCGATGATCCGAACGGCGGCTGGCAGGGCAGGGGCCTGTGGACCACGTCCGGCACCCGCACCAACTTCCACGGCGAAGGTGGCGTTGATGCGCAACCCAAGGTGTTCAAGCTGCAGATCAGGCCAAACCCGCTCGCGGGCTGAGCGGCTCGCCGGACCAACACGACTGACAACAACGATATCGGCCCGCGACGGGGAAACCCGCCGCGGGCCGCGTACGTAAGGCATTCGAGTCGGTATCTGCCGTAGGGGCGGCCCTTGTGGTCGCCTGGCTTGCGCACCAATTGATCAAGCGCCGGGAGCAGGGCGACCACAAGGGTCGCCCCCTACATCATTCCTACGCTACTGTGCGTATAGCTGCCCGAGATACGCGGTCAACCGCCCCGCAACGAGAACTCCGGCCCACCAAACCATGGTTGCGGCGACGAACCGATATCCGCGCTGAGAAATCGCGCCCTTGGCCTCCCACTCCGGGCTCTCCCGCCGCATCGTGTTGAAATAGAACCAAGTCACCACAAGGCCGGTGATAACGAGCGTGAACTTGATCAAGAAGGCGCCGTCGGTGACGTATTTCGACGGCTTCGTCATCCACAGTGTGAATCCGCTCATGAACTGCAAAATGACCGCGACCCAAACGACCGGGAAGAGCCTGCCGAGCGAGGTGAGCGGAATCGTCCGGAAGAATCCCAGCAGGCGCAGGCCAAAGATGAAGATGAAACCGATGACGACGGCGGTTCCCAACGCGTGTATGGTCAGCGCGAACGGCCACCCCCACAACGATTCCCCTCTCGCCCATTCTGAGAACGCCGAATCTTCCAGATACTGGAGCACTGTCTAGGCCCTCCCTCGATCGTGAATGCCCGTCCCGCAGTGGCGAGCTAGCGGTCAAACTGGTCCACAGCCTTGTTCAGGCGGTACAGTGCAACGCAAGCAACGGCGAGCACGCAAGCGTTGACGGCAAGGACCATCAGAAGAATATTGATGCTGTTCGTCATGGGCGCTCTCCTGACTACAGATAGGGCAGCAGGCGGCCGCAGGCGATCACGCCCGCCCAGCACACGAGGACCAGGATGGCGACCGCCTTGGCGAAGGCGGGAGCATCCTCTCCTGCCTTGAGTTTCCACAGCCGGTCGGACAAGGAGAAATACAGAACCGCCGTTGCGCCGATCGGAATGAAAGCAATCTTAGGCGCGAACGTGTAGTCGTTGACCACGTAGCGGTAGGTGTCGGCGAGCAGCATCAGCATGCCGGTAAAAACATTCAGCACCACCGCGATAACTCCGATCGGAAGCAAGCGGTGCACGGCGGAGAACGGCACCGATTTCCAGAAGCCCAGGATGCGCAGCACGACGATCAGCACCGTCGCGAATATCAGCGTGAAGCCGAAGAAGTGTACCGTTTGCCATGGTACAAACCAGATGACGTTATTGATGAGCAGCTCAAGCGCCGGAGATATGCCGGCCGTGGGGTCAGTCGGCAGCACGTCCGTCGGCACCCGGATTTCCGGGTGATTGATCTGCCCGCCGCGGTGGCCGGTTTCAGCCATTATGCCCAGCGCGATGATGGCGAAGGCCAGAACAAAATAGAGCGACGTGTTGGAAAAGCGCCCGATGTAGCGATACCGCCACAGCTCGATCCAGGCGGTGACGCCCGTAAACCCAAGGCCAAACAGCGTCCACAATGCCATATCGCGATGGGCATTGATGACGGCCTTGGAAATCTCAGGGATAGGCGGGACGGTCAGCGCCCACATCGCCGCGGCCCCGGTGACGTAGGTCGGAACGCCGACGATGGCGAGGATGACAAAGACCACAAGGCCGCCGCGCTTTAACGCGTCGTTGTTGGCGACCAGCGCGATGACGTAGAAGGTGAGCGCCATCACCCATCCGACGGTCGGGAAGTGGTTCAAGATCATGTGCACGTGCGACCACGCCTGCGACGTCGCAGTGGCTGCGGCGGCACCAGTTACGACCCGCTCCAATTCGTGGTGGCTGATTTCCCAGCCGAACTCATCGACAACGACCATCAGAATCAGGGTGAGGGCGGCAAGACCCAGCACCACCTTGAGGGCCTGGTCGGAGGGCTTGCCGACGCGCCACAGCTCAACCACCGCGTAGCCACCGGTGATCAACAGGATCGCAAGCGCCCCCAAGCCCCAATAATAATGAGCATTCATCACACTCGGGGAGATCTTGGGATCCTGGGCGAGAAGCTCCATTGACCGAAGGCCGCTGAGGAAAGTCGGGATGGCGAGCACCGCCAAGACGCCGAAAAGGATGAGGCAGCTTCGCTTGATCACTTCATTCTTGGTGGCCAATGCGGTGATGTAAAACCCCAGCACAAAGATGAGTCCGACCGACGGGAAGACGCTCACAAGAATGTGCAAATGCGACCAAGACTGCGGGATCAGATGCATAAGGTCCCCCTAGACATCGTGCTGACGGCCGCCCGGCGCTTCAACGGGCCGGGTCGTCGGTACACTTCAATTTTTCGTCGATCCATTGCCGGCATGCAATCCACCGCGCGTCCGGGCGGTGGACACGAACGGGCGACCACATTCGACCTCATCGGCGCCGCTCTCCGTTGAAGCGCTTTCTTATTATTGACCGCTTGTCAGGACTGCGCCGCGTGCCGTCCCCTCGCAGCGGGTCCGTCGCCGTTGCGCGCTTGATGCTAAGGGCCGGCCGGTGCGGCATGCATCGCTGGAACGCGGTACCGTGATTGCGGCGCTGATGATTATTGCAGCCGGGTTTCGCTTCATCGACTAGCCTCCCATGCGAATCATTTTTATTCTTGTTAACGCGCCACGCTAGCGCATTGCTATGCCCCGCTGAATAGTAAGGCTTACATCTTTGTCCGCCCGATGCAAGGGTCTGTGTTGTCGAATCGCAAATACCATGGACAAAAACGAGCGCTGATCGATACCCAAGGGGACGAGACCATGCGAGGGACGATCGCAGCACCGCCATCGTCGGCCGCCGCGAGAGCAAGATCGAGATCAGGTCCCGCCAGTCTGTCTACGACCTCGCGGGTGAATCCATGGCGGTGCGCAATTGCGGGTGCCGGCATCCAGATCGCGAGCTCACGGTGTTGTCTTGCTTTCCGGGCGGCATTCCGTTTCAGGGGCTGCGGCAGGCCACTTGAGGTATAGTTCACGACCGAGAAGAACCAACGACGATAAATCCGCGGGAGGTCGATATGCGCGCGAACATCTCATTCAACTTCTGGGTCGCCTCCGTGACCACTGCGGCCGCGATGGTTCTGGCGACCCAGTGTCCCGCCGCCGCCCAGGCCACGTTGCCGGCTCCCGGGTTCCATCACCTGCACCTGAATACGGTCGATCCCGACGCCGCGATCGCTTTCTACACCCGGCAATTTCCCTCAACCGCCAAGGCAGCTTGGGGTGGCATCGCGACGCTCAAATCGCCCAACAACGTGATGGTGCTGTTCAACAAGGTTGCCACTGCCGCACCAATTCTACCGCAGACCGCGATCTGGCATTTCGGCTGGCACGTGGTCGACGTGCGCAAGAACCTCGCGATTTACAAGACCAGGCCGGAGGTGCTGTTGCAGCCGCTCTTCACCACCGAGGAAGGCGGCTCGGTGATGGTGAGCAGCGACACCTGGCCCGGCACCGGCGGGGTGCTCGGCCTGACCAAGTCGCAGATTGCCGCCGCCCGCAGCGAAGGTATCAGACCTGCCGGCGGCGCCGGCTTTGCGTACATGGCGGGGCCCGACAACGCGCTGATCGAATATCAGGGCAACTTCCCGGCGGAGCGCTTCAACCACGTGCACATGTTCCAGGAAGATCCGTTCTGTGCCCAACTCTGGTACGGCAAGCACCTCGGCGCCGCCGCCGTGCCGAGCCGCAGCGGCGATCCCCCGCGCACCGAGGAGAACTGCAAGGTCGTGCGTGGCGCCGACCGCACGTGGCCGGCGCTTGAGCCCGAAGGCGCGTTCCGCACCCCCACCGCCGCCGTGACCTTCGGCGACGTGGCGCTGACCTGGTACATGCGGCAGGGCGACAAGCCGCTGGTGAGCACGCGCGGTCACCTCTATGACCACGTTGCGCTCAGCGTTGCGGATCTTGATGCGTGGATCGCCAAGCTGCGCGGCGAAGGAGTGACCATCCTGGAGGCAGCCTACCGCCTCGGCGACACCCGCGCCGCGATGATCGAGGGGCCCAGCCGGGAAGCGATCGAACTGGTCGAGGTGAAATAGCCTCCTCAGGCCTCGCGGTTGCAGTCATGACGGCGCGGGCCTATACGCTGATTCATGGACCCCGAAGTCGCAAGTGCGGCCGGCGCCGCATGCGAGCGCTGCGGCAAACCGGCGGCGCTGTGCGTGTGCGATACGATTGTGCCGTTCGACAACCGTATTCAAGTCCTCATCCTCCAGCATCCCCAGGAGCGCGACCGCACGCTCGGCACCGCCGACCTGACGGTCCGGCATTTCCGCCACGCCGTCCTGAAAGTCGGGTTGTCGTGGCCGAGCCTCACCAAGATTCTCGGGCGCCCTGCCGATCCGCACCGCTGGGCGGTCCTCTATCTCGGCTCTGCCAAGGCGGCTCAACTTGCGCCCGACCGCGAGGTCGTGGTGCTCAACCGCAAGGGTGAGCCGGAACCCAACCAGGACGTCCGGCTTCGCGACATCGAGGGAGTTGTGCTGCTCGACGGCAATTGGAGTCAGGCCAAGGCGCTATGGTGGCGCAATGCCTGGATGCTCAAGTGCCGTCGCGTCATTCTCGGACCGCGACGGCCATCGCGCTACGGCCGCCTGCGTCGGGAACCGCGCCGCGACGCCCTCGCCACCATCGAGGCGGCCGCGATGCTGGTGAGCCGGCTGGAGAACCGGCCCGAGATCGAGGTGGCGCTCACGGCGAGTTTTGAGAAGATGCTGGCACAGATCAGTAATCAGCGTGCGTAGGGTGGGCAAAGGCGGCCTGAAGAGTTGAGGTTTGGCACTGTGCGTGTTCCGCCTTTGCCCACGCGGTGAGGCCTGCCAGCGTGGGCAAAGGCGGAGCCTCGCCGTGCAATCAATCGAAACGTAGGGGCCGCCTTTGCCCACCCTACGGAGCAGCCTACCGCCGCCGGAATTGCTGACGCTGAACAAGCTCTACCGCCGCCGGAATTGCTGACGCATGGGCGGGCGGGCGGCGGTGGCGCGGTCGTCCTTGTGGCGGAAGATGATGCGGCCTTTTTCGAGATCGTAGGGCGACATCTCCACGATGACGCGATCGCCGGCCAGCGTCTTGATCCGGTTCTTCTTCATCTTGCCGGCCGTGTAGGCGATGATCTCATGGCCGGTATCGAGCTTTACCCGGTACCGGGTGTCCGGCAGGATTTCGGTCACCAGGCCTTCGAATTCGATCAGCTCTTCCTTCGCCATGTTTTCTCACTCCAGTCGATCGGCGATGCGGCAGAATCGCGGTGCGGTTGGATACCACGATTTAGAAATGCAACGCGACTGAGGTCATGTGCCGGATGGCCCGCAACTGCGGAGTGACCGGCATGAGCGTGGCGGCCGCCGGAAGGGGCAAAATCGGTCGCCTTCGGCGTTTTATCAGGACCCGCGCGGCCTGAATTCTGCTGCCGGTTCCTTGGCTGCACCGACGCTCCGTCGTGATGTCGGTTCTCGGCCCCGGGCCGGGAGCGGCTGCGTCGCGGCTTCGTTGCCGATTGAGTGGTTGGCACCGGGCCGCTTCGCCGGCGAAGGGCGGCTGAGGTCGCCGGCAGCGACATCCGGATCAGCTTCTCGATCGAACGCAAATACGGCATCTCGTCGGCATCGCAAAGCGAGATCGCCGTGCCGGAAGCGCCGGCCCGTGCTGTGCGGCCGATCCGATGCACATAGGATTCCGGCTCGTTGGGCAGATCGTAGTTCACCACGTGTGAAATGCCTTCGACGTCGATCCCGCGCGCCGCGATGTCGGTAGCGACCAGGATGCGCAGGTGCCCCTGTCGGAACGCCGCCAGCACGCGCTCGCGCTGTTTCTGGGATTTGTTTCCATGAATGGCCTCGGCGCGGATGTGGTCTTTGCCAAGCCCGCGCACCAGCTTGTCGGCACCGTGCTTGGTGCGAGTGAACACAAGGGCGCGGTCGATCGGTTCGTCGCGCAGGAGATCGGCGAGCACCGCGGACTTGCCCTGCCGGTCGACATGCACGATGCGCTGGGTTACGCGATCGACCGTCGAGGCGACTGGGGTCACCGCCACCCTTGCGGGGTTTCGCAACATCGCCGCAGCGAGTTCGGCGATGGCCTGCGGCATCGTGGCGGAAAACAGCAGCGTCTGGCGCTGCGTCGGCAGCTTCGCGACGATCCTGCGAATGTCATGGATGAAGCCCATGTCGAGCATGCGATCGGCTTCGTCGAGTACCAGGTAGTCGACCCGGTTAAGCCGCAGCGCGTTGCTCTGCACGAGATCAAGCAACCGGCCGGGCGTGGCGACGAGAACATCTACGCCGCCCAGGAGAGCGCGAACCTGCTTTCCCATCGGCACGCCGCCAATGGCCAGGGCGGTGGTGACAGCGACGTGGCGACCATAGGCCCGGAAGCTGTCAAGGATCTGGCTGGAGAGTTCTCGTGTCGGGCTGAGAACCAGCACGCGGCAGCTTTTGCGCTCAGCCGGTATCCGCTTGGCGGAAAGGTGGTGCAGGATGGGGAGCGCGAAGGCGGCAGTCTTGCCGGTACCGGTCTGTGCTATGCCGATGATGTCTCGTCCGGACAGGGCGAGCGGCACGGTTTGTGTTTGGATAGGAGTGGGGACCAGGTGTTTTTCCTCGGTAAGCGCGCGAGCGATAGGCTCGGCGAGGCCGAAACTTTGAAAAAGGGTCAACAGAAGACTTTCCAATTGGCGACCGGCGTCCGCCGATGCAACGCGGCGACGCATATCGCGGGTAAAGATGACATCCCGCGTGGTCTGGGCTGCCGTTTTGTGAACAGAAAGGCCGAAACCGATCGCCGCAAAAGCCATGAAACCGGAACAAACCGATTTCCGCTCAGCTTTCGGATTCGTGCACGCGGCCGTTATGATCGGGGAAAGCCGATCATCCGCTCCAGGGCATATATGATGCAATCCGGGACGGTTTTCAAGCCAAATGCATTTTTCGGCCCGGATCATCCTGTCGGTGTCATTTGCTCACCGGAGTTGATCCAGGGATTGACCGGCAAAATCGATCGACGAGATAGCGGGTTGAAACGAACTTGGCCTGCTCGCGGCCTCAGCCGAGTGTGGCGGCGGCGACACCTCGGCCGATGATCTTTATGAGGCCGCGGGCGCTCTTGTGCCGGCATCCGCCACGATATACGAATTCGAACTCAGGCCGATCGTATCTAAGCCTTGGCGGCCCGCAGTGTTGGTTCAATCAGGCATTTTTGATGCCCGATCCGCGTAGGTTTCGATGCGTATCGCGTTCGCCATCATGAAGCTTTTTCCGGGCGGCGGCCTGCAGCGCGATTGCGTCGAGATCGCAAGGCACTGCCGACAACGCGGACACGACGTCGTCATTTTCACCTCCTTCAAGGACGACAGCGACTTTGCCGATGACCTCGCGGTGGTGGTGCTGCCGATCAGGCCGAGCGCCAATCACCGCATGCTGGAAGAGTTCGCCACCGCGTTCCGGTGGGCGGCCGCCTTGCAACAATTTGACCTCGCCGTCGGCTTCGACAAGCTGACCCACCTCGATGTGCTCTATTGCGCCGATCCGTCGATCTATTTCCGGATGAGGAAGGAACGTTTTCGCTTCCTGATCCCCCGCTATCGCAGCTTTCTGGCGCTCGAACGCGCCACCTTCGAGCCCGGCCGCAGGACCAAGGTGCTGGTGCTGAGCGAAAGGCAGCGCAACGAGTATCGCGACGTGTGGCACACGTCCGCGGAGCGCCTGGCGCTGTTGCCACCGACGGTATCGAGCGGGCGCCGCTGTCCGCAGTATCGCCGCAACGGCGTGCGCGAGGCACGACGGGTGGAGTTCGGCTTGACGCCGCTCGACTGGGCGTGGATCGCCATCGGGGTGCAGCCCCATACAAAAGGGTTCGACCGCACCGTCCGGGCGCTGCGCCAATTCCCGAACGCAAAGCTCCTCGTCGTTGGGCTTGTCGAAAGGAGTACCCGTGCTGCCGCGGCGCTCGCGGCGCGGGCAAAGCGGCTAGGTGTCGCCGACCGCATCTCGTTCCTCGGTCACCGGGAGGACATTCCGGACGTGATGGCGGCTGCCGATCTCCTGGTTCATCCGGCGCGACACGACACCACCGGAACCGTCATTCTCGAAGCGGTCGTCAACGGCTTGCCGGTCGTCACCACGTCCGTGTGCGGATATGCCCAGCACGTCATTGCGGCCGAAGCCGGCATTGTGGTCGACGAGCCGTTCGACCTCGGGGCATTCGCCGCGGCGTTGTCGGCCGCGGCAGATGCGGCGCGGCGCAGCCGGTGGTCCGCAGCGGCAGAGCGATATGGGGCGCAACCCTTCCTGTATGACGGGCGGATGTGCGCCGCCGAAATGATTCTCGGCGTTGCGGCAGAGCGGGTTCGCCGCAAGTCGCCTGCGGCCGGGGCAAAGCCCGCGAGCGCGGAGGTGGTCTATCTGCACGAGTCTGGGCGCACGCGTGGGGCGAGTTCGGGTTCGCGCTGAAAGCTGGGCCGACGACGGCGATCACCTCCCCCAACCGAAGTCGGCTGTTGCCGACTTCGGTCACTTTATTGAGTGGCCGAACCCTCGCGATAGCGAGGTTCGGCTGGGGGGGAGGTCGGACCGCGTCAGCGGGCCGGGAGGGGGCGACAGCGCTTCAGCACACGCCGCATCGCCAGCATATGCCGCGTCGCTGTCACCCCACCCCGGACTGCCTTCGGCAGTCCGACCCTCCCCCTTCAGGGGAGGGTGAATTCCCGCGCCACACGAACGACAGCCCGCGCCCCGGATGCAGCGCAGCGATCAGCATCGCGATCCACAGGTGCCGCGCGCCGATCGGCGCGCCGATCTCACGCAGCATCGTTCGCAATCGCATTTGCGCAAGGCGCCGCTCGACGTGATTGAGCCTGAATAACCGGTCCCGCACCGCCCGGATGTGTCGCGGGCCCTCCACCGCATCGGTATCGAGCAAGCGGTAGAGACCGACGTCATCGGCAAAAAACGATGTCTCGGCTTCTCTCGCCCACCAATCCGGCGGCGCCGTGAGAGTATCGGCCGGGTCGCCGGCGCCGCTGCGCCGGCCCGCGGCCGATCGCTGGGCAAGCCGCACCGAGAACGATTGCCGTACCGCGTCGCGCCGCGACAGGTTGGAATCATGCCAGCGGTACTGGGTGAGATAGTCCGCCAGATTGGCGATGCCGCCGGTCTCCGCTAAGCGCAGCCACAGATCGTAGTCTTCCGCCGCCCGGAATGCGGCGCGGTAGCCGCCGATCCGGCGCACCAGCGCAGTGCGCATCATGACGGAGGAATGGACGAACGGATTGGTGCGCTCAAGGACCCGCGCGAGCCTTGCGGGTTCGGTCGGCGGCCTCAGGCGGCCGACGACATTGCCGGCCGCGTCGATCCGCTCCGCAAAGGTGCCGACGAGCCCGATCTCCGGATGGGCCTGCATGAAGGCGAACTGCTTGCCAAGGCGATCGGACCGCGCGCGGTCATCCGCATCGAGCCGCGCCAGGTAGGGCGCACGCGCCGTCGCAATCGCGGCGTTGAGGGCCGCCACGATGCCTTGCGGCGTCTGGTGGAGAAGGCGGATGCGATGGTCGGCGGCGGCGAAACCGGCGAGCAAGGCCGCGGTGCCGTCATCCGATCCGTCGTCGACGATCAGGAATTCGAAATCGCCGAAGTCCTGCGCCCGGATACTTGCGACGGCCTCCGCCAGCCATTCCGCGCCGTCGCGCACCGGCATGATGACGGATATGGCGGGCGTCATGGCAGGGGCAGACGCCCCCAACCTGGATTTGAGCGCGACCAAAGGAATTCGTCCTGCCGCATGACGTGGGTAAGTTGGATTGTCATACTATTTTGACGACGAACTGTACCAAGTACCAAGGACAGCGCTCCTCATCCTGCGCAACAAGACAGCTTTGCAACGTCCTTGGCGAACGATTGTGCTGCGAGCTTCAGCCCTTCGACGGTGGTGAGGTAAGGGAAGATCGCCTCGCCCAACTGCTGGACGGTAAGCCCGCACTTGATCGCCAGCGCGGCTGTCTGGATGCTGTCGGCGCCTTCGGGCGCGAGGAGGTGCGCGCCGAGCAACCTCCCGCTTTCCGCTTCCGCGACCAGCTTGATCAAGCCGCGGGTGTCGCGCGCCGCGAGAGCCCGCGGAACGTGGGCGAGCGGCAGCACGGAGGTCTTCACCTGGACGCCCTGCTGGCGGGCGGCTACCTCCGTCAGCCCGACGCTTGCCACCTGCGGGTCCGTGAACACGATCGCCGGCATGGCGGTCGCATCGTAGCGACGGTTGTCGCCGTTGAGCGCGTTCTCGGCCGCGATTCTGGCTCCATAGGCCGCCATGTAGACAAATTGATCGCGGCCCGTAACGTCGCCGGCGGCATAGACGCCCGGTCGCGTCGTCCGCATCCGGTCATCGACCTTGATCCCGCGATTGGGAAGAAGCTCCACACCACTCTCCTCGAGTCCGAGGTCAGCGGTGTTGGGCTGGCGTCCTGTTGTCACCAGCACTTGCTCCGCTACAAGCGTCTCATCATTGCTGTCGGCAGAAATGTCGAGGGCAATGCCGTGCTCCGTCTTGCGGATTGCCTTCGTCATTGTGCTCTCGCGGATAACGATGCCCTCGTCGCGCAGGTACCCGGCCAGCGCTTTCGAGATGTCAGGCTCGACCGCCGACAAAATAGGGACGATGTCGACGATCGCGACATCAACGCCGGCGCGGGCAAACATCTGGCCAAGCTCACAGCCAATGTAACCACCGCCAATGACAAGGAGCGATTTTGGCGGCCGCTCGATTTCGAGCGCCGAGGTGCTGGTCAGGTACGGTACGCCCGCGATGCCCGGAATTGGCGGCAGCGACGGGGAGGCGCCGGTCGCGACGATGACCTTGCTGGCGGTCACGAGGTTTCCGCTCACGCGTATGCCCCGATCCGTCAGCCGCGCACGGCCCTCCAGGTAAGCGACCGTGTTGTAACTCGGCAGCAGGTCGATGTACTTGGATTGCCGAAGCGACGTGACCAACTCGTCCTTTTGGCGGATCACGGTTCGCCATTCATCGACATGGCCTTCGCCCTGGATTCCGCAAAATCGCGAAGCTGCTTTAAAGTGATATAGCGTCTCTGTCGCGCGGATCAGGTTCTTGGACGGCACGCATCCGACGTTGACGCACGTGCCGCCAATAGTTCCATGACCAATCAGAGCGACATGTGCGCCCTGCTCGGCCGCGGTGATGGCGGCCGCGAAGCCGGCGGAGCCGGCGCCGATAACTGCGAGATCATAAGGTTGCATCGCCGGTAACATCAGCGCTCCCCAGCGAGGGGGCGGAATCCCGCCTTTGCCGCCTCCAGCACGGCATCGGCCTCGGTTCCGCTCAGATGATCGCCGACGACTGCAATCAAATCAGTTGCGAATGTCTCGCGGCATCGCGCGGAGAGCGGGTCCGGCGATCCCACCAGGCACTCGCGAATGATGTCCGCCATGATCGGTCGCAACAATTCGGCCTTTGGCGAGATCGTCGGAGCGTTGGCCATCACGCGAAGCACGAGACGATCGGCGATAACGCCTGCCTCCTCCTCGCTCAAGCGGTCCACGTCGGCGCCCCGGTGCCATCCCCCGCCAGAACGGAAACCCTCAAGCGCGGTGTCGCGCGCTCCGCCGGTCAGTTCCTCAGCCGACAGCTTGTGTGCCTTTCTGACGGCCATGACCACGATAGTGCGCGCGGCAGCGCCAGTTCCCTCCTTCCAGACGATCGCCAGGGTGTTCCCTTGGCGATCGAGCCACGCTTCTTTGACGATCGGCTTGCTCTCCAGATCGAGCAAGACGGGTTTGGACAGGGAGCCGCAGCCGATACCCGGAGCAGCATGACACATCAGCGGCACTTTATAGAAAGTCACGTTATCGCTCTTCGCTTCTTGGCCGTCATTCTGCATCGCATTCGCACCTATTGATGAGCAGGCGCAGATCAGCGCGCCGGTCGCGAGCACGGTATAAAACGGGCTACGCATTGTTATTGTTCTCCTTCAGGGGAGCTGAATCTCTAAAAGACCACCAGCTCCCATCTTGCCTCAATTCCTGACGCGCGCGGGATAACCCGCGTTCGTGACAGCGCTGATGAGCGTGGCGACGTTGGTGACGCCATCGTCAAACATGACCGTCGCCACCGCCCCTGTCTCGGCCTTGGCTTCGGCGATCTGAACTCCCTTCACACCCCAGACCCGTGCCAGCGTCCTCTTCACGATGGGGCCGCAGAGCTCGCAGGTCGCGTTGGCGACGTTGAGCACGACGGTTTTCTCGGCCGCTCGCGCGGTCCAAGGAGAAAGCATGAGGGCGAGGGTTGCGGCCGCGGCGACGCGTTTCATCATTGGTGTCTCCTTTGGTTCCGAGGTTGGGTCACAGGAATAAGGGTGCAAGCTTTGGCAAACCGAGCGCAATGATGATGAGGATGGCCGCGAACCAAAGACCGATCTTGGCGGTCCGCTTTGAGGTCGGCTCGGCGCAGTAGGAGCCTTCAGCACAGGCAACCCGCGGTTTTCGATAGACGAGGTAGAACCCGCGACCGAGGAAGCCAAACGCGATTGCGGCAAAGATCGGTTGATAGGGCTCCAATGCGGTGAGGTTGCTGATCCATGCGCCGCTGATCCCGAGGAGGAACAGGGCGAACGGCACGACGCAACACGAGGCAGCAGCGAGCGCAGCCAGGAGACCACCCGTAGCCATCAGGTTCTGCCTGATTTGCGCGCCCGCGTTTTCTCGCGGGCGAATCAGCCGGCGCGCAGCGGCGCGAGACAGATCATTCATGCGACTGGCTTCCTTCGTTGCCATCCTGTAGGAACCTGCATCCTGTAGCTGCTACAGGATCAAGGGGGCCGCATCATGCGCCCGATCACAGCTTCGCGAGCGAAGGAAATGGGGCAAATATCAATTGGCGAGCTATCGCGGCTCACTGGCGTGAATATCGAGACGGTCCGCTACTATGAGCGGATCAGGATGCTGCCGCCGCCGCCGCGCACCGCGAGCGGGCGGCGGGTCTATGACGCGACGCACCGCCGCATCCTGGCGTTCATACGGCGGTCGCGCGAACTCGGATTTTCGCTGGATGAAATCCGCGCCCTGATCCGGCTCGGCGGCCCGGAAAAAGCGACGTGTCGCGAGGTCCGCGAGGTCGCGGCCCATCATCTGGAAGACATCCGGGCTAAAATCGCCGACTTGCGAAAGCTTGAACGCCTGTTGACGAAGACCGTGGCCCAGTGCTCGGGCCAGATGGTGCCGGATTGCCCGGTGTTGGATTTCCTCGATGCGCAGCGCCCGAGACACGTCCCTTGAGCGGCACCTCACCCCTTCTTCGCCCTTAACGCCGCGCCGACATCCGGGGCCAACCTCCGGAAGTGCCACACCCCGGCGAGCCCGACGAGGCCGATCGCCAAAAAGGCGAAGTGGAAGTCCGCCGCGGTCACCTCCGCGTCGCCCGGATGCGTCAGCGTGGCGGCGCGCAGCATGATGGCGCCGCCGGCGACGCCCAGCGCGTTGCCCATCTGCTGGAGCATGCTGAAGAGCGTGTTGGCGCCGCTCATGCGGGCCTGGTCGAGATCGCTGAAGCTCAGCGCGTTGATGGTGGTGAATCCCATCGACCGCAACAGCCCGTTCAGGAAAAGCACCGTCACGATGACCGCCGGCGGCGTCGCCGCGCTCAGCAATCCGCAGGCGAAGATCGTGGCCATGGCCAGTACGCCGTTCCAGATCAAGGTGCGGCGAAAGCCGAATCGGCCGAGCACCGTGGTGGTCGCCGGCTTCATGCCGAGGTTGCCAGCGAATACGGCGAGCAGCAGCAGCCCGGAGTCGAGCGGGCTAAGCCCGAACGCCAGTTGGAACATCAACGGCAACAGAAACGGCACGGCGCTGATGGCGGTGCGGAACAGCACTCCGCCGCTGACCGTGACCGCAAAGCTCGGTACCTTGAACGCCGCCAGGTCGAGTAGCGGATGGACCGCGCGCAGCGCATGGCGCACCGCGTAGGCTCCGGCGCCGAGACCAACGCATAAGAGCGGCGCGGCGACGAACCAGTCGATCCTGCCCCGTCCGATCGTTTCCAGGCTGTACATCAGGCTGAAGCTCGCGAGCCCGGTCAGGGCAAATCCGCTCCAGTCAAACCTTCCTCTGCCTTCGCCGCGGGAATTCGGAATGAGGATCAGGGCAAGCCCCAATCCGGCGACGCCGAGCGGGACGTTGAGCAGGAAAATCCAATGCCACGAGCTGTAAGTGGCGATGAGCCCGCCGAGCGGCGGGCCGACCACCGGCGCCGTCAGGGCCGGCCAGGTCAGGTACGCGATCATCCGCACGAAGTGCTGCTTCTCGGTGTTGCGCAGCACGATGAGCCGCCCGACCGGGACCATCATGGCGCCGCCGATTCCCTGGAGCACGCGCGCCACCGTGAACTGCCACAGCGTGCCGCTCGCCGCGCACAGCACCGACGCAAGTGTGAACGTCACGATCGCCGCGGCGAACACGGTTCGCGCCCCGAACCGGTCCGTCACCCAGCCGCTCGCCGGGATGAATACCGCAACGGTGAGGAGATACGCCGACATTCCGATATTGAGATCGACCGCCGCGACCCCGAACGACTGCGCCATCTGGGGCAGCGCGGTCGCGATCACGGTGCCGTCGAGTTGCTCCATGAACAGCGCACCCGCCACCAGGAGGGCGATGATCACACTTTGGCGGAGAGACTTATCCATGGCTCAATCCGGTCGCCAATGATCCAGGATCGCCATGGCAGGAAAACCGGAGCATTGATTTCGTTGGGAATTCCAAAATTAGTTCGTTTTGCACCAATCCGCCTCCAGGAGTCTCTTTTGTCGCTTTTATGGTATTTAGATACCAGACGACTGACCGTTCGGCCCCGCGCGCGGCACCTGCGTGTGGCGCAGCCTTGAAGCCGCGTCGATTGATTGAATTTAGCCGATCGAGGGCCTAATGATCGACGTCCTCGCCGCCACGCCGTCAAGCATTCCGTCAGTGATGATATCGCGCGCTGGTTCAGCAACGTCTCCGCGCCGGAGTTTTTGGACCGCGGTCCTCATCGTCGCTGCACTTACGATTGTCCGCCTGGTCGCGCTGCGCTTCTCCACCGTCGATCTCTTCTTCGACGAGTCTCAATATTGGGCATGGTCCCGCGAGCTGGCCTTGGGGTACTTCTCCAAGCCGCCTTTGCTGGCGTGGCTGATCGCGGCGGCCGAGCATCTCTGCGGCCCGTCCGAAGCCTGCATCCGGGCGCCGGCGCCGCTGATGAACCTGGGAATCAGCCTCTTCGCTTACGCGACCGCGCGCACACTCTATGATGCGCGCACCGGATTTTGGGCGGCGATGCTGGCCGCATTCGGGACAGGTTCGGTGTTCTCTGCACGCATCGTGTCGACCGACGTGCCGCTTGTGCTGTTCTTCGCTCTGGCGCTGTTTGCTTATGCACGCATGCTGCAAACGCCGGACTGGCGCTGGGCGCTCGTGCTCGGCCTCGCGATCGGGGCGGGGCTGCTGGCCAAGTACGCCATGGCCTACTTCCCGCTGGGTCTCGTTGTTGCGGCGGCGTTCGACAAGCGGGCCGGTGCGCTGCTGGCAAGGCGCGAGCTGTGGCTGGCGCTCGCATCGGCGCTGATCGTGGTATCACCGAACATCCTGTGGAATGCGGCCAATGGTTTCCTCACGTTCCGGCATGCGGGCGGCAACGTGACCGGCGAGCCGATCGAACCAAGCATGATGCGTCCGCTCGAATTTTTGGCGGCGCAGTTTGCGGTGTTTGGACCGGCGGTGTTCGGTGTGGCGATCGCCGCCGTGATCGCGCTCCCGGGACGCAAAAGCTCAAGCGGCCTATTGCCGGCGGATCGCATCCTGTTGGGATTTGCGCTGCCGCCGCTCGTCGTCGTCACCGTGACGGCCGGCCTCGTGCATGCCTATGCGAACTGGGCCGCTGCTGCCTTCATCCCGCTTGCGGTGCTTGCGGCCGCGATCCTGGTGCGCCGTAACTTAGCGGTCCTGCTGTGGGCGAGCCTTGTGCTGGGGCTCGCGGTTCAGATCGCGTTGATCGGCGCCGACGCGTTCGCGGCCAGCATCCGCGTGCCGTTTCTCTTAAAGCCCAATCCGTATTATCGCACACTCGGCTGGAACGCCTATGGTCGCACCACCGGGCAGCTCGCCCGCAAGCTCGGCATTTCGACCATCGCAAGCGACACGCGCGCCGAAGTGGCTTCGCTCCTTTATTACTGGCGCGACCAGCCCGAGCTTATCGTGGCATGGCCGACCGTCGACGATCTGCCCGGTTTCGATCTGACGCGAGGGCTGACGGCCGCCGCACCGCAACCCGTGCTGTTCGTGACCCAGTGTCAGGACGCCGATCGCCTGGAGCAATTCTACGCCAAGGTCACGCCGCTTGGCATAATCGTGCCGGACGACCCGGTGCCGCGCGCATTTACGGCTTTCATGCTGGAGGAGCCGCGCGGCCCGATCGGGCCGCTGGCATCGTGTTCGCCGGGATGAATTGATAGGCCTCAGTGCGCCGCAATGTAGGCGTCTCGCAAGACGTTCGATTCAGTCTCCAAGTCTTCCAGCCGATGCTTGACGACATCGCCGATACTGACGATGCCGACGAGTTTGCCGTCGGCGAACACCAGCAAATGCCGCACACGATGGCTGGTCATCAGGCTCATGGCGCGCTTCAAGGTATCGCCGGGCGCAATCGTGACGATGGTCTGTGGCGCGACGTCCCGCACTTCCATGGCCAGCGCTCTCTCGCCATGGGCCGAAACCGCATGGACGATGTCGCGTTCCGATATGAGACCGGCGATGGCGTCACCGCTGGTCACGACCAGCGCGGCGATGCTCCGCGCACGCATGCGATCGGCAGCGCTTTTGACCGTCTCGGTCGCGCGGATTGTGATGACGCCTGCGCCTTTGCGATCCAGAATGCTCTGAATGCCCATGACCTCGCTCCTGTCTCATTTCGTAGCAAGGCCCCCCAAACGAGCGCGGCCCGACAGGGCCTAGCATGTACATCTCACACTATTGGTCGGAACATTACAAGTTAATGGACGGTGCATTACCGATGGATCGCTCCCTCGCGGCGCACCAGCGCAAAGAAGGTCCGCGCGGATTCCTCCCAGTCCGGATGCCGGAACGAAGCGCGGATGCGCGTCTCGTAGATGGCGCGGGCCGCCGGGTCCTCGATCCAGGTCTCCAACATGCGTTGCCAGGCTTCGCCGTCGGTCGGATCGAGACATGGCGAGAAGCCGCCGACGACTTCCGGCACGGCGCCGCCGGTCGAGGCGAGGACCGCCTTGCCGTGCCGGAACGCCTCGACCAGCGGCAGGCCGTATCCTTCATAGCGTGATGGATAGAGACAGAATGCGGCGTCGCGATAAAGCGCCGACACGGTCGCATCGTCGGCGTCGGGAAGCACTTGGAGCGTGCCGCCGATGCGCGGATCGCGGCGCAGATCCCGCATGAGATCGTCAACCATCCAGCCCTTGCGGCCGGCGAAAACCAGCTTGAAGCGCGCGCGCTGGGGAATCCCGGCATCGAGGAGCTTCACCCAGGCGTCGTAGATCAGGCGGTGGCCCTTGCGCGGCTCGATCGTGCTGACGAGGAGTGCGTAACGTCCAGCCTCCAGGCCCGCGGGCAATGGCGCCGGTGCCGCCGAGGTGCTGCCGTTGGCGCCAAGCGGACACACGGCGGAGGCGCCATGCGCGATGCCGCGGGCGTCGCAATAGGCGCGCACGTCCGCCGCCACGGTGCGTGAGCCGCATATGACGAGGTCGGCGGCCGCGAATGCGAGATCGCAATAGCGGCGCTGGGCCTCGACATCGGCGCCCTTGTAGAAGTGAGGAAACATCAGCGGAATGATGTCGTGGCAGAACAGCACGAAGCGAAAGCCGAGCTTGCGCTTGCCCGCCGTGATGGCCTCGATGTCGTTGTGCGTCCACCCGGCGCCGGTGCAGACCAGCGTGTCGCGTGCGGTGAGCGCCAGCGGCTCGCCCAGCACTGTGTCGGCGGGGAGAAATCCGCGGCGCGAGCCGTCCGGCCTGACCATGAGGGCGCGGTACTTGGGACTCATGATCGCTCGCTGCAGGCGGTCCGTCAGCGCGGCGACGCGCGCGCTGCGGGTCGTCAACCTCACGCGCTCGGTGGCCTGGAGCGCCATGCGGCGGAATTGCAGGAGCCACATCGCCGCCGGCCGGACGGCCGCGGGAATGCGGTCCGTCTTGCGTCTGCCCAGGCGCGCCGGATTGACGAAGGAGAACGTATCGATGGCCGCCTTTTGCGAGATCAGGATAGCGGCGACGTTGCGATCGAGATGACGGAAAGCGCGCGTCTTGGGATCGAAAAACCCCAATGCCAGCTCATCCACGTGGGCGAGCGCCCAGCGGGCGAATTCGCTTTCCACCCGCACGATGCCGGCCGGCGGTCCCGACCACAATGCCGTGGTCGTGAAATCGAAAACGAGACGTCCCTCCAACGTTGCCCGCTGTAGGGGCGACCCTTGTGGTCGCCCTGTTTGCGCGTACGGCGTACCCCTGACCGGACTGGCAAAGCGCGTCATGCCGGAATCCTCTCCGGGTTCTCATCGTCGAAAGCCCAGTACGCAGGGTTTTCGTCGATGTAGCGGCGGATGCGATCAAGCGCCTTTTCGTTCCGGACAACATGCTCATAATAATTGCGCTGCCACAGCCGCTGCCGGAATGGCACCCACGCATCTGTCTTTACACCGCGTATGTAATGGACCGTGGTGGCCGATTTGAACGCAGCGACTACCTCGCCCAGCGCAGGGCCGACCTCTGCGGTCACGCCATTCGCTGCATCCGGCAACACGATGATGCCATGCACGTGGTTGGGCATCACCACAAACGTGTCGATTTCGACACCCGCGAACCGCGCTGGAATATCGTTCCACAGCGTGGCGAGCATTTGTCCCGCTTCGTTAAGACACGTGCACCCGTCGACCACATGGCCAAACAGACAGGCTTGGTCCTGCGCGCAAATCGTCACGAAATAGGCTCCGGCCTGCGTGTAATCGTACCCCTTCAGGCGAAGGGAACGACGGCGTCCGGCCGACTCGCCTGTCATAACACTGCTCCAATCGTCGTCCCCCCATCGGATGGGGGCGGCCTCGCAGCACCGGCAGACACTATCAACGGGCGCAACCTGGGCCAAACCTAAGACACGACCGCCGCCAATGGGGGCGACCACAAGGGTCGCCCCCATTGGCGCTAACTTAAAGCGTTTTCAGTTTAGCCTGAGGCTTTCCCGGAAGATGCAGGACCGCATTGATCGCTTGCCGGGCAAGCAGCCTGGGCTGCAACGGCTGTCAAGGGGTGAACCCGCTACGCGGCGCGAAGCGCCCTTGACAGCCGTTGCAGCCCAGGCTTTTGGGCATTCAAGCGATCAATGCGGTCCTGTATCTTCCTCCAACTCAGTCTCTGCGGCACCGCGACGCCTCAAGTTAGCGTCAATGAGGGTCGCCCCTACGTCATCCACGGTGTAGCAACGGAGGCGCGAAGCGGGCGACCACAAGGGCCGCCCCTACAGCGGGTAATATGCCCCTACGCCCCCAGCGCCCCGCGCACGCGCTCCGGCGCGAACGGCAGTTCGCGCAGGCGCACGCCCGTCAGCGCCGCGATGGCGTTGCCGACCGCGCACGCCACCACCGGCACGCCGTCTTCGCCGGCGCCGGTCGGCGGATTGTCGGTCGAGACCACCCTCACCTCGATGTTGGGCACATCCGACATGCGCGTCACCTCGTAGTCGCTGTAGTTCGACTCCAGGACGCGGCCGTTGCGGATGGTGATCTTCTCGCGCAGCACGTGGCCGAGCGCGTAGACGATGCTGCCCTCGGTCTGTGCCGCGACGTTGCGCGGCTGCACCGCAAGCCCGGCGTCGATGGCGGCCCAGAAATTGTGGACCTTGATCTTGCCGGTGGCGCGATCGACCGAGACCTCGGCGACGCCTGCCGCCAGGGTGTCGTCCTTCACCATGGTGCCGACGCCGAGACCGCGTCCGTCGCGCCGCCGCGTCCAATCGGACATTTCCGCGACGGTGCGCAGCAGCGTTTGCATCCGCGGCTGGCCCTCCGACAGCGTGAGCCGGAACGCGATCGGATCGAGGCCGCGGTCCTTGGCAATCTCGTCAAGGAGGCTCTCCGCCGCGAAAGCGTTGTAGGCATTGCCCACTCCGCGAAAGGCCGCGAGCCGCGCGCGGCCCGTTTCGATCACATGCTCGGCGAGCTTGTTGGGGATCGGATACTGCGGTATCGGCGAGCCCTTCATGACGACGCGGTCGAGCGGGGGCGGCGGCGTGCCGTTGGCGATCGACGTATAGGCGGCGACCGACTCGGCCACCACGCGGTGATGCCAGGCGACG
>WNFS01002660.1_pt1 | contig 21087 bp, 18 predicted proteins | sample 5400141 | NCBI WGS metagenome assembly WNFS01 (sample SAMN13153358, study PRJNA577476) | soil metagenome | isolation source: 60 cm saprolite under Madrone tree | place: USA:California | collected 2016-06-14
ACTAAAAACACTGCGCGGGTCAATTGAACGATCCAATCCGGCGCGCCGAATGTTGGCTAGTCTTAAAAGGTTACCCGACGGCAGCGTCAACGCCAGCTTGCGCAAATCCTGCACAGTGGTAATCGCCTCGTCTTTCTTATTCAAATTGATGTAGGCGTTGCATAAATATGAGGCGGCCTTGAAAAGCATATCGTCGCGCCGGAATGTGTTTATGCCTTTGTCGGGAACAACCAATCGCGCGATCTTTGTCATCTGCTGTGCGTGCGCGATCATGCGCTGATAATCTTTCGTTTTCTGCAGCAGCTCTGTAACCAGCGACTCCATTCCAAACCATTCCGCCAAACTTTGCGGTTGTTTGTTTGCATAATCGGCCACCGCGCGTTCCGCTTCCGGAAGCAAACTTTTGCGCGTTGAGTAAAGCACAACAACCGCGCGCGCGAGTTGCGCGTTCTGCCCGCTCGCTTCGCCGCCGAGATAATGATGCATCGCTTCAAGAGCACTGTCCGCATTGCCTGCCAGGTGATAGAGCATGCCCAGATAGAATTGATCTGTTTCTGATAACGAACTGCGCGCGTGCAAAACCGCCGCATACTTCTCCGCCAGATCTTTTTGTTCCTGCTTTATTTTTGTATCCAGCTTTGAATCATAGGGAATTTTTTGTTTATTGAACTCGGTAAACTTCTTGTCGACGTAGGTGTCAACTTCGGCAAACAAAACATTCGCAGGCCGCGTGTCAGGCGCGGTAGTCGTTTCGTTAGTCGTGCTTGACGATTGGCCTCTCGCGATTGCGGTCGCCAGCAACACGATCACGACGAGGGTTGGAAAAGTTTTTTGCAGGAACTTCATTTGCAGCAGTTGTATGTCAAGCGACCGTTACGAGTTGAAAACGATCAGGCGAAAAAATCTGCAATGGCGGGGAGATCTCTTCGTCAACTATTGCGCCGGCCAGCAATTCCGCGGTAATGGGCGTCAACAAAATGCCGTTGCGATAATGGCCGGTCGCATAAAAGACGCCTGCAATTTCAGCACAAGGACCGACTACTGGCAAACCGTCAGCCGCGCGTGGGCGCAATCCTGCCCAGGAAGACGTGAGCGGCAAGGCCGCGATGCGCGGACTGATCTCCAGCGCCGATGTGACAATGGATTGAACTCCGGCTGCTGTGACGCGCTTGTCAAAGCCCGCATATTCGGTAGTTGACCCGGCCAGCAAACGTCCATCGCGACGCGGCACAATATAACCACGCGCGCTGTAAATCACGTGTCGCGCAATCTGCGGCGTGGCCTCGAAAGAAACCATCTGGCCGCGGATTGGTTCGATGTGCGGATTAGGCAACGCCTCTTTCAGAATACGACTGGTCCATGCGCCGCTGGCAATCACGACTCTTTCGCAGACGATAAATCCTCGCGAGGTTTCAATGCCGGCAACGCGATTTCGTTTGAAGTTCAGCGACTCAACCGATACTCCGGTAAGCACGCGCACGCCGAGCGCTTCATTCGCTGCTGCCAGCGCGCTTATCAGTCTGCGATTTTCAACCTGTGTGTCGAGCGGAAATCTCAAAGCCCCATGCACGTCGTCGGAGATGCAGGGCTCAAGCAGCCTGGCTGTGCCGGCAGACAATTTCTCAACATTCAAACCCGCGCGCGCTTGCCACTCGTAACGCTTCTCAAGTTCGCTTTCGTCATCTTCAGTAAATGCCAAATACAACGTGCCCGAAGTTTCCAGTTCGATGTCGATGCCCGTTTCTTCGTTGAGAGATTGGGCAAACGCCGGATACATATCGCGGCTTTGGCAGCAGAGTTGAAAGAAATCGTCGGCGCAATCGGCCTCCGCCTGGGGCGCCAGCATTCCCGCTGCGGCGGAGGAGGCTTCTGCTCCTAAACTCGAGCGCTCGATAACCAATACCTCGCGCATGCCACGCTGCGCGAGCGCGCGCGCGATAGCGAGGCCGATGACGCCACCGCCAATAATCGCAACGTCAGCAGGGTTTTTGATTTCACTCATTTGAGGAGCTAGTCCGTGGTCAGTTGTCAGTGGTCAGTTGTAGACTTATGCTGTTGCATCCACGAAGCTAATGGGCGGGAGACCACGCAGTTATATTTTTGACTTCTGATTTCTGACTTCTGACTACTGATTATGAAACATCGTATCACACTGATTCCAGGCGACGGCATCGGGCCGGAAGTCGCAGCAAGCGTGGTGCACATCATTGAAGCGGCGGGTGCAGAGATTGAATGGGAAACGCATTACGCAGGCGCGCAGGCCGTGGAAAAGTTTGGCGAGACGTTGCCGAAAGAGCTGCTCGACTCGATCAGGCGTAACAAGGTTGCGCTCAAAGGTCCGGTCACCACGCCAATCGGAAAAGGCTTTACTTCAGTCAACGTTGGCCTGCGCAAAGCGCTTGATCTTTATGCGAATGTTCGTCCCATTCGCGCCCTTCCAGGAGTGCCCTGCCGCTTTCCCGAACTCAGCCTGGTCATTGTGCGCGAGAACACGGAAAGCTTATATGCAGGCCTGGAGCACATTGTGGTTCCGGGCGTGGTCGAGAGTTTGAAAATCATTACCGAGAAAGCATCGACCCGGGTTTCGCGGTTTGCGTTTGAGTTTGCGCGGCGCGAAGGACGAAAGAAGATTACCTGCGGCCACAAGGCGAACATCATGAAATTGTCTGACGGACTTTTTCTCGAATGCTTCCGCAAAGTCGCTACGGAATATCCCGAGATCGAAGCCGATGACAAGATCATCGACAACGCCTGCATGCAGCTCGTGATGCGGCCTGAACAGTTTGACGTGATGTTGCTCGAGAATCTCTACGGCGATATTGTTTCGGATCTCTGTGCGGGATTGATGGGGGGCTTAGGTTTAGTTCCCGGCGCAAACATCGGCGAGCTGGGGGCTGTGTTTGAAGCCGTGCACGGTTCGGCACCAGACATTGCCGGTCAGGGAATCGCGAATCCGACCGCGTTGCTGCAATCCGGAATTCTCATGTTGCGCCACCTCGGCGAACGGGAAGCCGCCGACAGAACCGAGAACGCGATGTTCGAAGTTTTTGCAGAAGGCAAAGTACGCACCCGCGACATCGGCGGCACGGCCAAGACCGTCGAGTTTGCCGAAGCGATCATTTCGAAAATGAAATAGTTCCGTCCAACCGGGAACCCAAGGTATGAGGTTTCGCCTAAGCTTCGCCTGCTGCTGCCTGCTGTTTTTTGCGGGCAATACTTTCGCAAAAACACCTTCGCCATGCACAGTCCTGAAGTCTCGATCAGATAACTGGGTCGCCGGCAGGGTCAATTCGCTTGTCACCACGGCGCGCGCTGCTTATGAATCCGATGACGCGCTGCCCGCCTATCACCGCGTGCTGGACGGAATCAACCGCACCTTGCAGCGTTGCAAACTTTCCGTAGACGCCGGCTTTATCGATAGACATCGCGAGTTTGTTGAATATGTGACTACGATCTCTCTTGATCGAAAGCCGGATCACGAGTTGGGTTTCAATGTGCCTGACAAGCAATATTTCGAAGAGACGCGTTCGTTTGTCGAAATTCCTGACTACTTGTTGCAGCCCGCCTTTCTAAAGTTAGTCAGCCGCTGGGAAACGTTGGACAAAGCGAAAGCGTTTCTGCGCCAGCTCAACTCCACGCGCTCCGCTTCCGACCAGTTGGTTTTCTTTAGTTACATCTCGCGCCATCTGGGTACGCCCGACAACGATGACAGTTATCGCCGGCTGTTGATTGTTGTGCCGGGAAACGCCGCGCTTAGCATTCCCGACAAGTGGGTGCAGTTTGGCATCAGCGATCCGGGCCAGAGGGTGCTCACTCGCAATCTGTCCGTCGTGTCCGCGATGACAAATGCGAATGGGACATTCGACGCTTATTTCAAAGACTATTTCCGCACCTACGCTCGCAACGGGTCGATCAGTATCAAGGGACGCTGGGAACTGGGCGAAGGCGATGACAACTGTGCGCAGTGTCACAAGAGCGGCATTCTTCCGATCTTTCCCGCAGCCGGCAGCGTAAGTGCCGCCGAACGCGAGGCAGTCGAGATTGTCAATGGGCGCTTCCGCAGCTATGGCTCGCCGCGCTTTGGAAACTATTTGGACCAGACGAAACTAGGCCCGGGGTTAAGCACGACTGCTGGGGAGGAACGCAATCACCGGTTCGGAAAAGATTTTGCAGGGACGAATGTTTCGCGCGCGATGACTTGCCAGTCATGTCATAACCCGCAGAGGCTTGGCTCGCTCAACTGGCCCATGGACCCGCTGATCCTGAACTCTTTCGTTGAGGGTGGACAGATGCCGTTTGGCTTCACGTTGAAAGATGTCGAACGCCGCCGGCTTTATACAAATTTGATTGAGGAGTATTTTGCGACTGACAACGCGAACCCGGGCATTCTCAAATCCTGGTTGCTGGGCCAGCGTCGTTAGATTTGCTGACTAATGGTTATCAGGTCGTCCCCGCCGTTCACGACTGCGCATTTCATCCCGCTCCTGCTGAAACTGCTTCCACTGTTCAGGCGTGAGGACCTTTTGTAAACGCTCATCTGCTTGTTGGCGGATTGTGTCGAAGCGCGGCTCGGATTCTTTACGTAGGTTTTTTAACTGCTCGCGTGTCTCGGCGAGTATTTGATGGACCTGAGTTTTCTGCTCCGCATTTAGCTGTAAGCGATCAAGCATCTGCTCGAACCGTTGCTGCCGCGTCGCCTCAGCGCGGGACCTGGACCAACGTTGATAGCCGTTAAGAGCAAGCGCGCCGGCCGCAACCCCCAGCACAAAAATCAACAGCGCCGCCAATCTGACCTGCCATTTGCTTTTGTTACTGATGTCCATCATTACCCTCGCTTACCTCGTTCCGGAGTCGTCCGCTGAATACAACGTTGTCAACACCTGGGCATCGGACGCCTGCTCATCCTGCAAATCATTCTGATTGAGAATTACTTCTTCAGCAGAATAACCGTTGGACGCAGAAGCCTGCGCGGTTCCGGCCGTTTGCGTTCCCGGAATAATGAAACTAAAAACTGCCAGCAGCGCGACGGTTGCGGTCATTGAAGAAACGAGCGCGCCTGCGGATTGCCACAAACGCTTAAAGGCTGGCACTTCGTTTTGCCGTTCGCGTAACGCCGCCATCACCCTGGTATGAAAAAAAGGCGAGGGCTCAACAGTCTCACTCGCGCGTGCTCGCAATAGCGATGACGCAACCCGGGTGGCTTCGTAAGCTCGCGCACAGGACAAACAGTTCGCAGCGTGGGCCTGAATGGCAGCGCGTTCACCTTCATTCAAACTCGCAAACGAACGATTCTCGAGAAGGTCGATAATGTGATTTTCTTTCATTGCTGCTTTGCCTCTCCGCATTTACCTGCCAGCTACTGCAGGGGGTAACTGTTTCCCCAATAATTTCTCTACCGCTGCCCGCATGCGCCGCCGCGCGCGAAACGCTTGCACTTTCACTTTCGACTCTGACCAGCCAGTCAATTCAGCTACTTCTTTAACAGAAGCGTCTTCGCCGTCAATTAGAGTCAAGACCACGCGATCGTCAGACGACAAATTTTCCAGCACTCGATCGGCAAGATCCGCCGCGACAAAACTGCGCTCGCTTGATCGATGTCGTTCAGCCGCCACCTCACTGAGCTGATTCTCCAACCAGGTGCTTTCGTCATCACTCAAATCGGCAGAGGCCAACTCGGGACGTCGCTTGGCGCTTCGCAACATGTTCAGACAGGTATTGGTCGTGATGCGTGTCAGCCATCCTTCCATCGAACCGCGTCCTTCAAAACTGCCGAGCTGTGTAAACGCTTTCATAAAAACTTCCTGGGCCGCTTCTTCAACCACACTGCGCTGGCGAAAAAATTTACTGGCAAAGCGAAAAACTCTTGGGCTGTAACGTCGCACTATCTCAGCAAACGCAGACTCGTCGCCGGCGCGAGCAAGCTGCGCCAATTCCAGGTCCGACCCCTGTTCGCTGCCCTGTTCGTTGCTATTGGCCAGAAGCGTTCCTTTGCGAATGTTCGGGCGGCGGACTGAACGCTGCCGGTCCGCCACCCTTTGCGGGAAACACCAGTTTACTGCTTCGGAGCTTCGCGACGCTCGCCGCGACGACCCTTGAAGTCGCCGTGTTCGCTCTTGAACTGCTGGCGCAACTGGTCAAGCTGCGTCTTTTGTTCAGGAGTCAGGAGTGTAAGCATCTCCTGGCGAAGTCTGAATTCCTCGCCCATGAGTTTGGCCTGCAAGCCTGCCGACTCGGTTAGTTTCTGAGTAGCGAGTGCTTCGTTGAACGTATCGCCCTGGTTCGCCTGACGCAACTCCTGCCGCTTGGCCTCGAGTTGATCACGCAGCGACTTGGTACGCTCGCCGAAACTCTCTCTAATTGTTTTCATGCGCGCTTTCTGATCGTCGGTCAGATTAAGTTTTTCGAACATCCCGCCGCCCATAAAGCCGCCGCGATGATCGCCGTCTCTGCCTTCGCCTCTGCCACGCCCGCGCCATTCGCCACGAGCTTTGTTCTGGTCACCCTGAGTCGTCCCCGCAGTTTGCGCGAACGCCACCGAAGCAACCAACACAATGCTTGATAGGGAGACTAATGCAAGCATCTTAAAATTCGCGAATTTCTTCATTCTTCTTTCTCCTACTTGTAATTTTAAAGAAGGCCTTCATTAGCCTCCCGAAGAGCTAGACACCACAATCCAGGAAAGCGTTACAAGATACTTTGGAGTGCGCCGGCCCGGCGGCGCTTTGGCCTTAACACAGGGCGATCTCGATCTTGATTGGTTGTAAGGCTACTCGGGAAACTGCACGCCACCGGCTAACCGGCTAAAGCGGCGCCAGGCCGGCGCACTCCAAAATATTTTGTAACCGTCAGAGGCGCACTCCAAAGCGTTAATCCGCGGCAAATTCACAAGCTTTTTTTGTAACTCAATTCCCGAAAAAGGTGTCTATCAAAGTATGGCTACTGAATTCACTAAAACTTCCCATATTTCCGGCGCCACCGTGTTCGCCCCCGCTAATGCAATTAATTGGCTGAAATCATACGTTACCGGCGGAAAGCGCTACATAATCGCGTTTGCCGGCATGGTGCTGGTTGTCGCGGCGGGCTTCGCGTTTCACAGCCAGCAAACGAGCGCCGCACAATATCTGACCGCGAAAGTTGAGCGCGGAAATCTGCGCAATACGGTCACCGCCACTGGAACGTTGCAAGCGGTAACCACCGTGCAAGTCGGCAGCCAGGCTTCGGGCACGATCTCGGCGCTATTTGCCGACTTCAATTCCAAAGTTAAAAAAGGCCAGGTCATCGCGCAACTCGATCCCTCGACAACCCGAGCTCAGGTGGACCAGGCGAAAGCGAATCTCGCGCAGGCCCAAGCGAGTTTGGTGCAGGCACGAGCTGGAGTTGCGAATTCGCGTGCCGGCGTGAGCGACGCGCAAGCGAAAACGCTCGCCGCCAAATCAACTGTGCAGGGGCAAACGGCTGGTGTGTCCGGCGCCCAGGCGAATCTGGCGGTGCTCAAAGCACAAAGCGATGATGCACTAAGTTTTCTCAAACAACAGGAATACCTACTCAAGAGCGGCGTGATTGCGCAACGTGATTACGACATGGCAAACACCGCCTACAAAGCGGCACTCGCTCGTCAATCGCAGGCCCAGCTAGAACAGTCGCAGGCGCAGGTGCAATCGTCGCAGGCGCAGGTGCAACAAGCACAGGCGCAGGTGCAGCAAGCGCAAGCCGCGTTGAGTCTCGCCGAAATAAATCTTACGCATACAACGATCCAGTCACCGATCGACGGCATCGTCGTTTCGCGCGACGTTGATGTGGGCCAAACAGTGGCTGCTAGTCTCTCGGCGCCGACACTGTTCACGATTGCCAACAATCTGACGGAGATGCAGGTCATTGCCAACATCGATCAGGCTGACATCGGCCTGGTGGAAACAGCGAAGGGCGTGCAGTTCACTGTCGATGCGTTTCCGGCAGACAATTTCACGGGGCAGATCCAGCAGATAAGAATCAATCCAGTGAATACTCAAAACGTGGTCACTTACAACGTGGTCATTAATGTCAGCAATCCGGAAGAGAAACTAAAACCGGGCATGACTACGAATCTAACATTCACGATCGACGAGCGAAACAATGTGCTGAAAGTTGCAAACGCGGCACTTCGTTTCAGGCCGCAGGATGCGAACGCAAATTCAACTTCAGGAAACAACGGACAAGCCTCGCGACAGGGGCGGCAGGGGGCTGCGAATGCGGGGGGCAACGCGGCCGCCGGCTCGCCCCAGGGTGCTGGGCCAGTTAGCACACAAGGCGCCGCGCAGAGTAACAATCAGAGCAACTTCGCGCCGCCGACTGCACCGGTGCTGCCCGGACAAACGCGTGTGGTCTGGGTGCTGGGCGCAGATGGCAAGCCGCAAGCGCGTCGTATCAAAGTTGGTTTGACCGACGGCGTCTCGACGGAAGTGACCGAAGGAAATTTGCAGGAAGGCGAATTGGCAATCACCAGTGAAACCCTGTCCGCGTCCAGTAAATCATCGACGACCACGCAAACCGCGCCTGGTTTTGGCGGCACACAGCGTACGCCGGGTGCGGGGGGCAGACGTAATTAAGAGTTGATCTCCGTTCGTTCTCAGTGTGCCCGAGGTAACTGTGATTTAACAGAGGCTCCTAACAACAAATCACAGCGGCAACGGCACACTGAGGATGGCGGGTTAGAGGACGACAAATGCAATCAGGCTTGGAAATTCAATCACAGAACGTGGGCGCAGCACCGGCCCTGTTGTCGAACGTGGGTGCGGCGCCGGTGGTTATCTCGTTAGACCACGTTCACAAGACCTACACGATGGGCGATGTAGAGGTGCATGCGCTGCGCGGCATCTCGCTGCAAATTAAACAGGGCGAGTTCGTCGCGATTATGGGTGCATCCGGCTCAGGTAAATCGACAACGATGAACATCATCGGCTGTCTCGACCGCCCGACGAAGGGGACTTATATTCTAGATAGCCAGGACCTGTCCCGGCTCTCGAAAGATCAGCGCGCCGACATTCGCAATCACAAGCTTGGTTTTGTCTTCCAGGGATTCAATCTGCTGTCGCGCACTTCGGCGTTGGAAAATGTTGAGCTGCCGATGCTTTATGCGGGCGTGGAAACTTCAGAACGACATCGCCGGTCGTTGGCCGCGCTTGCTGCCGTTGGCCTGGCAGGACGAGAGCGAAACCATCCGAATCAGTTATCCGGCGGGCAACAACAACGTGTGGCAATAGCTCGCGCTCTAGTGAACGAGCCGGCGCTTATTCTCGCCGACGAGCCGACGGGAAATTTGGATTCGCGCACATCCGTCGAAGTAATGGAGATTTTTCAGCGATTGAATCGCGAACGTCACATGACGCTGATTCTCGTAACACACGAACCTGACATCGCTGACTATGCCGACCGCGTGGTCGTGTTCAAGGACGGCAGAATAAAAAGCGATTATCAGATCGAGTCACCGCGTAATGCCGCGGAAGAATTGAAACTGCTGACTGCTGTGGAATTTGATGAAGACGATGACGACAGCGAGCCGGTAAACGGCCAGGCAGTGGAACAGAAGGAATCATGAACCTGTTAATGATCATTCGAGTGGCGTTTCGTGCGCTGGTGCGAAACAAGATGCGCGCGGCCCTGACGATGCTGGGCATCATTATTGGTGTCTCCGCAGTCATCGCCATGGTCAGTATTGGCCAGGGAGCGCAGCAATCTGTTCAAGATCAGATAGCCAGCATCGGCACCAATTTGCTTTTCGTTAGCGCCGGAGCGCAGAACGTTGGCGGCGTTCGCACCGGTACCGGAGACACAGGTACAAATACGTTGACTGTTGAAGATCTCGACGCCATCAAACGCGAAGTGCCGAGCGTCTCTATGGTTACACCGGGAATCAACACGCGCTCGCAACTAATTTTCGGAAGTCAGAATTGGAACACCCAGATTCAGGGAGTCAGCGAGCAGTATCCGGACATTAGAAAGTGGAACGTGCAGGACGGAAGTTTCTTCACGGATGCGGACGTGCGCACCGCGGCGCGCGTGATCGTCGTCGGGCAAACCATCGCTGACAATTTATTTCCCGGGACAGATGCAGTGGGACAAACCGTGCGCGTTAAGGAGCTTCCTTTCCGCGTTGTCGGCGTAATGGCTAGAAAGGGGCAGGACCAGCAGGGTCGCGATCAGGACGACACTGCGTTTGCTCCGTACAGTACTGTGCAAAAGAAGATTCTCGGCAGCCGGCGGGTGCAGATGGCCTTCGTCTCGGCAATATCTCAGGACGCAACCTACACCGCGCAGATGCAGATCGGCCAATTGCTGCGACAGCGCCACAAGCTGGGCCCGGGAGACGCGGATGACTTTTCCGTGCGCAACATGAGCGACATTGCAGACGCGGCCAATCAAACAAACAGCATCATGACTATTTTGCTCGCCAGCATCGCCAGTGTGTCATTGCTCGTCGGGGGTATTGGCATCATGAACATCATGCTGGTTTCAGTTACTGAGCGGACGCGCGAAATCGGAATTCGCATGGCGATCGGCGCGCGCTCTGCAGCAGTGCGCACGCAATTTCTGATCGAGTCAGTGGTGCTGAGTTTGACGGGAGGCCTGATCGGAATCCTGCTCGGGTTGGGCGTATCATTTCTGATCCCATCGCTGCTTGGCTGGCCCACGTTGGTCTCGACGGCGGCCGTTATCGGTTCGGTAATTTTCTCGGCTGCGGTAGGAATCTTTTTTGGCTACTACCCCGCACGCAAGGCGGCGGCTTTGGATCCAATCGATGCTTTAAGGTACGAGTAAAATATTTGGAGTGCGCCTGCCCGGCGGCGCTTTGGCCTTAACGCAAGGCAATCTCGACTTTAATTGGTTGAAGGCTGTTTGGGAAATTGCGCGGTATTGTGTCACGGGCCAAAGCGGCGCCAGGCCGCCGCACTCCAAATACTTCATTCATAACGCAGCGCTTCAATCGGATTGAGACGCACCGCTTTCCACGCCGGCCATAAGCCAAATGTCAGGCCTAATCCGACGGAAACTATAACCTACAATCGGCGCGCCCACAGCGGAATGTAGGTTGGCATGATCGTCTCGATCAGCAGTGCAATCACGCAGCCGAACAGTATTCCCAATATTCCGCCCAGTCCGGTCAGCGTCGCTACGCGGCAGTTTGGATGGAATTGGCGCTGGTCTAGCGGCGCGGGCGTTTCTTGCTTGCTGCCACAGGTGTCTTCGTCTCAAGTTGCCGTTTGATCTTCGCCGCCAGTTTTTCATGCACCAGCTCGTAAGCAATTCGCAGTAACTGTTTCAACTCGCGCTCAGGCAAAGCATCGAAACGCTCCAATGCGACCCAGTGATAACGGGCGAGATAGGGCGCCGGAAAAATGCCCTCTTGTTCCACCAGCTCCGCAAATTTCTCCGGCGTGCATTTGAAAGACACTATGGCGCCGTGGCTCGGCTCGAGTGCGACTACGGCAAACATCTTTTCGCCGATGCGAAACAACAGATCGCTGCCCCACTGCACTTTTTCATCCGTATGCGGCAATGATAGACAAAAGCTGCGAACAGATTCGATATCCATCTTCGTTAGTAAATCGTGAATCGTAAATCGTAAATAGTTAAAGACAGAAAACAGCTCTTCGGCCTCTTATCGATTTACGATTTACGATTCACGATTTACGACTCACTATTTCTTCATCAATTCCAACACGGCCGAAGTCATCGCCTTCACGCCGGTGCGCAGCGTGGGCTCCGGCAACGGTGCAAACAAGGCTGAATGAAGCGAAGGTAACGGTGTTCCCGTTGCCCGGCTTTGTTTCACTTTTTCAGGATCAACGGCGCCGAGAGAAAAATCAACCGAAGGAATACTTTTATCAAGACTGAAATAACCAAAGTCTTCACTCATCATCGCGGGTGGCAGCTTGACTACATTTTCAGCTCCGAGGGCCTTCGTGAAAACTCCAGCTAACCGCTCGGTCAGCGCGGGATCATTGTAGGTAGCGGCAGTAAACTGCGTCTTACTGACAGTTACAATCGGGGCGCGATCAGCAGGAATACCGGCGGCCAAAGCGATGCCTTTTGTGATCCGCTCGATCGATGCCAACATTCTTTGTCTCACTTCTTCACGATACGCACGCACGGTAAGCTGAAGATTAACTTCATCAGGGATGATATTGTGTTTGCTGCCACCATGAATCGAGCCGACGGTGATTACTGCCGGATCCAATGGAGAATTCTCCCTGCTCACGATTGTTTGCAGCGCTAAAACTATCTCCGCGGCAACCACAATTGGATCCTTTGTCGTTTCGGGCGCCGCGCCATGTCCGCCCACACCGCGAATTTTTATGTCCACGGAATCGCCACTGGCGAGTGAATAGCCGGGAGTATAGCCAACTTTTCCCGCTTCCAAGTCGGAATGGTCGTGAAGCGCAACCACGAAATCAGGTTTGGGAAACTTTTGATAAAGACTGTCACGCATCATGGCCCGCGCCCCATCTACAGTTTCCTCGGCTGGTTGGCCCACAATGATCAATGTCCCGTGCCATTGATCCTTCAACTCAGAAAGCATCTTTGCGGTACCCAGCATGCTGGTGATATGAACATCGTGCCCGCAGGCATGCATCACACTCACTTCATCGCCTGCATCGTTTTTTGCTTTGACTGTGCTGGCATAAGGAAGCCCGGTCTTCTCATTGACGGGCAAGGCATCAAGCTCAGTGCGAATCAACACGACCGGGCCTGGACCGTTTTTCATGATGGCGACCACGCCATAGCTGGTCAGTGCCGGGTTTTCATACTTACCAACGCGCTCAGTTACGTCGTAACCCATCGCGCGCAACTGCGCTGCAAAGAAGGTTGAAGTCTTTTCTTCGTGATGCGAAAGCTCAGGTGCAGCGTGCAGTGCTTTGTAGGTTGTCACCAACGACGCGATGTTGCGATCGATCATGGCGTCGAGTGGTTGTTGTGCCTGGATTGCGGTTGCCGATATAGCGATGAAAACTAAAGTAGTAAAGCAGGTTTTATTTCGCATCAGGTTTTCTCCGGTAGATGTCCGACAAACTTCAGTTGTCGTGATTTTTATTCAATCGGCCGTCGACAAACTAAAGTTCATCGAACAACTTTATCAGCTCACTAATTCGCGCCAAATGATAATCATCATGTTCAGCCTGGAAAAATATCATGTCAACTAAGCGCATCGGCACATTCAGTCGCGGATGATGGGCCGCCTTTGCAAACGTCTCTGGCAGCAAATCATCGAAGCGTTGCACCAGCAGCGTTCGTTCGTGGCGAAAATTTGTCAGGATCGCCTGCATGTTCGCGCGGTTATGATCTGCTTCGAACGTCTTGCGATTAGACATGTCCGCGGCATGGAGGGTTTCTGCTGCGGCCAAATATTCATCAAGCCTGCGGCTGAACAGGCTCTCGATGTCGAGCAGGTGGCCCGCATTCTCCTGGATGGACCAGCGCTCGCCATCGCGCCTTGTCAAAACTGCAAGCGGAATAGAACTAACACGATCTTCCAATCGTGCTGGCGTGCCGCGCACGCGTTCGATCATTTCCGGAAAAACTTCCACCGGAAAAGTAAACGCAAACTTGCGCTCGCCCCACTTCAAATGTTCCGACATGTTGGTGTAGGACGGGCATTCCTGCCTGTCCCTTACTTTGAATCACAGACAAGAGGGGTCATGGCGCTCAGAAATAAACTCGCCACAAACAGGACAGACAGGAATGTCTGTCCTACAAATTATCACTCGCCCGCCTCGATACCTTTTTTGACTTCGTCGATCCCGTTGTTAACGTAGCCAATCGCTTTAACCCGGTGGCCACCCTTATCCGACGTGGCTGCTTCGAGATTTGCCTTTGCGTCGCGCAGCAGATCGAGCGCGCGCTGCATGTGCGGCTGGTCGGGCGAAGGTGGGAGCAACGCGAACAACGCATGATTGTTGCGGCGATCAAAGCGGATGCCTTCATTGATTTCGGAAATGGCGGAGTTGATGTAGCCAATCGCCTGCGCGCGGTGGCTGCCTTTATTGCGCAGAGCTGATTGCAATTGCGCGCGCGCCTGTTGCAGGTTGGTGCGCGCGGCCTGCATTCGCGGTTGGTCGGCAAAACTGATTGCGGCGAGACTCGCGAGTAAGACTAAGATTCCAAGGATGCGCTTTCTATTCAACATAAAGATGAATCTCCATCGTTGTGTCTGGAAAATGAAAACCAGCGCGGTAGTTTTTGAAGCGCGCTAATCCTACAACTTTCCTTGTTGTCGTAACAAGATATTCTGCAGAACCGGGAGCGGACAAGGTGAGCCCTGAAATGTTGAATGATGGCGATTCGAGGCTTTGGCAGCGGCGAGGTTATAATGAGGTTTAGCTAGATGCAATCATTATAGTGAGGAGTAGTGATGAGTTCCGACAAGGTTTCGCAGTTACCTGAAAAAGTCAGTTTCACCGGCCGCATTCTCTTTCTAACCGAAGACACGTCGCTTATCCGGCAACAACTCGAAGCGCAAGGCGCTGAGCGGGCGCGCATTGAAGCTGCGCTTGCTGAACGGCTAATCAATGATGATCTGCCGCTGATGAGCAATATCTCAACGGACGAGATCACGCCGGGTTGGGTTTGTTTTTATTACGACGAAACGCTTGGTGAATATGTTTACGTCGGCATGCGCGAAGGCGTCGTCAAGAAGGATGAAGTGAAGCAGGGCGGCTTTGCTGTCGTCGTCTCAGGGCTTTCAAAAGGATGCGGCTCATCTCGCGAAACGGCGCCGTATGCCGAAAAATGGGCCGGCATTCAACTCGTGATCGCGAAGAGCATCGAAAAGATTTATGGGCAGAACTCACAAAACATTGGCCTGTTGACCTCGAATGATTTTGGATTGATCAAACGCATCCGCAACGGCGAAAAGATCCCGTTGAGCGAATTTACCAACGGCCTCGATCCGATTTCGCAAGCCATCGTCGAGTATGGTGGCTTGTTCAATTACAACAAGGCGCGGCTCGCCGGCAAAGTCTCACCGCCGCCTTTGCAAACAAACCCACGCCCGATGACGATCGTCGAAAAGACTATCGCGAAGCATGCATTTGTGACTGCCGGAAAGATTGGTGTTGAGTCTGTGAAGCCCGGTGACGCCTTGTTTGCAGTCGCCGACGTGCGCTTTAGTCACGAGTACGTCACGCCGATGGCTGAATCGCTCTTGAAACAAGCGCTTGGTCCGGACGCCCGGGTGACTGAACCAGAATCAGTTTTTGCGTTTCGTGACCATCTGACTTTTCTTGGCCGCGTCATGTCGCAGAAGCATCGTGACATGGGTTTGCTGGAAAGGGCCGAAGGCCTGGCCACCACGCAGGAAGATTTCACTACGAAGCAGGGCATCCGGCTCTACGGCGAAAATCCTGAAGGCGGCTCGGAAGCAATCTGCCACAACGCAGTTGTCGAGGACCTCGCCTTGCCCGGACAGATTGTGATCGGGACGGATTCGCACACGTGCATGGCCGGCGTGCTTGGCTGTTTTGCTTTTGGCGTTGGGTCGACTGACATGGCGAATGCGTGGTACGCGAAAGACATTCGTATTCGCGTGCCGGAAACCGTGCGCTACGTCTTGAAAGGAAAGAAGCGCGCGGATGTTGCTGCCAAAGACGTCATGCTTTACATACTCGCCTCCGAATACATGAAGACCAGCAAGGGCATCGGTAAGGTGCTCGAGTTTGCGGGTGAAGACTTAAAGAACTGGCCCATGGACGAACGTGCGACCTTGACGAACATGTCGGTGGAAGTCGGCGGCACGACGGGAATCATTGAGCCGGATGAAGTGACGCTCGATTACATCGTGAAGATGCGCGATCTGGATGCGGATGAGGTGCGCAAAGGATTTACCTATAGCGATCCGGACGCCGAATACGCTGATGTGTTTGAAATTAATCTCGATGAGATTCGCCCGATGGTGGCGACGCCCGGCGATCCGCGCAACGGCATTCCTATTGATCAACTTCAGGAAGAAGTGCGCATTGATGCCGCCTACGGTGGTTCATGCACTGGCGGCAAGATGGCCGATATGGACATGTATGCCGAGGTTTTGCAGAGCGCGTTGGCCCAGGGCAAGCGTGTCGCGCCCGGTGTTCATCTCTATCTGCAGTTTGGTTCGCAGAAGATTAAGCAGTACGCGCGCGACCGTGGCTACATTGAAGTTTTTGAAAAGGCCGGCGCGGAGTTGATCGATCCCAGTTGTGGCGCCTGCATCAACGCCGGCCCCGGCGCTTCGCCAAACGCTGAAACAGTTACTGTCAGCGCACAGAACAGAAACTTCCCCGGCCGCAGTGGTCCAGGCAAGTTGTATCTTGCGTCACCTTACGTCGTCGCCGCTTCCGCAATCGCTGGCAAGATCATCGAACCGTTTGAGTTTCTGCGAGAGCGGGAACAAGAGCCGGTCAACGCTTAAAGCCGTGATCGGATCATTAACAGTTCTAGAAGCAGTCAAGATTTATGCGTAGTCAATTCAATAAGTTTACCTACCAATCAGCCTAAATTTGAGACGAATTTCAAGAAGTCTTGCATCTTCAAGAAACGCTTGTCTTAACATAATTATTTCGTCTGCGCCTCAACTGACGTAAGATGCCTCGGCCGCATTTCCACTGAATCTTATAAAGGGCTCGCTGATGTCTCTTGACTTGGTACACCAAAGACTGGGCTGGCCGCGACCGGAAGAAATACGAAATCCTTCGGGAGAAGGAGCGCGGATATTTGCTGAGTTAGCTCAAGATAAGATCGGCCGACCGATTGCTCAACTCTTAGAACATTCCGATCTCAAGGTTGGAGTCCTTACTCCAAATTCCCAATCTAGTAGCACAGAAGTACCACTGGCCATTGTTGCCGAATTCAGCGGGCAGGCAACGGATAAAGCACTCCGCGAGCTTCACCGCTTATCTTGGAATTTCTCCCACAGCCCTACCGTAGTAACAATCGAGTCTGACCTCCTCAGAGTCTGGACATGCTGTGAACCGCCGGACAAGGACCGGCCATTGCAGAATTACGTGGTGCAGGATTTGCCCATCCGTGATCTCAAACGGATGAAACACAACGGCATCGAAGAAGCAGCGACTCAGGTTCTCCATTGGGTCAACCTTGTTTCAGGTCAGTTCTTTCGCGAACGGCCTGAGCGATTCCGCCGCGATCAACGAGCAGACCAGTTGCTTTTGGCTAACCTCCACTCGGTAAGACAGCTTCTTCGCGATGAGGAATTAGATGATGATGATGTTTGTCATGACCTGCTCGCGCGGATCATATTTGTTCAGTTCTTATTCGACCGCAAAGATCACAATGGCAAGTCTGCCCTTAATGAGGCAAGGCTTGCCAGTCTTCACGAGGCAAGTGTTCTTGAACAAAAGCACAAGGATTTCTCCGGTGTGCTCAGTAATTATGATGAGACTTATCGGCTTTTTGATTGGCTCAATCTCCGATTCAATGGTGATCTGTTTCCGGGAAAAGGGAGGACGTCTGGCGAGCGCGCGAAAGAATGGCGGGAGGAGAAGCGTCATGTGAAGCCCCGTCATCTCCGCCTGTTGAGCGACTTTGTCAAAGGCGATCTGGAGATGCCAACCGGCCAGCGTTGTCTGTGGCCACAGTATTCGTTTGACGCGATTCCGCTGGAATTCATTAGCAGTATTTACGAGGCATTCGTTACCGAGCGAGCTCGTAGCGAGGGTATTTACTATACGCCTCCGCACCTTGTGGATTTCATCTTAGACCGTGTGCTGCCATGGGACAGCGAGCGTTGGGATTTGAAGATTCTCGATCCGGCCTGCGGCTCCGGCGTGTTCCTTGTTAAGGCTTTTCAGCGCCTGATTCATCGGTGGAAAAAGGCTAATCCTAAACAGGATATTCGCGCCGACACACTGCGAGGGTTCTTAGAGAGAAATCTGTTTGGCGTAGACAAAGACCCGCACGCTGTCCGTGTCGCCGCATTTAGTCTTTACCTGGCGATGTGTGACGAGATTGATCCCAAGCACTACTGGACTCAGATTCATTTTCCGCCAATGCGGGGCCATCGGCTCATCAATGCAGACTTCTTCGAAGAGCACCAGGCTGGATTCGATACCAGCGAAGACACGGCCAGTTATGATCTGGTGATCGGTAATGCTCCTTGGGGAGAAGAAATACTGACGGAGGCAGCCGTTAACTGGGCCAATAACCCAGACCACAAATGGCCAGTAGTTAACAAAGGAATAGGCACACTCTTCCTCACAAAGGCCGCGGCGTTGACGCAACCGAAAGGAAGAGTCGCAATGATACAGTCCGCCAGTTCGGTGCTTTTCAATCGAAGCGGTCCGGCTTGTGCCTTTCGGAAACAGTTCTTTAATAGTTTTGCCGTGCAAGAAGTCGTCAATCTTTCGGCGCTGCGCTTTAAGGTTTTTAATCGGAAGAGGAATTCCGCGCGTAAGTCAGTAGCACCATCGTGCGTTATTATCTTTGAGCCTCGCCTACCTTCCGATGAGAAAATTCCATATGTTAGTCCTAAAGAAGCAGAGACCCTGCCGGACGACTGCCAAATAATTATCGAGGCGCAAGATCAAAGAGGAATCCGCCAGTATGAGGCTGCTCAGCACCCGGAGGCGTGGACCGCCATGATGTGGGGAGGACCGCGTGACTATGTCTTTCTCCGCAGACTTCAAGGTGAAACAACCCTTGAGAAGCTCAAGGCGCAGGGAAAGATCGTTACTCGCGAAGGACTAATTCCAAGTCCCACCGGGAAACTCCATCCAGATACCGTCAACCGATTTTTTTGGGACGGAGAAACTTTCCCAGATTCGACTTTTCTGTTTTTGGAAACATCCCCAGTTACTCGAAGCCAAGGCATAAAGACTCATCGCAAGACAGACCTTAAAGCGTTCGATCTTCCTCAGCTTGTTTTGAAACAAAGTTGGCAAGAGGGTTCACGGCGCTTCGCTGCCGCGATTACCCCAGAGCAGATGGAGGAAGGTGTGCTATTCACTCAAAGTTACGTGAGTGTCCATTTAGCGGATGGGGATATCGATATGCTCAAGGCCGCCTGTCTTTCTTACAATAGTATTCTGGCGGTCTATTTCCTCCTTTTAACTAGTAGCCGTTTTGCATCGTACAGACCCGAACTGCTCGTTAAAGAACTCTTGCGCGTGCCTATTCCAGAAACATCTCCAGATTTATTAGTTGGACTACATAGCCCAGAAGATATTGATAAGCGCATACGAAGAGCTTTCTCTTTCAAGGACGCCGAATGGGTCCTTGTTGAGGATCTATTCAATGTGACTTTGCCCGACCGCAGCGGTAACACGAACTCACCGGGCCGACAGCGCACTCATCGGACGACCGAATCGATTGCCGAACCAGAACTCCGGACCTACTGCGAGTACTTTGTGCGTGTCATGAAAGCCGGGTTTGGAAAAGACAAGCAAATAACGGCGACTGTCTTTCAGGAACGAAATGGTAGTAAGCACTTACCTTACCGGCTGGTGGCGTTCGAGTTGAATCACACCTCTGAGGAGCGTTTTGACGTGCAGTCTCTCGACGTAAGTGAGCTACTGACTGAGCTGGAAGTTTTAAATCAAACTTGGTTAAGCAACTGGGGAACGAAGAGTGGAAGTATGTACTACCAGCGAGTGGCAAGAATTTATGACTACCGCAAAGATGTACCAACGATCTTCATACTAAAGCCAGACGCATACCGTTACTGGATCCGTAGCGCGGCGCTACACGATGCGGATGAAGTTGCTGCAGATTTTGCTCGTTGGCAAGCAGCGGCAAAAGCCTGATGCAGGAGTTAAGGCGCATCGGAAACACCCACCAAATGCGTGACTGAAAGATATGCTTCACGACTTCACACTCCTTGCGCGTGAATGGTGCCGGGACCAATCGGCCATACTCCTCGGTTTCGTCTGGAACGCCTATGATCAAATGCTAGCGGATAATCCACCCATCGACAGTGCCGACTTAGAACGAAGCATTACAGAACGTCTGGTGCCTCGAATCACTCGGGCCATGTCGGGGGACGAACCCTTCTATGCCCACCATGAGCCCAAGGAACGCGAGACGCGGAAATCTCATCGCGGTCAGCCACCAGAATATGACCTCGCATTTGTTTTGTGGATCGACGAAACTGTGATGTGGCCACTTGAGGCGAAGGTTCTCGAAACACCGGCCAAAGTTTCAGAATATGTTGATGCTCTTCGGGAAAGATTCCTCAAGTGCAAGTATGCGCCGTTTTGCAGCGAAGGGGCGATGCTTGGTTATCTGCTATCCGGGAGCCCGTTCGATGCATTCAAGAACATCGCCGCGGCAGTTCCCTGCTTACTGATTGATCATCCAAGTTTTGCTCTTCGCCCTCATAAGATGTCCGAGCATGTGCGTATAATTCCGGAGGGAAAGTCGTATCCACCCAATTTTCTTTGTCATCATCTTATTCTGGAACTTCCAACACTGAAGCGTAGCCTCGATCAACACTTACATGTGCCTTTGCGGCCGCCGGGGCCGAGAAACACCAGATGAAGTAACCTCGTCTCTATGCCAATCAAACCAATCGTCGATTACCCAGCTGCGGTTCTGATACAACCGGGAGAGCCGGTAGTCAATTTTGATTCCGAACTTGAACGATTAACCCGCGACATGTTCGAAACGATGTATGAAGCTCGCGGCGTTGGCCTTGCAGCGCAGCAGATCGGTGTGCCGCTGCGTTTGTTTGTGATGGACTGCGACGGCATCAAGCTGGTGGCCGCCAATCCTGAAATCATTTCGGCTGAAGGTGAACAGGATGGCGAGGAAGGCTGCCTCTCAGTCGGCGCCATTCACGCTGACCTCAAGCGACCCGCCACAGTGAAACTACGAGCGCAGGACGTTACGGGAAAGGTTTTTGAGAAAGAAGCCACCGGCCTGGCCGCGCGTTGTTTCCTGCATGAAACCGATCACAACGACGGCATTCTCTTTGTTCGCCATCTTAGTCCACTGCGGCGCGATTTGCTCACCAGGAAATTTCGGAAATTGAAGAAGAACGCGGAAACGTAGTCCACCTCCTCAAAAAATCGGGCCGTGACGGACATGGTCCATCGCAGCCCGAATTTGAACAACGCACAGATTTGA
>WNFS01002776.1_pt1 | contig 21059 bp, 16 predicted proteins | sample 5400141 | NCBI WGS metagenome assembly WNFS01 (sample SAMN13153358, study PRJNA577476) | soil metagenome | isolation source: 60 cm saprolite under Madrone tree | place: USA:California | collected 2016-06-14
TCGCGATCGCGGCCTCCGCGGACATCGGAAGAAACAGTCCGACGGAATCCCCCGCCCCGACACCGAGCCGCTTGAGCGCATTGGCCAGACGGTTGACGTCGCGCGACAGCTCCCGGTAGGTCCACGTGCGGACTAGGCCGTCTTCCGCCTCCCAGACGATGGCGGCCTGTGCGCCGCGGCCGGCGTCCACGTGACGGTCGACGCAGTTGTCTGAGAGATTCATCAGGCCGCCCGGAAACCAGCGCGGCCACGCGATGCCGCGCGAGGTGTCGAGCACGCGGGTGTAGGGATGCATCCAGCGGAAGCCCAGGTCCTTGGAGACGGCGTCCCAGTACCACTCGGGGTCGTCCACGCTTCGCCGCTGCAGGGCCTCCAGCGAAGCGAGCCCGTGCTTGCGCATGAACCTGGTCAGCCGCGCGCGCTCGATGCGCTCAGGGGTGGGGCGCCAGATGATGTCGCTGTCACTCATGAGAGGCGACATGGTAGCATGGCCGGCGTCGTCATCCGGTCCCCCCTCTCAAAGGAGAACGCTCATGAAGGCGGTCGCGGCGGTCGCGGAGATCCTGAAGCGCGAAGGCGTCAAGTTCCTCATCGGCTATCCCGTCAATCCCATCATCGAGGCCGCCGCCCAGGCCGACATCCGCACGATCATCGTGCGGCAGGAGCGGACGGGACTGCACATGGCCGATGCCGTGAGCCGTGTCACCTCCGGGCAGAAGATCGGCGTCTTCACCATGCAGCACGGGCCGGGCTCCGAGAATGCCTTCGGCGGCGTGGCGCAGGCCTACGGCGATTCCGTCCCCATCGTGGTGCTGCCTGGCGGCTATCCGCGGCGCATCACCAACATCCCGCCGAACTTCAACTCCTTCATCAACTACCGCCACGTGACCAAGTGGATCGAGCAGGTGATCATGGCCGACGCCGTGCCGGATGCGCTGCGCCGCGCCTTTACCCAGGTCAAGAACGGCCGCCCGCGCCCCGTCCTGATCGAGATTCCGGTCGACGTCTTCCAGGAGGAAGTGCCCGAGCCGCTCAACTATGCGATAGCGCCGCGCATGCGCTCCGGCCCCGACCCGCAGGCGGTCGCCACGGTGGCGGCGGCGCTCGTGGCGGCCGAGAGGCCGGTCATCTACGCGGGCCAGGGCGTGCACTACGCGCAGGCGTGGAGCCAGCTGCGCCAGCTGGCCGAGCTGCTCGAGGCCCCCGTGACGACGAGCCTCCAGGGCAAGAGCGCTTTTCCCGAGAACCACCCGCTCTCGCTCGGCTCGGGAGGCCGCTCGGTGTCGAAGCAGCTCCACGAGTTCCTGAAGAACTCCGACGTGATCTTCGGCATCGGCTGCAGCTTCTCGACGACGAACTACGGCGTCGCCATGCCCAAGGGCAAGACCATCATCCACTCGACGCTGGACCCGGCCGACATCAACAAGGACGTGGTCGCCGCGCACGCGCTGGTGGGCGACGCCGGCCTGACTCTCGACGCCCTCATCGCCGAGGTCAAGGATCGGCTGAAGAACAAGCCCCGGGGCCGCGCTCAGGCTGTTGCAGCCGAGATCAAGCGGATCAAGACCGAGTGGATGGCGCAGTGGATGCCCAAGCTCACGTCGAGCGCCAAGCCGCTGTCGCCCTACCGCGTGATCTGGGATCTCCTCCACACGGTGGACGTCGCGCGGACCATCGTCACCCACGACGCGGGCAGCCCGCGAGACCAGATCTCGCCGTTCTGGGAATGCACGGAGCCGCTGTCGTACATCGGCTGGGGCAAGACGACCCAGCTGGGCTACGGGCTCGGCCTCGCCATGGGGGCGAAGCTCGCGCACCCCGACAAGCTCTGCATCAACGTCTGGGGAGACGCGGCCATCGGCTTCACGGGCATGGACTTCGAGACGGCGGTGCGCGAGCGCATCCCCATCCTCTCCGTCCTGCTCAATAACTTCTCCATGGCGATCGAGCTGCCGATCATGAAGACGGCCACGGAGAAATACCGGAGCACGGACATCTCGGGCAACTACGCCGACATGGCCAAGGCCTTCGGCGGCTACGGCGAGCGCGTGACGGAGCCCGGTGACGTCGTCGCCGCCATCCAGTGCGGCATAAAGAAGACGGAGGAAGGTATTCCCGTGCTGCTCGAGTTCATCACGGAGAAGGAGATCGAGTTCTCGATCCACAAGTACTGAGCCGTTCGTGAGCGTGAAGCTCGACCCTCTCCCCCAATGGGGGAGAGGGGGACCTTCCTTTTCCCTCGCCCCTCTGGGGAGAGGGTAGGGTGAGGGGCCTCTAGGGTGAGGGGCCTCGGTGAGGGCGTCTAGCCCGAGTCGACCTGGCCGGGGCGCTTGAGCGTGTCACCGCCCGGGGGCAGGTTGAGTACGGTGGTCGGAAAGAGGCTCGCGAGCCAGCGGATGACGTCGCTCACCGTCACGATGCCGACGGGCTTCCGATCGCGGTCCACCAGCGGCACGGTGCGGTAACCCGCCACGCTCATGCAGTGGACGGCGTAGGCAACGCGGTCGGTGACCGACAGCACTTCCGGATTGGGCGTCATCACGGCGGAGAGCGTCGTGCTCTTGGGATCGAGCCCGCGCCCCACCACCCGCGTCAGGAGATCCCGCTCGGTGAAAATGCCCTCGAGCCTGCCCGCCGCGTCCACGACGAGCACCGCCGCCTGCCGCGCATGGAGCATGCGCAGCGCAGCGTCGGCCACCGCGGCGCTCGCGCGGAGGCAAATCGGCGCCGCGGGGACAAGCACGTCAACGGTGTCATCGAACACGGCGGGGCTGATGGCCCGTTCTTCCGGGTCGCCGCTGCTGGAATAGTCGTCGTCGGCATCGAGATTGTGTGTCATGTAGCCCTCCCTTGCCGGGCCCTTCGCGATTCTCCGCGCTAATCGCCGGAGAACTTCTGCGTGTTCCCCATGTGTGGCCAGGCCCAGGCCTGTACGTTCCCGTGGATCTGCTTGATGTGATTCCGGTCGTGGTGGACCCACTCGTGGAGAATGTCCTCCACGCGGAGCCAGCCCACCTTCGGATGCTGGCCGCCTCGCTTGAGGTCGGCCGCCTTGAGCCCGCGCACGAGCGTCACGCTCTCCGCGCGCATCCGCTCGAGCTCGGTCACGAGCTTGGCGGTAGATTTCATGTCGTCGCGGCGCCCCCGCGCCACCTCGTTCTGCTCCCACGTTTCGACCTGCGGATCCTTCGAAGCGAGGAAGATCTTGATACGGCCCGCGAAGCCGCGCCGCTCCGCCTCGATCAGATGCCCGATCACCTCGTTGATCGACCATTCCCCCTCGGCCGGGTGAAACGTCGTCACCGCCTTGGGCAGCGCGTCGACCTCGGCGCGGATCGTGGCGACAGCGCTCTCGAGGAGCGCGGCGATCTCAACGGGTGAAAAGTGCTCGGCCATGGCCGCTAGACCACCTTGTCCTTGCGCAGCCCCTTGATGTCGTCGGCGGAGAAGCCCAGCTCGCCCAGGATCTCGTCGGTGTGCTGGCCGATGTCCGGCGAGGCTGTGCGCACCGAGGGCTGCGTGCGCGAGAACGTCACGGGCGGCCGCTGGAGGCGCAGCTCGCCCAGCGCGTGATGCTTGACCGGCACCGCAAGACCCAAGTGCTGGACCTGCTCGTTCTCGAAGGTCTCCTTGACGTTGAGGATGGGGCCCGACGGCACGCCCTTGGCGTTCAGCAGCTCCACCCACTCGGCGCTCGTCTTGCGCGCCGTCGCTCTCTCGAGCTCGACGTTCAAGGCCTTGCGGTTCTTCGAGCGGTCGGGCGCCATCTTGAAGCGGGGGTCCTCCAGCAGCGGCTCGGTGCCCAGGGCCTCGCAGAGCCGGCGGAACATGTGCTGGCCGGAGGCCGCGATATTGATGTGGCCGTCGGACGTCTTGAACACGCCGGTCGGAATACCGGTCGGATGGTCATTGCCGGCCTGCGGCGGGATGGTGCCCTCGATGAGCCAGCGCGCGGCCTGGAAGTCGAGCATGGTCACCATGGCCTCGAGCAGGGACGTGTGCACCCACTGGCCCTTGCCCGAGCGCTCGCGCTCGATGAGCGCGCCCAAGACGCCCTGCGCGAGAAAAATGCCGGCCGTCAGGTCCGCGATGGGAACGCCGACGCGCACGGGCCCCTGTCCGGGCAGCCCCGTCACCGACATGAGCCCGCCCGTGCCCTGCGCGATCTGATCGTAGCCGGGCCGGTCGCGATACGGACCGGTCTGGCCGAAGCCGGAGATGCTGGCGTAAATGATCCTCGGGTTCAGCTTGGACAGCGTCTCGTAGTCGATCCCGAGCCGGTGCTTGACGTCGGGGCGGAAGTTTTCCACGACGACGTCGGCCTTGGCCACCAGCCGCTTGACGATGTCGATCCCGGCCGGCGACTTGAGGTCGAGCGTCATGGAGCGCTTGTTGCGGTGCAGGTTCTGCGAGTCGAAGCCGCGGCGCACGAAGTCGCCCTCGGTGTCCTCGCGAGCGGAGATCTGTATGACGTGGGCGCCCATGTCGGCGAGCTGCCGCACGCAGGTGGGGCCCGAGCGCGCGCGCGTGAGATCGATCACGGTGTAGGGGTCGAGGGGCAGGCTCATCGTGAGGGCGCTCCCTGTCTCGTGGGTTGAGGTTTCGCGGGTTCGGGCGGCAGGATGGCGGAGGCGCTGACCGAGCCCGGATTGCGCAGCGGCCAGCGGCCGGCGTCCACCGCCGTCAGGAAGTCGAGGACGGCACGGTTGAACGCCTCGGGGTCCTCGAGGTTGACGGTGTGGCCGGCCTTGGGCATGACCACGAGGCCGGCGGAACGGATCTTGCGCTTCATGAACAGCGCGGGCTCGAGACAGGGCTCGTCCTCGTCGCCCGTGACGATGAGGGTCGGCACGGTCAGGCGCTCCATCTCGGCCTCGAGCTCGTACACGGACGGGCGCGTCATCTGCACGCCCCGCATCGTGAGCGCGTGCCCCTTGGCCGACTGGCGGCAGAACATGTCGTAGAACTCCTGCCAGCCCGCGGGATCCTTGTCCGAGAACTGCACGCGCGTCGGGCCCTTGGTGTAGAACTCGGCGACCGCCTTCATGCCGTCCTGCTCGAAGCGCCGCGCCGTCTCCTCGACGTCGCGCCTGAAGCGCTCCCGCTCCCCGGCCACGCTGCCGTAACCGGCGCCCGCGACCACGAGGGACAGCGCGCGCTCGGGGTAACGCAGTCCGAAGTGCAGCGTCGCGTAGCCGCCCATGCTGAGCCCGCAGATGTGCGCCTTCTGGATGCCGAGGGCGTCGAGCATCCCTCGGATGTCTTCCACGGCCAGATCCTGGGAGTAGGCCTTGGGGTCCTCGGGCACGTCGGAGGGCGGGAAGCCGCGCGCGTTGAAGGCGATGGTGCGGTAGCGCCGGGCGAAGAAGCGCACCTGCAGGTGCCAGCTCCGCGCCTCGCCCGCGAACTCGTGGACGAAGACGAGCGGCGTCCCCTCGCCCACGTCCTCGTAGAAAAGGCTCAGCCCGTTGACCCGCGCTATCGGCATTTCAGCCAGTTTACTCCAGACCAGCGTATCGCTCAACAGGACGTGAGATCACGCAGACAGGTCAACCAGGACTTTCATCACGGGGCCGCCGCGGAGCGCCTGCTCCGCGCTTGACCGCGAGCAGCGCCTCCCCGGCCGCCGCGGGCGGGACGGCCGCGCTGCCCGTGCGGAACCATCCCGCGCCCTCGTAGAACGAGGCGCGCACGGCTAGCGTCCCTCCAGGATCTTGCGCATGGTCTCTCCCTCGCGCTTGAACCAGTCGAAGAGGATCTCGACGTCCCAGCCCATGCAGAAGTGGCTCACGCCCAGGTCGAGGTAGGGCTTGGCTTGCTCCGGGCGGCTGATCTCGACGCGCGGGGCGATGCCGAGCGCCAGCGCCGTCTTGATCATGCGGCGCTCGGCCTCCACGACCTTCGGGTGCTCCCACTGCCCGGCCAGTCCCACGCTCATCGAGTAGTCGGCCGGCCCGAACTGGACCATGTCCACGCCCTTGACCGCGAGCAGCGCCTCCAGGTTGTCCACGGCCGGCGCCTTCTCGATCATGATCGCGACGACGGCGTCGTCGAGCGCCTGGACGAAGGCCGGCGATCCCACGTCGATCACGTAGCCGACGTCGCGTCGCATCCCGACGCCGTGGATGCCGCCGTGCCCGGGCGCCTCCGCCCGCACCGCGCGCACGCACTCGGCGATGTCCTCCGGCGTGCGCGGGTCGGCGAAGAGCACGTTCTGGATCCCCGAGCCGATGGCCCGCACGGCCACGAAGGTGCGCGGCTGCTGCTCGATCTTCATCATGGCCGACATGTGGGGGAACGTGTCCACCGCGCGGGCGAGGTTCTCGAGGGCGAAGAGGTCGTAGGGCGCGTACTCGCCCGCGAACTCGACGTAGTCGAACATGCCCGAGTGCCCGGCCAGCTCGACGGTGGCGGGCCACGCCGAGTGGATGTGGGTGCCGAGGCTCGGCTTCCGCGCGCGGAGCAGCTCACGGAGCTTGTTGGGACGCATCGGATCGGTCTCCTTGGGGTCTGGGGTCGTCGGCGAGCAGACGTCGCGCGACGGTGAGGCGCAGGATCTCGGTGGTGCCCTCGGCAATGCGCCAGGCCCTGATGCGCCGGTAGAGGCGCGCGAGCGGATGCCCTTCGACGACGGCCGCGCCGCCGGAGAGCTGCATGGCGCGGTCCACGATGCGGGCCACCGCTTCAGTCGCGATGGCCTTGGCCATGGCGACCTCGGTCTCCGCGTCGCCCGCCTCCGCCGCGCCAGCGGCGGCGTAGAGTGCCCCGCGCGCGGCGAAAAGGTCCATGGCGCTCTGGCCCAGCATGGCCTGGACCTGCTCGCGTTCGCCGAGCGGCGCCCCCGTTCGGTGAGGGCGGCGAGCCTGCTCGAGCGCGTAGTCGAGCGTCCACCGCGCGGTGCCGCAGGCGGCCGCCGCCGCGCGCAGGCGCAGCGTCGTGATGCTCTCGAGCGCTTTCGGCAAGCCCTGGCCGATCTCTCCGATCTGATCGGCGGCAGGCACCTCGACATTTTTCAGCTCGAACTCGCCGTGGAGGCCTCCGTCGAGCGTGCGTATCTCGCTCACGAGCGCGACGCCCGGCGCATCGCTCCTGACGACGAGCACGGCGGTGCCCGTCTTGCCGCCGGGATTGTCGGTGACCTTCGCCACCGTCAGCAGCAGATCGGCCTGGGGGCCGCCGGTCACGAAAGACTTGACGCCCGTGACGACGAACGCATCGCCCCGTCGCACCGCCGTGGTGCGCGGTCCCTCGCGCGCGTCGGTGAAAGCGAGAGCGGCGGTCAGCTCGCCGCGAAGCACGGGCAGAAGAAAGCGATCGCGCTGAGAGCCGGTCGCCATGCGCAGGAGCCCGCCGTCACCGCCCAGGACGAGGCCGCCCAGCGCGCACTGGGAGTGCGCGATCTCCTCGTGGAGCGCCGCCAGGCCTACGGGTCCGAGTCCGCCGCCGCCCAGCTCGGCCGGCTGGGCGAGCTGGTAAAAGCCGAGCTCGGCCGAGCGCGCGCGCGCCCAACGCCGGAGCGCCGGACTCGCCTGCGCCTCGTCGGCGATGCCCTCTCTCACCGAAGCGGGCTCCAGCTCATCGGCGATGAAGGCGCGGAGGCGGGCGCGAAGCGCGACGATCTCGGGTGGCAGGGCGATCGGGTCCACCGTCGCGCGCGTCAGCGGGCCCGCGCCGCGTCGGGCCCGAGCGCGATGCAGGCGAACGCGACCTTGGCCGCGGTGGGCACACCGAAGCGCGCCGTGTGCCGTGCCGGCAGTCCTTTCGGAAAGTGCGTGACGTACTCGGCGTTGATCTCGTGGTAGTCGACGGGGTCCTGGATCAGGAGCGTCACCTGCACCACCCGATCGAGCGACGAGCCCGCGGCGAGGAGAATCGTCTCCACGTTCTTCAGGGCCCAGCGCGTCTGCTCGGCGGCCGTGCCTTCGCGCGCGGTGCCGCCGATGTCGTTGCCCGCGCCGGTGCCCGAGACGAAGACGAGCCCCGCCGCGCGCGTCGCGCGCGAGAAGGCGCCGGGGGCGGGCGCGTCAGCAGGATTGAGGAACTCGATCATGCGGAGGAGTGTAGGCGGCAGCTACGCGCCCGTCAACCGAGCCCTGCTATACTTCCCCGGTGGCCGACTCCATCGCTCCCCTCGCGGACCTCGTGGTCCTCGATTTCACGCGCGTCCTCGCCGGTCCGTACTGCACGCGCCTCCTCGCCGATCTCGGCGCGCGCGTCGTCAAGGTCGAGCGCGCGGGCGGCGGCGACGACATGCGCAAGGGACACCTCCAGCTCGAGCCGGGGCGCGACGACCAGAGCAGCTACTTCACCCGGATCAACGTCGGGAAGGAAAGCCTGGGGCTCGACCTCGGACGGCCCGAGACGCGCGAGATAGTCCGGGACCTGGCGCGGAAGGCCGACGTCGCCGTCGAGAACTTCGCCCCCGGCGTCGCCGCGCGTCTCGGCATCGACTACGAGAGCCTCGCCGCCGGCAAGCCGGACCTCGTCTACTGCTCCATCTCCGGCTTCGGCCAGACTGGACCGTGGCGCGAGCGCCCCGCCTTCGCCCACATCGTCAACGCCGCCTCGGGCCTCATGCACCTCGACCAGGGCGATGCCCCGGCGCCGCGGTCCCAGAACCTCCAGGCGGCGGACGTGCTCTCGGGCACGCACGCTTTCGGCGCCATCCTCGCCGCGCTGTGGCGCCGCCAGCGGACGGGAGTGGGCGCGCGGATCGACGTCTCGATGCTCGAGACCCTGATCGCGGCCGACGACGTGTCCTTCGCGGCCGTCCTCAACGGCGGAGAGGAGATCGGCTCGCCCCGCCCGGCCATGGGCGTCTACGAGATCGGCGGGCGACACCTCGCGCTCCAGACGGGGGGCTCGGCGGAGCTCTGGCCGCGGCTGCTCCAGATGATGGGCCGGCCCGAGCTGGACCACGACGCGCGCTTCGCGACGCCGCAGGCGCGCCGCGAGCACTGGCACCTGCTCAGCGATCTCATCGCCCAGTGGCTCGCGCGTTTCCGGACGGTGGACGAGGCGGTGGCCGCGCTCACGGCCGCACGCATTCCGGCCGCGCCCGTGCTGGAGCCCCGCGAGGTGATCGCGCATCCTCATCTCCTCGCGCGTCAGGCATTCCCCGAAGTCACGCATCCCACTCGCGGTCACGTCAGGGTCACGGCGAGCCCGTATCATTGGGATGGCCGGCCCACCCACCCGGCGGGGCCGGCGCCCTACCGCGTGGGCGAGCACAGCCGGCTGGTGCTCTCCGGGCTTCTGGGCTACGATGCGAGCCGGATCAACGCACTCATAGCGAGCGGCGCCGTCGAACAACCTTAGGAGCGAACCGACATGGCGAGAATGACCGGCGGCGAAGCTCTGGTAGCGTCCCTCTACCGCGAAGGCGTGCGGGTCGTCTTCGGCCTGCCCGGCGTCCAGCTCTACGGGGTGATGGCGGCGCTGCGCGACGAGCCGCGCATTCGCTTCATCACCACTCGCCACGAGCAGGCGACCAGCTATATGGCCGACGGCTATGCGCGGGCGGGCGGCGGCATCGGAACGGCGCTCGTGGTCCCCGGCCCGGGACTCCTGAACGCCTCCGCGGGGCTCAGCACGGCATACTCGGCCTCCTCGCCCGTGCTCATGCTCTGCGGCCAGATTCCCCGCGAGCAGATCGGCAAGAACATCGGGCTCCTCCACGAGGTCAACGACCAGCTGGACTGCATCGCCCCCGTCACCAAGTGGCGCCGGCGCGTGCTCCAGGTGCCCGACATCCCGGCCGCCGTGCGTGAGGCGTTCGTGCAGCTCAGGAGCGGCCGCCCGCGCCCCGTCGAGCTCGAGATGCCGCCCGAGACCATGGAAGAGGAGGGAGAGGCCGAGCTACTGACGCCGGTCGAGATCGCTCGCGCCACGGCCTCCGCCGCCGACATCAACCGCGCCGCCGAGATCCTGCTCGCCGCCAAGCGGCCGCTGATCTACGCGGGAGGCGGCGTCAACCTCTCAGGCGCCCACGAGGCGCTGCACGCCGTCGCCGAGTACTTGCAGGCCGGCGTCGCGTGCACCGCCGAGGGCAAGGGCGCCGTCAGCGACCACAGCGACCTCTCGCTGGGCGCCGCCTTCTGGCGCGAATCACCGCTCCGCACCGCCATCCATGCGGCTGACGTGGTCCTCGCCGTCGGCTCGAGGCTCGCCCTCGTCTCCTTCGCGCCGGAGACGCGCATCGTCCAGATCGACGCGGACCCAGAAGAAATCGGACGCACCCACAAGGGCACGCTCGGGCTCGTGGGCGACGCGCGCGCGACGCTCGAGGCGCTCCTGGAAAAGCTCCGCGCCGGCGCCCCCGCCCGCCCGTCCCGCAAGGCGGAGCGCGAGGCGCTCCGCGCGGAGATCGCGGCCGCCATGACGCAGGAGCCGCAGGTGTCCATCGTCAAGAGCCTGCGCGCGGGGTGCCCCGAGGACACGATCCTCATCGCGGGCATGACCCAGATCGGCTACTATTCGCGCCCGCTCTGGCCGACGTACGGCCCGCGGACGTATCTGTCTTCCTCGTATTCGGGCAACCTCGGCTACGAGTACCCGGTGGCCCTCGGCGCGAAGGTCGCGCGGCCCGGCAGCCCCGTGGTCGCGGTGATCGGCGACGGCGGCTTCCTCTACAATGCCCAGGAGCTGGCGACCGCCGCCCAGAGCAAGATCAACGTGGTGGCCGTGGTCTTCAACGACCACGCCTACGGCAACGTCTCGCGCGATCTCGACGAGGACTGGGGCGGGCAGCACGGCTCGGCGCTCCACAACCCCGACTTCATGAAGCTCAGCGAGGCTTTCGGCGTCCACGGCATGCGCGCGAAAGCCCCCACCGAGGTGGGGCGGCTGGTGGCCGAGGCCATAGCGCTCGACCGGCCGGTCTTGCTCGAGGTGCCGGTGGGCCGGATGCCGCGGCCCGTCTTCTTCCCTCCTCGGAAGGCTCCAACCAAGTACAAGCGCTGAGCCTTCCCGACAGTCCGGTGACGCTGAACGTCGGGTCCTCGACGGCCAGCGTCCGAGAACCGTCACTGCCCCTTTCGGGCGCCTGAACACGCTCCTTCCTTTTCAGCCGCTTAGCCCCCATCCCTCGTGGCACCGATGTTGCTCCTACCACGTGAGGGTTTTCTTGCCCAGACCACGAGCTCGAGAAAGGGGCTGACGATGGACGTTGAGATCAAGCGGGAAGCCGCATTCGCGGGGCAGCGCGTGAAGCAGAAGGTCGTCTTCGCGCTGGCCCTCTGTTCGGTCATTCCGCTCCTCGTCCTGACCTACGTGATCCACGGCCATCTCGTGCCTGGATTCGAGAGCGCCGCCCCGGGCATGACCAACGTGCTCGCGATCCCGACCCTCGTGGCCTTCACCGGGCTCCTCATGGCCGGCGGTGGCTACGTGGTCTGGGACCTGGCCAGCGCGGTGTCGCGCGCGGCGAGCCTCGTCTCCACGGCGCAGCCCGTCGCGGGGACGGCCGGCGCGCGAAGCGACGAGATCGGCACCCTCGTGAGCTCGTTCAACCGCATGATGGCCACCATCGAGCAGCAGGCCGAGGAGATCAGCCAGTTCCCCAGGCGTCTCGAGCAGCTGACCAAGCAGGCCTTCCGCGACTCGCTCACCGGCGTGCCGAACCGAGCGCTGTTCATGGACCGGCTCAGCCACGGGCTCACGCGCGCCAGGCGACGCCACGAGCACCTGGCCGTGCTCTTCCTCGACCTCGACCGATTCAAGGTCATCAACGACACGCTCGGCCACGCAGTCGGCGATCAGCTGCTGGTGGAGGTGAGCAACCGCCTGGGCAGCTCGCTGCGCCCGGGCGACACCGTGGCGCGGCTCGGCGGCGACGAGTTCGGCCTCCTTCTCGAGGACGTGGCCGACGGCGAGACGGCGGAGGCGGTCGCCCTGCGCATCGAGGCGGAGCTTGCCAAGCCGCTGCACTTCGAGGGGCGCGAGATCTTCATCACGGCCTCGATCGGGATCGCGCTGTCGTCGGCGCGCCTCGGGATGCCCGAGGAGATCCTCCGCGACGCCGACCTCGCCATGTACCACGCCAAGGCCAAGGGCAAGGCGCGCCACGAGATCTTCGACGACAGCATGAGCGCCCCCGCCCTCGACCGGATGGACCTCGAGATGGACCTGCGCTCGGCGATCTCGCACCACGAGTTCCGGCTCCACTACCAGCCCATTCTTCGATTGGACACGGGCCGGATCACCGAGGTGGAGGCGCTCATCCGCTGGCAGCACGCGAAGCGCGGCCTGCTCCAGCCCGACTCCTTCATCGGCCTGACCGAGGAGACCGGGCTCATCGTCCCCATCGGCCAGTGGGTCCTGAAAGAGGCCTGCCGCCAGGCGCGGGTGTGGCAGCTCGAGTTCCCGAGCACCCCGCCGCTCGTGATGAGCGTGAACTTGTCGGCCAAGCAATTCCAGCACCCGACCCTGGTGCAGGAGATCAGCCAGGTGCTGGAAGAGAGCGGTCTCGACGCCGGGAGCCTCAAGCTCGAGATCACGGAGAGCGTGGTGATGCAGGACGCGCCCGCGACGCTCGCCAAGCTCAAGGAGCTGAAGGACCTCGGCATCCGCCTCGCCATCGACGACTTCGGCACCGGCTACTCGTCGCTCGGCTACCTCAAGCGCTTCCCCGTGGACACGCTCAAGATCGACCGGTCCTTCGTGAAGGGCCTCTCCAAGGAAGGCAACGACAACGCCATCGTGCGCGCGGTGGTGACCGTGGCCAAGACGCTCAACATGGACGTGACGGCGGAGGGCGTGGAGACCGACCAGCAGCGGATCGAGCTCGTGGCGCTCGGCTGCGACCGCGCCCAGGGCTTCCTCTTCGCGAAGCCAGCCGACGCCGACCACGTGGGGCCGCTCCTCGCGATCTCCAAGAACGGCGCCCTCGTCGCCGCCTAGCCGGCGTCACATCACCGCACCTTATCGGACTGGCGGCAGCGCGGCGCCGATGCCCGTGATCCGGGCGAAGCGCACCGCGAGCCTCTCGCCGAACGATGAGGCGTCGAGCGGATTCAAGGCGGTGGCTCCTCCTGCCGGGCCGAGGCGGGCCTCGGCCACCCTCACCAGGCCTCGCATGCAGCTCGCCGCCTCGTAGTACGCGAGCGTCGTCCGGTCGAGCTTCCGGCGGCGCTGGTACCCAGCCAGGTGACGCGCGAGCAGGACGGGCCGCATCATTCGGGCCAACAACCGCGCCGCCGCCGGCACCGCCGCCATCTCGATGGGCGCGCAGGAGAGGATGACCCGGCCTGACATCAGGACGTTCTGGGGATGGAAGTCGCCGTGGCAGATGGCTCGCCGGTCCGGCTCGGGCGGGCCGTGCGACAGGAGCCAGCGCATCGGTTGGACGAGGCCCTCAACGGGACGGCGGGTGACGCGTCGGTCGAGGTCGGCCAGCATGCTGTCAAAACTCGGCATCTCTCCGATGCCTTCCTGGCTCACGGTGCTGAGCAGCGGTCGCGCGTCGAGATCGTGGAGCCGGAGCTGCGTCCGCGCGAGTACGCCGGCAATGCCGAGCCTCCTCACCTCGAGCATGGGCCGGCCCGGCGCCCGTTCCATGACGAGGAAGGCGCCGTCCAGGATCGCCACGTCGGCGCTGGCGGCCAGCACGCGCGGCGCTGGGTAGCCCAGCGCGGCGACCGCGTTCTGCACGGCTCGCTCGCGAAGCGCCCGCGCGGGGTCGTGCTGCGGGCCGAGCAGCCGGAGGATCAGGGGCCCGGAGAACGGCGCGGTTGCGCCGGCCAGCCGAAAAGCGAAGATCTTCGTGTCGTAGCCGCCGCTGATGGGCACCGGCGCTTCGGCGAGCTCGAGGGCCGGCTGGCGGAGCGTGTCGCGGAGGTGATCGAGCAGCCGCCGCGCCAGGTCGCTCCGGAAGGCCGGGCCGCTCTGGCCATCCGAAGCCACGTTCGTCACCGGTGAGCAGGCACCCGCACCCTTGTCGGCGCCGCCTGGCGCCGGACCTGGACGACCGTGGCGATGGTCAGCAGCATGAAGGCCGCCGAGGCCACGAAGACCATCCGCGGCTCGCCTCTGTCCAGCAGCCAGCCGAAGAGCAGCGGCGTCAGCGAGGAGCCCAGGTCGAGCCCGGAGTAGACGAAGCCGTAGACCTTGCCCGAAGCGCCCGGCGGCGTGGCCGCGCGCACGAGCATGTCGCGCGAGGGAGTGGTCGCGCCGAGACAGAAGCCCGCCAGCGCCATCACCACCGGGAGGACCGCCAGCGGCGGAACCGCGCTCGCCATGACGAGGCTCGCGAGCGCGCCCACGCACATGCCCACGCTCGCGAGCAGGTCGTGGCGGCTGGTGCGGTCGGCGAGAAAAGCTCCCAGAAGAACGCCGGCCGCGCTGCCGACGAAGAAGGCGGTGAGCGCGCCCGTGGCGAGACCGAGGGGCGCCTCGTAGATCGCGACCATGGCCGAGACGGAGAACGTCTGGATGCCGATCTGCGAAGTCGCGAGCAGGGCGAAGAAGGCGAAGGCGATCAGGATGGGCCTCGCCATGAGAAGCTTCACGCTGGCGGACCATCCGCCCACCGGCACGCTGCGAAGCCCGGCCAGCTCACGCCGGTCGTCGAGCGTTTCTCGCTGGGTCGCGAGCGCGAGCGCCGCGGCGACGCCGAGCCCTCCCACGATGAGGAGCGCCGCGCGCCAGCCGAAGGCCGCGGACAGTGCCACGACGACGGCCGGCGCCACCACCCAGCCGAGGTTGCCGCAGAGCGAATGCACGCCGTAGGCCCGGCCGAGGCGCGACGACGAGACCGACGCGTTGAAGATCGAATAGTCCGCCGGATGGAAGACGCTGTTGCCGAGCCCGCCGAGGAGCGCCACCGCCACCAGCGCCCAGTAGGAGGGCGCAAGCCCCGCCAGCGCCATCGCGAGCGCGACGAGGGCCATGCCGGCGGGCAGCACACGGCGGGCGCCAAAATGATCCACGAGAAATCCGGAGGCCGTCTGACCTATCGCGGACGAGGCGTAGAAGAGGCTCATCACGAGCCCCAGTTGGACGTAGGTGACGCCGAAGTCGTCGCGCAGGAGCGGGAAGAGCGGCGGCAGCGTCAGCTGAAAGAAGTGGCTGACGAAGTGCGCCCCGCCCACCAGGCCGATGACGCGCACGTCCCGTCTGAGACCGCCTCGTGCCGCTCCGGCCGACGTCGGAATCGCGAGCCTCCCGGTGGAAGAACAGCCCGGCGGCAGCCGGGCGCTCGCCCAGCGTAGCGCAACCCGAAGCGGGGATGCGGGGGATTCTCGCCGCATGGTACCATGGCCTCCTGCTCGCACACCATCGGAACCATCAGGGAGACTGACGCCATGCCGATCAAGCTCGTGGGCCGCGGGGTCAAGCGGCTCGAAGATCCCAAGCTCATCTCCGGCAGCGACCCCTACGTCAACGACGTGCGCCTCGAAGGCGCGCTGCAGCTGGCTTTCGTCAGGAGTCCCCACGCCCACGCCATGCTCAAGCGCATCGATACGAGCGCAGCGAGGAAGATCCCGGGAGTGGTCGCGGTCCTGACGGGCGCCGACATCAATGCCGAGGTGGGCGTCATCCACACGCCGATCCCGCCCGAGATGTTCGCCTCGATGAACAAGCAGGGATACTCGATGCTGGCCGAGGGTCGCGTCCGCCACGTGGGCGAGCCGGTGGCCGTGGTGGCCGCGGAGACGGCCGCGGCCGCGGTGGACGGGGCCGAGGCCGTGGTGGTGGATTACGAGCCGCTCCCGGTCGTCGTGGACCCGGAGGCCGCGCTTGCCGAGGGCGCGCCGCTCCTCTATCCCGAGACCGGGTCCAACCTCGGCGTCTTGTTCAAGGGCGAGAAGGGCGACGTGGACGCGGCCTTCAAGACGGCGCCCGTCGTCATCGACGTCCAGATGATCAACCAGCGCGTGATCCCGCTCTGCATGGAGCCCCGCGCGTGCAGCGCCGTCTGGGACGCCAAGGCGCAGAAGATGACCATGTGGGGCGACACCCAGATCCCACATGGCATGCGCAACCAGGTCGCCGAGCGGCTCAAGCTCAAGCCCGAGCAGATCCACCTGATGACGGGCCGCGTGGGCGGGGGCTTCGGCGCCAAGGTGCCGGTGTACCAGGAAGACACCATCGTGCCGATGCTCGCCAAGCGCCTCAACCGCCCCGTGCGCTGGGCGGCCACGCGGCGCGAAGACATGCAGGCCACGGGTCACGGCCGCGACATGCGCTGCCACCTCCGGCTGGCCGCCGACTCGAACGGGCGCATCCTGGCTCTTGACGCGAAGATCACCGGCAACGTCGGCTACTGCCTCTACCACGTCGGCTGCCTCCTGCCCGTCCTCTGCGCCCAGATGATCACCGGCTGCTACGACATCCAGACGGCACGGGCCGAGGTCCGCTGCGCCTTCACCAACACGATGGGCACCGTGCCGTACCGCGGCGCCGGGCGCCCCGAGGCGGCCTATTTCATCGAGCGCGGCATGGACCTGCTGGCCGCGAAGGTCGGCCTCGACCCGTCTGAGGTCAGGCGGCGCAACTTCATCCCGCCGGACAAGTTCCCCTACGACACGCCGCTCGGCAATTCCTACGACAGCGGCGAGTACACACGCGCCCTCGACCACGCGCTCGTCAAAGCCGGCTACGAGGAGCTGCGCAGGCAGCAGAAGGCCGCGCGCGCCCAAGGACGATTGATGGGCATCGGGCTCGCCTCCTACGTCGAGATCTGCGGCTTCGAGGAGGACGAGGTCTCCGACCTCGTGGTGGCCGACGACGGCCGCGTGACCGTGCTCACGGGCTCGGCCTCTCACGGCCAAGGGCACGAGACGGCCTACGCGCAGCTGGTCGCCGACGAGCTCCAGATCCCAATGGAGATGGTCAAGGTCGTCCAGGGCGACACCGCGCTCGTCAGGAACGGCGTCGGCACCTTCGGCAGCCGCTCGGCGGCGCGCGGCGGCATGCATGCCCTCAGCCAGGCGGTCAAGGTCAAGGACAAGGCGCAGCAGGTCGCGGCCAAGCTCCTGGAAGCCGCCTCGCAGGATCTCGTGCTGGCCGACGGCAAGTTCACCGTGCGGGGCGTGCCGGATCGCGCCGTCACCTGGCAGCAGGTCGCTGCGGCCGCGAAGGGCAGCTTGAGCTCGCACGAGGACATCAAAGCGGGCACGGGCATGCTCTTCCCCTTCGGCTCCCACGTGGCCACCGTCGAGGTGGACAAGGACACCGGCCGCGTCACGATCCTCAAGTACATGTCGGTGGACGACGCGGGCTTTCTCATCAACCCGCTGCTCGTCCAGGGCCAGGTGCACGGCGGCCTGGGACAGGGTATTGGCCAGGCGCTGTGGGAAGAGGCGGCCTTCGACGAGTCTGGGCAGCTCGTCTCGTCCACGCTCATGGACTACTCGATCCCGAAGGCGGACAATCTTATCTCGTTCGACAACGACCACACGCGCACGCATTCGCCGCGCACGCCGCTCGGCGTCAAGGGCATCGGCGAGGCCGCCACCATCGGCTCCACGCCCGCCATCGCCAACGCGGTGATGGACGCGCTCGCCCCCCTCGGCGTCACCCACGTGGACCTGCCGCTCACGCCGCAGAAGATCTGGGCCGCCATGCGCTCGGCCCGCAAGCGCTAGGTCAAAGGAGACCGCCCGATGAAAGCCGCCGTCCTCTACGAAGCGAACACGCCGCTCCAGATCGTGGACCTCCAGCAGCAGGGACCGCAGGCGGGCGAGGCGCGGGTGCGCGTCAAGGCCGCGGGCGTCTGCCACAGCGATTGGCACATCATGAACGGCGACTGGCAGCTGCCGCTGCCCATGGTCCTGGGACACGAGGCGGCGGGCATCGTCGAGGAGGTCGGCGCGGGCGTGACCACCGTCAAGCCCGGCGACCACATCATCTTCTCCTTCCGGCCGCAGTGCGGGCGCTGCCTCTATTGCTCGCTCGGCCGCTCCATCCTCTGCGACGGACACAAGTCCGCGCGCTGGGCGATGCTCGACGGCTCCCACCGCCTCACCCACAAGGGCCAGAACATCAACCAGATGGCGCGGATCGGCACCTTCTCCGAGTCCGTCGTCTGCCCCGCCGAGATGCTCGTGCCGATCCGCAAGGAGATGCCGTGGCCGCAGGCGGCCCTCGTCGGCTGCTGCGTGCCCACGGGCGTGGGCGCCGTCACCTCCTGCGCGAAGGTGGAGGCGGGCGCCTCGGTCCTCGTCATCGGCTGCGGCGGCGTCGGCCTCAACGTCGTCCAGGGCGCGCGGCTGGCCGGCGCCGGGATGATCGTGGCCTGCGACCTCCTCGACAGCAAGCTCGGCTATGCGAAGGAGTTCGGCGCGACCCACACCTTCAACGGCAAGCAGGACAACGTCGTCGAGCGCGTGCGCGAGCTGACCCAGGGCCGCGGCGTGGACTACGCCTTCGACGCCATTGGGGGCGAGCAGACCACGCTCCAGATCCTCGACGCGATCCGCCCGGGCGGGGTGGCCGTCATCGTCGGCATGGCGGCCATGGCCGTCCGCGCTCCCATCACGCCCTACATGATGGCGCTCCAGGAAAAGACTCTCAAGGGCACCATGTACGGCTCGGTGCGCCCGTCGGTCGACTTTCCGCGTCTCGTCGAGCTCTATCTCGACGGCCGGCTCAAGCTCGACCAGCTCGTCAGCCGCACCTACACGATCGAGGAGATCAACGAGGGCTTCACCGCCATGCGCACCGGCCAGGTCGCGCGCGGCGTGGTCGTCTTCAACTGAGAGCCCGATGACCCCACGCACGATCTACGAAGCCCCACGCCTCGCCGGCGCCCCCGGCGAAGAGGTCGTCACCAGCACGTGCGGACACAATTGCGGCGGGCGCTGCGTGGTCAACGCCCACGTCAAGGACGGGCAGATCGTCCGCATCAGCACGGACCCCCGCAAGTGGACGCCCGAGATGCCGCCGCTCACCGCCTGCGCGCGCGGCTTCGGAGCCGCCGACCGCATCAACCATCCCGACCGCCTGCGCTACCCCATGCGCCGCGTGGGTCCCAAGGGCTCGGGCTCGTGGGAGCGGATCTCGTGGGACGAGGCGCTCGGCGAGGTCGCGGCCCAGATGCTGCGCATCCGCGCGACGTACGGGCCGGCCGCCATCCTCGATTGCTCGCGCTCGGGCAACACGGCCGTGCTCCACAACCGCGCCGCCATCCAGCGGCTGCTCCACCTCTTCGGAGGCTGCACCGAGCTGTGGTCAAACCTCTCGAACGAGGCCGAGATCTTCGCGCTTCGCCACACCTATGGACCTGCGGCCGACTGCAAGTTCTCGGGCCGCGAGCCCGGCGACTACGTCAACTCGCGGCTCATGATCCTCTGGGGGTGGAGCCCGGCCGACGGGACCTTCGGCACGAACAATCCGCAATACCTGCACTGGGCGCACGAGCGCGGCGTCCGCATCGTCACCGTCGATCCGCGTGCCACGCGGACGAGCCTCAAGATGTCCGACGAGCACGTGGCGATCCGCCCGGGCTCGGACGCCGCCATGCTCATCGCGATGGCGCAGGTCATCGTGAGCGAGCGCCTGCACGACCAGGCCTTCCTCGACCGGCTCGTGCTGGGCTTCGACGAGGCCCACCTGCCCGACGGGGCGCCGCCCGGGTCGTCGTACCGCTCCTATCTGCTCGGCCTCTCCGACGGCGTGGTCAAGACGCCCGAGTGGGCGGAGCCGCTCACGGGCGTGCCGGCGGCGACGATCAGGCGGCTCGCGCGCGAGTTCGGCACGCTCAAGCCGGCGGCGCTGCACTGCGGTTACGCGCCGGGGCGCACGGCCTACGGCGAGCAGTTCCACCGCGCGGCCTACGCGCTCTGCGCCATCACCGGCAACATCGGCATCCCGGGCGGCAACTCCGGCTGCAGCGGGGGGGCGCACAACCACGGCATCAAGCGCCTGGGCGCCCCCCCGAATCCCGCCCACTCGCGGGTGGCCTCGACGCTCCTCGCGGACGTCCTCGAACGGGGAACCGCCGGCGGCTATCCCGCCGACATCAAGATGGTGTACTCGGCCTGCGGCGATCTCGCGAACCAGTGCCCCAACGTCAACAAGATCGCCGCCGGGCTCGAGCGCCTCGAGTTCATGGTGGTCCACGACCACTTCCTGACTCCGACCGCGCGCTGGGCCGACATCGTCCTGCCCGCGACCACCTTCTGGGAGCGAAGCGACATCCACACGCCCTGGAGCGGGGCCGGCCACTACGCCATCTTCATGCGCCAGGCGATCAAGCCGATGTACGAGTGCCGCAACGACGTGGACATCTGCGCCGACCTCGCCGGGCGGCTCGGGCTCGAGGGCTACAAGCGCGTGGACGACGTCGAGTGGCTGCGCGAGATCTGCGCCGGCACCGACGTGGATGACTTCGACGCCTTCCGCACGCAGGGCCTCGCGCGCCTGCCCGCGCCGGAGGAGCCGGTGGCCTTCGCCCTGGAAGTGCGCGACCCCGAGCGGCACCCTTTCTCGACGCCGTCGGGCAAGATCGAGATCTACTCGACCTCGATCGCGGCCAACCCCGACCCGCACGGCCTCGGGGCGATTCCCGCGATCCCGACGTGGATCCCGCCGCATCAAGGCGATCCGCGCCATCCCCTCGAGCTGATCTCGCCCAAGTCGCGGGCCCGGACGCACTCGATTCACGACAACCAGCCCTCCCTGGCCAGGGTGGACAAGCAGGACGTGTGGATCCACCCCGAGGACGCCGCGGCGCGCGGCATCGCCGACGGCCAGCCGGTCCGGGTGTTCAACGATCGCGGCGCCACCTTGGTGCCGGCGCGCGTGACCGGCCGCATCGCCCGCGGCGTCGTCGCGATCAAGGAAGGCGCCTGGTTCACCCCCGGGCCCTCGGGCACCGACACGCGGGGCTGCGCCAACGTGCTCACCAAGGACCTCGCGAGCCCCTGCGGCGCGCCCACATACAACACGTGCCTCGTGGAGATCGCGGCCGCTCCCGCCACGGCCTGAGCGCGCCCGCCCCACGCATCTTCATGAGCGACGACGCCGACATCAAGGCCAAGGTCGCGGCCGCCCTCGAAGGCCTGGGAGCCACCTGCGAAGTCATCCGGATAGATCCCGACTTCGCCGACACGGCC
>WNFS01002926.1_pt1 | contig 21058 bp, 15 predicted proteins | sample 5400141 | NCBI WGS metagenome assembly WNFS01 (sample SAMN13153358, study PRJNA577476) | soil metagenome | isolation source: 60 cm saprolite under Madrone tree | place: USA:California | collected 2016-06-14
ACACCGGAATCTGGAGAAGATGGTCCAGGAAGGGAAATTTCGCGCTGATCTGTTTTATCGGCTAAATGTATTTCCCCTGATGCTGCCGCCACTTCGCGAGAGGCGAGGGGACATTCCTGATTTGGTGCGCTACTTCGCGGAAAAATACGCGAAGCAAATGAACAAACCCATCGACACCATCCCCGCTGATGCCATGCATGCGCTCACGAAATATGAATGGCCGGGAAACATCCGCGAACTGCAAAATTTCATCGAGCGCGCCGTGATTCTCTCTAAAGGGACTGTGCTTCAGCCGCCCATCGCTGAACTGAAAGTTACGCCCGCACCAGCCGCTTTCACGCCAAACACAACAAGGACAAGCAACTCATTGGACGATGCGCAGCGCGAGCATATCGTGCAAGTCTTGCGCGAAGCACGTTGGGTGCTCGGTGGATTGAACGGTGCCGCCGCACGGATGGGAATCCCGCGGACCACTTTGATATACAAAATGCGCAGGCTCGGAATCCGTCCGCAACAAAGTGACCAAAGATCCTAGCTGCAGTCGATGTATCGACGCGTTGCAATTCGACATTCCTACCCGTGACTCCTTGTGGTTTCAGTATTTCTTCTCTCTTCAAGCATTTGCGTGATGCGACTGATCGGTTGAGTGTGGTAGAAGACGTGCTCCCTATCAGACGTGAACAAAAATGTTCCGACAGTAAAGGCGTTTGTTCGTGGTGCCTTAGATCGGCAGCGCGTGACAGGCAGGAGAGAGACAGCAGTGCTAAGAATCACCATTACCGATTTCCCCGACGAGCAGAGATGGTCTCTCGAGGGCCGCTTGGTTGGTCCGTGGGCCGCCGAACTGAGTTCTCTATGGAGAGAAAAACGCCAAGAACGTAATGGGCGCAAATGCATCGTCGAATTGAGCAACGTGACATTCATAGACGGAATTGGCGAGACCGCTCTCGCGGAAATCATGACTCAGGGAGCTGAGATCATCGCTGGCGGCGTATACACAAAGCAAAGACTAGGGGATCTTCTCAACGAATCAAGGCTAAATCACACGAAGAAGTGAAAACTTCTTCAACCTCAGATATTGGACCTAGGGTTTTCCCGCCCCTTGTTCCACAAGATTCCGTTGCAAACCCTCGCTATCAAGTTCGTTTTCCCAGCGAGCTACAACCAGAGTTGCCACGGCATTGCCAATCATGTTGACGACAGCACGGCACATGCTGAGAAAGCGATCAATGCCAAGGATGAGCGCCATTCCGGCAACGGGTATGGTCGGAATGACCATCATAGTCGCGACGAGCGCGATGAATGCCGCGCCTTGCACACCGCTGGCACCCTTCGACGTAAGTAGGGCGACACCTAAAATCGTGAATTGCTGCAAGAGCGTTAGATGTGTGTTGGTGGCCTGCGCCACAAACAATGCGGCGAGAGTCATATAAAGGCTTGTGCCGTCAGCATTGAACGTGTAACCCGTTGGGACAACCAGACCGACAAGCGCTTTGGAGCATCCGAGCCTTTCGAGCTTGACCATCAGCGCGGGCAGCGCAGGTTCCGAAGAACTCGTGGCTAGCACCAGGAGAATTTCTTCGCGCAGATACCAGAGGAAACGGAAAATTCCAAAGCCCGCTACCCGAGCGATCCCGCCGAGCACGATGATTACGAAGAAGAGCGATGTGATGTACAGCGTCAGCATCAACTTGACGAGAGGACCTAGAGACGCCAGACCGTACTTGCCGATAGTGAACGCCATGGCGCCAAAGGCTCCAATCGGGGCGAAGCGCATCAAGATCGCCACTACGCCGAAAACGGCGCGGGTGAAGGCCTCCAAGAAGTCGACGAGAGGTTTGCAGCGCGGACCCGCCATCGACAAAGCGAACCCGAAAAGAAGAGACACAAACAAGACCTGGAGGATGTCTCCCCTTGTAAACGCGTCCACGACAGTGTTCGGAATGATGTGGACGAGGAATTCGGTCACTTTTTGCGCTTTGGCTTGCCCCGCATATTCGGCGACAGCCCTGGCGTCCAGCGTCGCGGGATCGGCATTAAAGCCGCTTCCTGGGTGTACTAGATTTCCGACGGCGAGTCCTATGAGCAGCGCGAGTGTCGAGACTACTTCGAAATAGAGGAGAGCTTTTCCGCCGACGCGGCCGACTTTTTTCATGTCCTCCATGCCGGCAATTCCGGTGACCAAAGTGCAGAAGATCACCAGAGTGATGATCATCGTAATCAAGCGGATGAAAGCGTCTCCCAGCGGCTTCATGGCGACGGCCGTAGCCGGGCTGACATAACCCAGAGCAATCGCGATCGCGACGCCGGCCAGCACTTGGAACGAAAGGCCGGTATAGAACGGTTTCTTGCGCTCCAAAGTTGTTGCAGCTTCGGGGACGGTGGGGGCCAGCATCGATTCGATCAACTCCTTTGAAGGACCGGCCGCAGCTCGTGGACATCGCGCAGAGTTTCCAGAGCCAACAGCTTGCCGATGAGCTTCGAGCACACTTCGGTTCCGAGCACGGGCGCGATGAGATCGCGAGCTTTGTCCACAACCTCTTCGCGACTCATAGGATTTTCGGCGGTGCCGCGGACATCACGCACCCATTCGTTAAGTTGTGTGCCATCGGCAAGGGTCAGTTCGACTATCGCTTCACGTCGCGGGCGGCGTGCGTCAATGCGCGGATCGGCAACGACGTCCACCTTTGCGCGCTGCCGAAGGACCGCAGGATCCTTCATCCGGGCTCGATCGTGTACCGAGCGGAAAGTGACCGTCTTGTCGAGGAGCATGATCGCAACCATATGTTGCATGCAGATGTCAGGCATGTCGCGATTGCTGACGGTGTTTGCTTCGTCGGTCGCGATGCGGACGACAACTTTGGTCACATCGTCAGCGGAGAATGAGCGCTGCTTGAAGAAACCGGCGAGAGCGTCGAGCGGCGCCTGAATCGGAGAACCTACAGTCCATTTCTTTATGTTGGTTCGGGTTATCTCATATCGCTCGCCCAGCTTGTCCACCAGCAGAGCGGGATCGGCCTTGATGGCGCCATTTTCGCGAGGCGCGAGAGCCTCGAAAAAATTGTCGGGACCTGAGAAGACATCTTGTACGCCGCTCCATCCGGACTGAATCAAGGAAGCGGCCAGGACTGCGCCGGCAGCGGGCTTCCCTGCAAAGAGGAATGCCTTCTCCATATGTTCAGCATCGCGAGACCAGGCTCCGATGCCTGACGTTTGCTGCGCAGTGTAGTCGAGCAGCAATCGCATCTTCTCCGCGTTTAGACCGGCGGCGCAGCCGGCGGCGGCCCCGGCTCCAAAGACCGCGGCAGTGCCGTGCGTACTGCGGTGAGTTGCTGCCTGGTAGGCGGGTCCACCCATACTCATCGTGATGCGCGAGCCGACGTCATACCCGAGAGTGACCGCGCGTATGAGGTGCTCGCCCGTGATCGAAAATTGCTCCGCACACAATGTTAGAGGCTACGACGGTGGCGACCTCCTTCCCGCCGTAGCCGCGGGCAAACTCGATGGCAGCGCGCCCAGGAGGCAAGCCAGAGCCTGAAATCATCGCCGCGAAAGTGTCCAGGATGTGTTCCTTGGCCTTTCCGGTGACCTCATCCGGCAGCGCGCGAGTGCCGGCCGAAGCCATGTAGGCACTGAGCTGCTGCATGATGGGGCTAACACCTTGGGCGGTCTCTTCAGGATGTAACAAGGAGGCAGCCCTAGCGAGACCCGGCGGAATGGCGGCGAGGATTGTGGACATGCCGCTGAGATGGATCAAGCGCCTGCGAGTTATCTCTATGCGATCTTTCGTCTTACAGCTACGTTCTTCTGCATGGCTCATGTTTGTCGTATCCGAGGTGCTTGATGTGAACGGTCCAGCGGCGCCGCACGACACGCGAGGAAGGTATGCCAGGAATCCGCGAGATACCTGAAATCAGCCTTAATTTTTGTTAATGGCAGTGCTGTTCTCATCAGTGGACACAGACTACGACTCGATCAATCCCTTCATTACGCCGAACAACTCATTTTTGGCTTCAAAGCCAATGCCTGGAATATCTGGCAAGCGGACATAGCTGTTTTCGACTGGAATACCGTCGGCAAAACCGCCAAATGGCTGAAAGATGCCCGGATAAGATTCGTTGCCTCCCAGTCCTAATCCGGCAGCGATGTTCAAGGACATTTGGTGTCCGCCGTGTGGAATGCAACGCATAGGCGACCAATCATGTTCTTTCAGCATGTCGAGGATGCGAAGATATTCGACCAGGCCATAGCTTAGCGCGCAGTCGAATTGCAGAACGTCACGATCGGAACGCAGACCTGCGTAGCGGATGAGATTGCGTGCGTCTTGCATCGAAAAGAGATTTTCGCCGGTGGCCATGGGTCCTGCGTAGTGCGGAGCGAGCTTCGCTTGCAAATCGTAGTCGAGAGGGTCGCCCGGTTCTTCGTACCAGCGTAGTTTGTAAGGAGCAAGCGCGTGGGCATACGCAATAGCAGTATCCAGGTCGAAGCGTCCATTGGCGTCCACGGCGAGTTGATCGGGAGTCTTCAAGATTTTAAGGACCGCCTCGATGCGACGCAGATCCTCGGCCAGCGGCGCTCCACCGATCTTGATCTTCACTACGGAATAACCAAGACCGAGGTAGCCTGACATTTCATTCTGAAGGGCCGTCAAATCTTTCTCGGGATAGTAGTAGCCTCCGGCGGCGTAAACGAAGACCTTCGCATCGACCACGCCACCACGATATCGATCGGCGAGCAGCCGATAGAGCGGAACGCCGGCCATTTTCGCGACGGCGTCCCACACCGCCATATCCACCACGCCAACAGCGACGGAGCGTTCGCCGTGGCCACCAGGTTTCTCATTGCGCATGAGAACATCCCAAACTCGCGCCGGCTCGAAGTTGTCTCCAGCATCGTTGAGCAGCGCGCGAGAGTTCGCGGCTTTTAGACGAGGAATGAAGCGATCGCGCAGGAGCCCGCTCGGCGCATAGCGGCCGTTGGAGTTGAAACCAAAACCGACGACGGGCTTTCCGTCGCGAAGCACGTCGGTAACCAGCGCAAGAACGCTGACGGTCATTTGGCTGAAATCAATGAAGGCGTTGCGAATCTGCGATTTGATTGGTACGACAGTCTCGCGAATATCGACAATTCTCAAGAAAGACCTTTCTTCCCAGGAACGATCGTGGAATGCATTCAGTTGCGTTGCAAAAGCGGACGAAGCTCGCGAATGTCACTTAGCGTTTCCAGGCGGAATACTTTCTCGATCAAAGTTGAACACCTGGCCTTGCCAAGTACAGGCGCTATGAGATCTCTGGCCTTCGCGACGATCTCGTCGCGGGTCATCGGATTTTCAGGAGTCCCACGAACATTGTCGACGCGCTGCGTGAGACGAGATCCATCCTCTAAGGTGAGATTGACGATGGCGACGCGCAGAGGCATGAGCCGCTCCAATTCCTGATCCGGAATGAGCTGCACTTTCGCGCGCTCGCGGAGGGTTGCAGGATCTTTTAGCCGCTCTTTATCATGCGCGGAAACAAATGAGACCGTTTTATCCAGCAACATCACCGCGACCATGTGTTGGATGCAGATGTCGGGGATTTCGCGGTTGTTCACGATGGCCGCTTCATCCGTGGCAAGCTGCACTGACACTTGTTTTACCTGACCGGCATCAAAAGCCTTTTGCTTGCGCAGGATTTCCATCGCGTCGAGCGCCGCTTGGATTGGCGAGCCCACCGGCCATTTCTTGATGTTTGTGCGGACTACTTCGTAGCGCTCTCCTAGTTTGTCGATCAATCCGGCGGGATCAGCATGCGGATTGTACGCGGCGAAAAAGTTGTCTTTGCCCGAGAAGATGTCGTCGACGCCGGTCCAGCCCGCCTGAACGAGCAACGCTGAAGTAACGCCGCTACGTGCCGTCATGCCGCCGAAGTGAAAGGCTTTCTGCACATGTTCGGTGTCGCGATTCCATGCTCCCAATCCGGAGGATTGATGCGCGGTGTAGCCGAGCATCCATCGCATCTGCTGAGCGTTCAAGCTCGCCGCGCAACTTGCGGCTGCGGCGGCGCCGAAGAGGGGAGAAATACTGTGCGTGCTCCAGTGGCTCTCGGCCTCAAAGCGCTGGCCACCTAAGGTAACCGTGAAGCGGGGCCCGATATCATAACCAAGAGCGACTGCGCGCAGAAAATGTGCTCCGCTAATACCAAACCGTTCGCCAACTGCGAGAGCGGCAGGAACAACGGCACAACCCGGATGAGACTGCGACGGAGAGTGGGAATCGTCGGTCTCGTCGGCGTGGGCGAGCATGCCGTTGGTAAGCGCGGCTTCGATCGGACCGCATGAGAAATTCGAGGCGACCACGGTGGCCACCTCCTTGCCGCCGTAGTCACGCGCAAACTGGAGTGCGGTGCGCCCCGGAGGCAACTCGGACCCTGAAATCATCGCGGCGAGAGTGTCGAGAATGTGTTGTTTCGTCTTTTCCGCTACTTCCTCCGGCAGGGCCCGGCCGCCAGCTTCACTCATGTAGGCGCTGAGCGTCTCCATGATCGGACTGGCTTTTTGCTGGGAGCTGGCGCCAAGAGGTGATGCTGCGCGGAGAGACGTCTCAAGCGGGAAAGCGGCGGTGGCGATCACCAAGCCGGCGAATTCAAAAAGGTCGCGCCGCGTCAGAGACGGGCGCCCGATCGGCTCTTTGTCATCATCACTTGGGTCGCCTTTCATCGTCATCCTTCTCCTTGTCCCTGCAACGGCCATGCATTACTTCCGGCTCACCTGCGACGCAATTGCTGAACCCAAGTCCTTTGTCGAGGCTCTGCCTCCGATATCCGGAGTCTGCACCTTCCCCTTCGCCAAAACGTCCGTAATGGAATCCTCAATTGCATTCGCGGCCTCCGCCGAGCCTAGATGCCGCAGCATCATTGCCCCGGACCAAATCTGCCCAATGGGATTGGCAATTCCCTTTCCAGCGATGTCCGGAGCAGAGCCATGAACCGGCTCAAACATGGACGGGAACTCCTTTTCGGGATTGAGATTGGCGGAGGGAGCAATCCCAATCGAGCCCACCACCGCGGGACCAAGATCCGACAGGATGTCGCCGAATAGATTAGATCCGACGACGACATCGAACCAATCCGGGTTGCGCACAAAATGGGCTGTCAAGATATCGATGTGAAACTGGTCAGTGCGGATGTCCGGAAACTCCGTGGCCATAGAACGAAAACATTCATCCCAGAACGGCATCGTGTGGATGATCCCGTTGGACTTTGTGGCCGACGTTAGATGTTTCTTTCGCTTTCGAGCCAATTCAAAGGCAAAGCGCAACACGCGATTCACGCCGCGGCGCGTGAATACCGTTTGCTGCACGGCCATCTCATCGTCTGTACCTTCATAGAGGCGTCCGCCAATGTTCGAGTATTCGCCCTCATTATTCTCGCGCACGATAGTGAAATCGATCTGGCCAGGCTTCCACTTCTTCAGAGGCGATTCGATTCCTTCGAAAAGCCGTACCGGGCGCAGGTTGACGTATTGCCGGAAAGTACGCCGGATGGGGATCAGAAGACCCCAGAGCGAGACGTGATCTGGGACATTGGGATGGCCAACGGCGCCCAGGAAGATTGCATCGAACGGCCGTAGTTGACGTAGGCCGTCGTCCGGCATCATCTTGCCGGTCTGTACATATGTCTCGCAGCTCCAATCGAACGCATGGCACTGCAAGCGAAAACCGAAACGCTGCCCCGCCGCTTCGAGCACGCGAATGCCTTCGGGAACAACTTCTTTCCCGATGCCGTCTCCCGCGATTACAGCGATGTTGAATGTTTTCATTCGTTCTATTTGCCTGGCTTACGCTGACAACAGCGGAGACAGAGCAGACACATCGGGAGCAGCCTCCAGTGATTTTGTGAACGCGATGATCTGTTCCGTCTTTGCTTTTGGCCATTCGGCGAATTCCGCGCATCCGCGGAACTTCGCTGCAGCCTCGTCGAAGCTCATGGGGTTTGCCGGACTGCCTTTGCCAAAATCGGCCCGCCCACTGATCGTCCTGCCATCCGTCAGATGAATTTTCAGGATCGAGGTCATTTTGTCGTAGCCAGCGCTTTCGGCCTCGGGATCGACGTAAAAATTGATCTTGCGGATCATCCCCTGGACGTCGGGGCGTTGAACTACCTTATCCGAAAATTGGCCCAAACCCGCCTTGTGCTCCAACAAAAGAATCGCCATACAGAATTCCATGCTGAATTTTGCCTCGAGTCCGGTTTTGGGCTGGTGATGGAGAAGGGTGGTGGTCATGTTGTGATTCGCACCAACATCAACCTTTTCCACCTGTGCCGCCTGTATTTTATGGACATGCGTCAGAGACCCGGAAGGGTAGGGCTTTAGCGAAACACCGGGCGAGGCAAAGGTCCACGGATTTCCCAGGCGGTCGATGATTGTTGACGGGTCGTAAGTACCGCCAGCGGCGCGTAAGAAGCCTCTATCCGCTTCGAGGATTTGCTCCGCCGCGGTCCACCCCAGCTCCACCAGTTCCGCAGAAACCAGGCCGCTCTCCGCCGCGTGCCCAGCCTGGAAAGGTTTCGTCATAGTGCCGAAGTTTTCGCGAAGTCCGGCAGACTGGCTGGCAGCCAAACCAAACGCCTTCTGCGTTTTTAGAAGATCAAACTTGAGCAGCTTGGCACATGCCGCCGCGGAACCGAATGGTCCACACGTGCCGGTGGTGTGAAATCCATCCTGATAGTGCCGCGGCGCAATGGCTTCCGCTATTTTGCATTCCACCTCGGCGCCAAGGTGATAAGCCAGCATCCATTCTTTTCCGCCGACTGTGCGTTGCTCCGCGAGAGCGAAAATCGCGGGCAGCACCGGGACCGTGGGGTGCATAAGCAGACCGTATACTCTGTCTTTTGCGGCCGCAAGCTGCGTATCGTCGAAATCGTCAGCGTGAATGGAAATGCCGTTCACCAGCGCCGCGAAGCGTGGAGAGGTCTTTTGTGCCGAACCAATGATGGTCGCTTTTCCATTACAAACGCCGCTCTGCTCAACGAATTTCCGCGAAATCGATCCAGTTTCTGCGCGCGAGCCAGCCAGCGCCAAGCCCATGCCGTCGAGGATCGACTTTCTGCCCAATTCGATTACCTCTTTGGGAATCTGTTCGTAGGTCGTCGTCGTGACGAATCGGCCCACATGAGCAGTTAATCCAGGAGTCTTTGGGAAATCGTTGCCGGATGACCCCGCTCTCTTTGGAAACACAGAAAGCGCACTCGAAGCCGCCATGCCTAGAGAGGCTTTCCCGAAATCTCGCCTTAGCATCTATTCACCGAAACGTTAAATGAGCTACCGGCCTCGAACTACGGCCACAAATTCGACCTTATCAGGGCTGCACGTCATAGACTCTGACTTCGGCTTCGTGATTCTCGTGATGAGGCACAGCCAGATAGTAGCGGTTTAGTTCGGGGACCAGAATGCCTGTCTTCGCACGGAAGCTGCCGGGGATTCTGCCCACACGTTCATATTGATCCGGGTCCTTCTGATAGAAAACGTCCACGAATTGGTCCCCCGCAACGTAAATGCGCTTTTGCTTGGCATCGTAAGCCATATCGTCGACCATGCCCACCGCCGGAAGGCTGGTCACAACCTTGCCCGTATCTGAATTCAGCACGATTAGCTTGCCGGGATTTCTGGTGACCACGAAAAGGCGATGATCCGTTTCGTCGAACGCCATCGCCACATTCAACTTATCGCCGTCTGGGAGAGGCCAAGTGGCCTTGAGCGCCGACTTGTTGCGGTCCATAACCCCTACCGCGTTCTTGCCCGTAATGTTCATGAACATGCGCGGACCGGATTTTTCCAACACCAGGGCTTCAACATGATTTGAGTCGATTTTGATGTCGCGCACCTTTTTGGACGCACTCGTATCAATGACGCTGATCAATGAATAGGGCGTGTGCGCTTCCCTGCCGCCGTTAACTACATAAAGGTAATGCGTTGCGGCGTCGTATGCGATGGAGTCCGCGTCGATGGAAACCTTAATCTCATCTGTGGGCTTGTAGCTCTCGCCGTCGTACACCTTGACCGCCGATGCATCCCCCTCGACGACGAAAAGTTTCTTAAGGTCGCCGCGGTAAAGAATGGCGTGCGGCGCTTTCGACTCCTCAATCGTGTGAATAAGCTTGTTCGTAGAGGTGTCGAAAACCAGAACCTTGTCATTCTCCTCGCCGGTGAGAAATAGACGATGACCTTCCAGATCGAGAGCGAAATGATCAAAGTCGCCGTCCTTGAGGCCGGGCAGCGCGATTGTTTCCGCAAGCTTCAACGGCGGATTATCCTTCGCCCGGGTCTGGGCAATGCCGACGAGCAAAACGATTGATCCCAGGATGACGAGTCGCGTTGATTTCATAAACCGTGCTCCTCTCGCACTTAAAAACGAGAACAGAAGTTTTTCCGCAAACTTCCTTTCAGTCTGAATTTTCAGGTGAAAGGATGCCGTAGTTTCCGTGCCGTGTCGCCAATCTACTTCAACCGGCCCTCGGACTTGACGAACTAAACAGAAATTAATCTTCGTTTAAGCTAAGTGGCCGTTTGATGAATTATGCTCTGCCTGGGAAATATCGCAGATCAGCCTATTCAACCCTCAGGAGAGAAAATGAAGAAACGGTATTCTATTTTGGCGGCCGTTCTCGGTTTACTTGTGATTTCAGCGAAAGCTCAGGACGCTCCGCTCAAACTTGCCCAAACCATAACGCTTCCGCCCGACGCTAAGGGGCAATTCGATCATTTTGGTGTTGACCTGACGGGTAATCGGCTGTTTGCCACGCCGGAGGGCTCAAAGTCTGTTCGGGTTTTTGAATTAAAGAGTGGCAAACCGATTCACACCATCAGTGGAATAGAGAAACCGCATGCCGTGCTGTATCGCGAGGACCTCGATCGAATTTACGTTACGGATGGCGAGGCTGGCGACTTGAAGATTTTCGATGGCAAGACCTATAAGTTGCTCTCCACAGTGAAACTCCTGGAGGATGCGGACTCCATCGGGTATGACGTGAAGACAAAGCATCTTTACATCGACAACGGCGGTGGCGATGTCCACCAAACCTACTCAATGCTGAGCGTCGTTGATACAACGGCGGGAAAGAAAGTCGCTGACATCAAAATTGAAGGAGAAACGCTCGAAGCCATGACTCTCGAGAGCTCCACTCCAAGACTGTACGTGAACAACAAAGCTAAAAACCAGGTTGACGTGGTCGACCGCGATAAGCGCGCCATCGTTGCCAGTTGGCCGGTCACAAAGTGCAAAACCAATGTTGCTATGGCCCTCGATGAGACGAACCATCGGCTGTTTATCGCTTGCCGCACCGCGTCGATGGTCGTTCTGGATACGCAGTCGGGGAAGGAAATCACCTCCTTGCCCATCACCAAAGGCGTTGACGATGCTGTTTACGATCCCGCGAGTAAGCGGATTTATGCCGCCTGCGACGGCAATGTGGACGTTTACCAGCAGTCCAGCCCTGATGAATACAAGCTCTTGGCGCAAATCCCCACCGGACCTCTGGCACGGACCGCTCGCCTGGTGCCCGAGTTGAAACGCTATTTCGTTGCGGTGCCACAGCACGGAACTGATCCCGCGAAGATATTGGTCTTTGACGTTTTATAAGCGGGGTACAGACGTCCACCGCAATTAAATGCTGGAATTGTTTAGCGGAGGGTTGGTTGAAGATCTTCACGTTTGGGTTTGTGGCTTGTGTCTTGGTGTGCTTTGCCGCGACAACGGTACGTGCGCAAACACAGGTGACGGCGATTCGTGCGGGCCGGTTGTTTGATAGCAAGTCCGGCAAGGCCGTCGAAAACCAGGTGATTCTAGTCGAGGAGGACAAAATCACTGCAGTTGGACCGCCGGATCGCGTGCAAATTCCGCCGGGAGCGCAAGTAATTGACCTCGGCGGCAGCACCGTGCTGCCCGGGCTTATCGACGGACATACCCACGTTTTCGGATACGGTCTCGACGACATAAAGCCCGGGGGCCCTCCGTTCGCCAACCCGATCAATGACACGCGCGAATACCGGACACTCCTTGCGCTTGCCAACGCACAGAAGGATTTGCGGGCGGGATTCACAACCCTGCGCGACTTGATGAGCCACGGCGGCGGCTTCGCAGATGTGGACATCAAGAAAGCCATTAACCGGGGCTTCTTTCAAGGTCCGCGTATGCAGGTCTCGACGATGGGCCTGGTCGCCACGGGTGAAGGAATTCTCGGTTCACCGGAGGTAAGCCTGCCCAGAAACTATCAGACTGTGGACGGGCCTTGGGCTGCGCGCCAGGCGGTACGCGAGCAGATTCACTATGGCGCGGACTGGATCAAGTTCCATTCCACGGCGGACTACGAATTTGAATCCGACGGCGAGTTGCGGAGTGATCCGACTTTTACGAAGGAAGAAGTCGACGCTATTGTCGACGAAGCTCATCGTCACAAGAAAAAGGCCGCATGCCACGCGTTCGGAGGCGAGGGCTTACGCAACTGCGTCGAGGCCGGCGTCGATACCGTCGAGCACGCCATCGAACTGGACGATGCCACAGCAGATCAAATGAAAAAGAAAGGTATTTATCTGGAGCTCACCGCTTATCACTATTCGCTCTCCGACTACACAATCCGCGACGCCAAGGCGACAGGCGGCAAGTACAGTCTTGCTTCGTTGCGGGAAAAGAGCGGACGATTAGCGATATCACGAGGCGTCAAAATCTCTTTCGGGAGTGGCGCAGGGCCCTTTCCTCACGGCGTGCAAGCGCGAGAATTCGCCTACCTGGTCAAATACGGCATGTCGCCCGCACAGGCCATCCAGACCGCCACGACCGTCGCGGCAGAGATGATGGGTTGGCAAGATCGTATCGGGTCGATTGAAAAGGGAAAGTTCGCGGACATCATCGCCGTCGCAGGAAACCCTTTGAGTGACATCACGGAACTCGAACGAGTAAAATTCGTTATGAAGGGCGGGCAGGTCGTTCGCAATGATTTGAAGTAAGATTTCGCCGCTCCTCACATACGCATCCCGCGCACCGTATGCAATGATGTGGGTTAATTCGCCATGCGGATTCTCTTAATCGAAGACGAACGGAAAGTCGCTAGCTTCATCGCGCGGGCCTTGCGCGAAAATTCCTACGCTGTTGACGTGGCCGAAACTGGCGAGAAGGGTCTCGAACAAGCCATCGACGTCACATATGACGCTATTCTCCTCGACGTTCGGCTGCCCGGCATGAGTGGCCTTGAGGTCTGCCGCGAACTCCGGCAGCAAGGCGTCGAAGCTCCGGTCCTGATGCTCACGGCGCGAGGATTGGTCGAGCAGCGCGTTGCAGGGCTAGATGCCGGTGCCGACGACTACCTCGCCAAGCCTTTTGCTCTAGCGGAACTCCTCGCGCGCGTACGCGCCCTCGTGCGCCGCGGTTTTCACAGCGGTAATGCCAAGCTCCGCTATGCCGACCTATCGCTGGATCGGCATCGCCGTCGCGCCACACGGGGATCGGAGGTAATTCCGCTAACGGCGAAGGAATTTGCGCTGTTGGAATTGTTTCTGCTTCATGCTCCGGAATTAGTCACCCGAAGTGAAATCATCGAACATGTCTGGGATTGCCATTTCGATAGCGAAACCAATCTGGTGGAAGTCTACATAAACCGCTTGCGCCAGAAGATCGACGAGGATCGCACTGCGAAGTTGATCCACACCGTACGTGGTGTCGGTTACCGGCTGGGATTACCCGAATGATGAAGCACCGCTCTCTGCGCTTCCGCATGATGGTGCTCTTCTGCTCGGTTGTTGGCGTGCTCCTGGCTTTTTCCTACCTGTCCTTCTGGGCGCTACTCGCCCACGAGGTTTCGGCTCAGCTCAACCGTCAAATCCAGGAGACAGCGCGGCCGATTCTCGCTGACTTCGCTGCCGAACCAAATTCGCAGGACATCAACCGGTTGGATATTGCCGGCCAATTCTTTGAGTTGCTGGATCCGTCCGGTCGTGTGCTGCAGCGATCGCGAAACTTGGAAGCGCCGATAGACTTGAAAGGAATCAGCACTTCCATTTCGCAGCCGACCTTTGGCTTTGCGGCGCTGGGCACTGGCGAGTCCGTGCGCATAGCGCTGATACCCTTTCAGCAGGGACCAAGATCTCTCGTGCTGGCTATTGCTATCCCTACCTTTGGCACCAATCGCGTGGTAGACAGCTTTGGAGGCATAGCAATATTTCTGTTTCTAGTGAGCCTCCTGGCGACCGCATTAATTTCGACGGTGTACGTGGGTAGAAGCCTCGCTCCGATCACCGCGCTTACCGAACATGCGGCCCTCATGGCCAATCGCGTAACGAACCGTGAGGGGTTCTGGAGCCCATTGCCCGTTTCCTCGCCGCACGACGAATTGGGCCGGCTTGCGGAAACTTTTAACCACCTGCTTCAGAGCGTCGACTCCGCTGTTCGGCAATTGCGCCAGTTCGTTACCGATGCCTCCCACGAGCTCCGCACCCCTCTTTCTGTCCTCCACGGTGAAACAGAATTGATGCTTTCCAAGCCGCGAACGGCAGAGGAATACCGCGAAACGCTTTGTGTCTTCGACGACGAGTTTAAAAAGCTGACGCGCATCGTGGAAGGTCTATTCACTCTTTCGATGGCGGACGCTGGACAGCTGCACCTCGTCTGCGATCCTCTATACATAAATGAAACGCTGGAAGAGGCTTGCGCCTTGGCAGAGTTTCGCGCGCGCGCCAAGAATATCCGCATCGTCCGCGATCTGAATCAGGAAATTCCATACGTCGGAGATGAAGCCTTCCTGCACCAGCTCTTCCTGATATTTCTCGACAATGCCATCAAATATTCTCCTGGTGGAACAAGCATCCGGGTGACGTTAGACAATCGCCAGGGCGAAATGCGCGCGGCTTTCGCCGATCATGGCGTGGGGATATCGAGTGAGCACTTACCGTTCATCTTTGAAAGATTTTATCGCGCCGCCCCGGTCAGCAGCGGCGACGCGCAAAGCGGTGGCCTCGGTTTGGCCATCGCGCAAGCGATTGTGGGCGCCCAGGGCGGCTCTATTGAATGCGAGAGCGCACCGGGAGTAGGTTCAACGTTCACAGTAGTTTTGCCGATAACTCAACCTCGTGAGTCCCCTTCCGAAATCGCACCTAAACGGAAATTAATCCTCCATTAAGGTATAGTCCTCCCATCTGCACTACCCTCCGCCTCAACGTGGAGGTCATCCTGTGTCCTATCGAAGAATCTTCAAAATGCCTTTGCTTGCTCGCATAGCAGCAATTTTTGTGATGGCGACAATCCTCTTTCCTGCTGTACTCCGCGGGCAGGTTGCCGGAGGAACTCTTTCCGGAACCATCACCGATCCTTCTGGAAGAGCCCTTCCTCAAGCACAGATTGTGATCAAAAATGTAGACACCGGCGTGGACAGGACCGTGACGACCAACACGGACGGCTTCTACACCGCCGTGAACCTCCTGCCAGGAACCTATCAGATCACGATCAGCGCCGCAGGTTTCAATACGGAAACAAAATCCGGCATCACCATGAATGTCGGTGCACAACAGACGTTCGATTTGATTTTGCAAGTGGGAACGGTAACGCACACGGTCCAGGTAACCACTGAGGCTCCCGCTATTCAGGTTACGTCTTCGGACATCAGCGCTACCGTGAATGCAACCACTGTTCGGGAGCTCCCATTAAATGGTCGCAGTTGGACTGATCTGGCCGCCTTGCAGCCGGGCGTGGAGACAATTCAGACACAGCCGACTTTTACAACTGGAGCAGATCGCGGCAATCGCGGCTTTGGACAGCAGTTGACCATTTCCGGTGCGCGCCCTCAGCAGAATAACTATCGCCTCGATGGCGTCAGCCTCAACGACTACGCCAACGGCGCGCCGGGTAGCGTATTGGGAGGAAACCTGGGGGTTGACGCCATCCAGGAATTCTCCGTTCTAACCAGCAACTATTCCGCGGAGTATGGCAAGACCTCAGGCGGTGTGGTCAATGCCATCACGCGTTCCGGAACCAACGGGTTCCACGGAAGCGCCTATGAGTTCCTCCGCAATAGCGCCTTGGACGCGCGGAATTTCTTTGAAGATCCGACCGTCAGGAAAGCGCCTTTTAAGAGAAACCAGTTTGGCGGTGCGGTTGGCGGGCCGATTATAAAAAATCATACGTTTTTCTTTGCTGACTTCGAGGGGATCAGACAATCGAAAGGTATAGCCGAAGTCGCAACTGTGCCTTCCAATGCGGCCCGGGCGGGCACCGTGAGCTGCAGCTCCAGCGATGTCACTAATAACGTTGCGGGATGTGCCTCGACCTCGAACCTTCACACCGTAACCGTGGATCCCGCTGCCCAACAATACCTTGCTCTCTACCCTGTTCAGAACGGATCCATTGCCGGCAGCAACGACCTCGCGACGTTCACTTTTGCTGGTCAGCAGATTGTGAACGAAAACTTCGTTACTACTCGTATCGATCATAAGTTTACGGATAAGGACAGCATTTTTGGAACCTACCTGTACGACAGGACTCCATATTCCTCTCCTGACGGAATGAATAACGTCCTCCTTGGCAGCACCAGTGCCAGGCAAATTGTTGCCGTCGAAGAGACGCACAGCTTCACTCCTTCATTCGTCAATGCCGTTCGTTTTGGGTTTAACCACGAGAACGTAGCCAACAACCAGAGCATCAAGGCAATTAATCCCGTGGCCACCGATGGTTCTCTAGGCTCGTTTGCCGGTCGAAACGCCGCTCAGGTCCAGATCGCCGGCGCGTCTCTTTTACCCGGGGGCGTCGGCGGGCTCCCGACGTACTTGTACCACTGGAATTCCTTCCAGGTTTACGATGATGCCTTCGTCAATCGTGGCACGCACACTATCAAGTTTGGAGTCGCAGTCGAGCGAATGCTGCTCCAAGCCACGGCCCTGACGGATCCAAGCGGCATCTGGCAATTTTCCAGCGTCGAGAATTTTCTGACCAACAATCCATCGCGATTCCAAGGGGGAATTGTCAGCACGCTGTCTCCCCGTGATATCCGCCAAACTATGTTTGGCGCTTATGTGCAGGACGACTGGCGCTGGCGCTCGAATCTCACCCTGAATCTGGGGCTGCGTTATGAGATGGCGACCATACCTACGGAAATTCATGGAAAACTTGCCAATCTAAGGAATCTGACCGACGCTGCGCCGCATCTGGGTGACCCGTTTTTCACCGGCAACCCTACCACCAAGAATTTTGAGCCGCGAATAGGGTTCGCTTGGGATCCTTTCCGCAACGGACGATTCGCTATTCGCGGCGGGGCGGGCCTGTTTGATGTCCTTCCGCTACCTTATCAGTTCATTCTGCTGGTAACCCAGGCCGCTCCATTTTTTGAATATACTTCCCTCAAGAACAACCTGGCCGGCTCTTTCTTTAATGGGCCCGCGGTTCAGCCACCCTTCCCGGCCAATAAATTGCGCCAGACCTACACCGACCCTAGTCCAAAGCGCAATTACGTCACCCAGTGGAACCTGAATGTGCAATATCAGCTTACGCCCAGCCTCGCGGCCATGGCTGCATATGTAGGTTCGCGCGGTATACATCAACCGTTCCGGGTGGACGACGCGGATATGGCCCTGCCAAACCTTACTTCCGCGGGCTATGTCTGGGATCCTAACGCCAGCCGGTTAAACGATAATTATGGATCGATTCGCGGTATGTTTTACCAAGGGCGATCTTACTTCAACGCGCTCGAGCTGCAGTTGGCCAAGCGTATGAGTCACGGCTTTCAAGTGCAGGGCACGTTCACATGGGGCAAGAGCATCGACACGAGTTCCGCGACGGTTGCTGGCGATGCCTTCGGCAACTCCATCTCCAGCCTCGACTGGTTCGATATGCGGCTCACCCGCGGACTGTCCGACTTCAATGTCGGCCGAACGATCGTTATAAACGGAACGTGGGACATTCCGGCACCCAAGTCATTTTCGGGACCGGCCCGATGGATCGCCGATGGATGGGAACTTGGCACGATTCTAACGGTGAGCGATGGCGTCCCATTCACGCCAACCTGGGGCACCGGGGATGATCCTGCATTTACCTTGAGCAACGACGATTGGGCTTTTCCGAATCGGCTTGGCGGGGCCGGATGCAAGACCCTTACGAATCCCGGAAATCCCAACAACTACATAAAAACTCAATGTTTCGCAGTTCCGACCGCACCGAGTGCTGCCTTTTGGAATGCTAATAATTGCCAAGGAGGCGATGGTATCACCGACCTGACTTGTCCCAACCTTCGCGGCAATGCGGGCCGAAACATCTTAATAGGTCCTGGCATCACCAACTTGGATTTCTCGATTTTCAAAAATAACCGTATTCGGCGCATCTCGGAAAACTTCAACGTGCAGTTCCGCGCCGAGATCTTTAACATTTTGAACCATGCCAACTTCGCTCCTCCGGTTACTCCCGACAATTCCGATATCTTTCGCTCGGACGGCACAGCGACCGGTGTTGCCGGGTTGCTCACCAGGACGACGATCCCGGAGCGTCAGATCCAATTCGCAATCAAATTCATCTTTTAGATTTTGAACGGATTAACCACGAGAATCCTCGCGAGTCGCTGCCCCGGCAGCGACTCGTTTATGAGGTTTGGCATCTTTCTCGACCGGCCAGACAAACTTTGGGGGGATAAATGAAGGTCCAAATTCTGCGTCGATTCACGGTGTGTGCCGGCGTGTTGCTTCTCGGAGGCCTCGCCATCGCTGGTGTCCCTGAAGGCGGATACCACCTGCTCAAGAAATACGACCTCGGCGCGGCGCCCGGCGGCAAGGAGTATTGGGATTACATCACCTTCGATCCTGCAACGCGCCGCCTGTACATTTCGCATAATACAGAAGTCAAAGTCGTCGACGCCGACAGCGGAGCGGTCGTGGCCAGCATTGCGGACCTAAAGAGAGTTCACGGCATTGCCTTGGTGAGCGAACTTGGACGAGGCTTCATCAGTGATGGTGGCGCTGATGAGGTCCTCGTTTTCGATCTCAAGACCTTGAAGGTCACGAATCACATCAAGACCGGCAGCAACCCGGATTGCATCATTTACGATCCCGCTTCTAAGCACATCTTCGCCATGAACGGCAAGACTAACGACGCTTCTGTGATCGATCCAGGCTCGCTTACAGTCATCGCCACAATCCCCATGGGCGGCCGTCCGGAGTACGCCGTGGCCGATGGCAAAGGAATGATCTACGACAACATTGAGGACAAGAACGAAGTTGTCGCTCTTGACGCCCGAACAAATACCGTCAAGGCTCGTTGGCCCATCGCACCCGCGGAAGAAGCCACGGCGATGGACATGGATATCCAGCACAGGCGCCTGTTTATCGGCGGGCGCAACAGGGTGCTTGCGATCATGGATGCAGACACGGGCAAAGTCGTGCAAACATTTCCTATCGGCGCCGGCGTGGATACCAATATTTACGAAGCCGAGACCGGTCGTCTTTTCACGGCCACGCGCGAAGGCACGCTGCACATCTTCCACGAAGACAGCCCCGACAAGTTCAGCGTCGTCGAAACGGTGACCACCGAATTCGGCGCCCGAAACATGGCCCTTGATCCCAAAACGCACAAGCTTTTCATCGACACGGCCGATTTTACGCCTGCCCCTGCCCCGACGGCCGAGCAGCCCAAGCCACAACCTACGCCCGTTTCCGGGACGTTCCGGTTGTTGGTATACGGGCGCTAAAGCACGAAATTGTCAGGGAGTTCGGCACAAAGGAGTACCGTCGCCAATGAGAGCGAAATTGCTTTTGGTGTTCGCAATTGTTGTCGGCACTGCCGGCGTGGCCGCGCAAGAATCGCCCGGGGCACTTGGTGAGGCAGCAACTTCAAAAACTGCAGAGACTCTCGCTTTTCAACAATTCAAATCGGATGTCCAACCGGTTTTCCTAAAGCTGCGGCCTGGCCATGCCCGATGCTATGGCTGTCATTCGGAATCGAACAGGATTTTCCACCTTCAGAAATTGTCCCCCGGAGCGGCAGATTGGACGGAAGAGCAATCTCGGCAAAATTTCCAAACTGTAATGCAGTTAATCGTCCGCGGTGAGCCGGGTTCCAGTCCCCTGTTACTCCACCCTCTCGCGCCAAGTGCCGGCGGTGACCCATTCCATTCGGGCGGCTGGCAGTTTTCATCGCAGAACGATCCCGATTGGCTCACCCTTGCCGACTGGGTGCGCGGCCTCCGAGCGCCTTCCCAGCCCGCGCCAAGGATAGCTTCGCTGATCTACGTTACCAACAGCGCCGCAGACACGATCGACGTCGTCGACACCGCAACGAACAAAGTCGTGCAGGTCATCCGAGGCATCGAACTGCCTCACGGAATCAATTTTTCGCCCGACGGCACGCGAGTTTATGTAAGCAACGAATCCGAAAGCGTGCTTGACGTATTGGATCGCGCAAGCGGACAAATCACGAACAAAATAGGGCTCAGCGGCCGGCCAAACAACATCGCCATCGCAAAGGATGGCCGTCGCGTCCTGGTTGGTATTCGCACCCTGCCGGGTGCGGTCGACGTAATTGACGCAACTTCCCTCACCCGAGCGAAGACCATCCCTGTGAATCGCAGCGTCCACAACATCTACGTCACCCCGGACGGCAAATACGCGGTGGCTGGCTCGATCGAATCCAAATCGGCCACCGTCATAGACCTGGCAACGGATCAAGTCGCGTGGGAGGTCGAATTCGACCGCGGCGTTCGTCCTATGGCTTTTGAATCGAACCCCGATGGCTCAACGCGCCGCATCTTCGTTCAGCTCTCCGGGTTCCACGGATTTTCCATCATAGACTTCGCCAAACGCGCCGAAGTGGACCGCATCCACCTCCCCGACCATCCCGCCGGCTTTGGGACCCTAGAGGGGCGCACAGGCACTCCATCGCATGGTATAGGCGTCGCGCCGGACGGCAAGTCCTTGTGGGTCAGCAGCACGCTTGCAAACGCCGTCTTTGCGTACTCACTCCCCGATCTCAAACTAATCGGCCACTCCGCGCTGCCGCTCGTACATCCGTTCGGCCATCCGCCCACCGGAGCGGTTCCGGAGTGGATCACCTTTACGCCCG
>WNFS01002549.1_pt1 | contig 21041 bp, 9 predicted proteins | sample 5400141 | NCBI WGS metagenome assembly WNFS01 (sample SAMN13153358, study PRJNA577476) | soil metagenome | isolation source: 60 cm saprolite under Madrone tree | place: USA:California | collected 2016-06-14
AAGGGATGACCGTGACAGAAGTGCGCGGGCACGGCCGGCAGAAAGGGCACACCGAGGTGTATCGCGGGCGCGAATACACCGTGGACCTGCTTCCAAAAATAAAATTGGAGATGGTGCTGCCGGACGCGCTGGTGAACCGCGCCGTGGACACAATTTTGAAGACCGCCAAGACAGGGAAGATTGGTGACGGTAAGATATTCCTATCGCGGGTTGAGGAAGCGATCCGGATTCGCAACGAGGAGCGCGGTGAAAACGCGCTCTAGCCATTCACTCTTGGCCGCCCAGCAGCCGATTTACTGACGGCAGGACGCTCAACGTGACTACCGCTGCACGCCCCCGTCGTACTCCGGGCATCCTACCCGAAAAGAACATGCCAGGTTCCCCAACGCCCTTGTCCGTGCTCGGCCCGCAGGCCGAGGCCGAACGTCAACGCATCCGTCAGCAATTTGAGGCGGGTACAAGTGCGCGAGAAACCTTGCGCGCGTTGTGCGAACTGGCGGACCACAACGTCCAGCAAATCTTCGGCGAAGTCCTGCGCGTCCACGACCGCGATGCGCAAGGACTTTGCCTTCTTGCGCTGGGCGGGTACGGGCGGCGCATGCTCTTCCCCTACTCCGACCTCGACATTCTTTTTTTGCTGGGAAACGAGAAAGTAGAGCAGGAATCGCGGCTGCTCATTTCTGAATTTTCGCGGACATTGTGGGACATCGGATTCCGCGTCAGCTCGGCGGGCCGCACTCTGGAAGAGTGTAAGCGAATCGAAGAGGATAATGCGGAGTTCCACCTGGCATTGCTCGATCGCCGGTTCCTGGCGGGAGACGCCGCGCTATTCGAGAAACTGGACGCCAGAGTTCTGCCTGCGTCGGAAAAACAGGCGCGGCCCTTCCTGCTGGCGCAAATTCACCGGCTGACCCGGGAGCGATTGACGCGGTATGGAAATACGATTTTTCACCTTGAGCCCAACGTGAAGGAATCGCCGGGCGGCATGCGGGATTATCAGGCCACTATCTGGCTTCGACAGATCGTGGAAGAAAAAAAAGGGATTCGAAACGTCACCGCGTCGGAGGAGGAGCTTTCCACCGCGGCCGTCGATTTCCTGAGCGCCATCCGGTGTTTTCTGCACTACAGCAACGGCCGGAACGACAACACGCTCACCTATGAACTGCAGGCGGCGGCAGCGGAACGTTCGCTGGCCGTGGGTGACGATGTGGCGCGAACACCCGCCGAATGGATGCGCCAGTATTTTCGCCATGCCCGCACGTTGAACCGGCAACTCTTGCGCTATCTTGAGCAAAAGGCCCCTGTGCCGCTAACGTTGCGTCAGCGATTATTCAATGCGGCGCGCTCGGCCAAGCTCGAACCGGCAGGCGGCAGGTATTCTTCGGTACGCGACGGGTTGCTGGAAGTTGTGGATCTGCCCTCGCTGTCGGACCGCGCAATTACTTACTCGCTCTTCGCGGAGGCGGCTCGCACAGGCACTCCGCTGAGCCGCGAAGCGGAGCGCAGCATCGGTTACATCCTGACGCATCCGGAACTCCCTCCGAAGAACACGCAGATTTGCTGGGCCACGTTGCGCGAGATTCTCGGCTCCGATTATCCGGGAGTGGCGTTGCGCTCAATGCAGCGCCTGGGACTGCTGACGGAAGTCCTGCCGGAATTCGGAAAGATCGACTCACTGGTGGTGCGCGATTTTTATCATCGCTACACCGTGGACGAACATTCTCTGCGCACCATCGAGCACCTGCAGGAATTGGCGTCGCCGCCGGATGAGCGGGGAGCGCATTTCGCGCCGCTCTGGAAGATCGCCGAGCGGCGGGATTTACTCATCCTGTCGCTGCTGCTGCACGACGTGGGCAAAGGAACGCCGATCGAGAATCACGTCACCGGCAGCCTCGCTGCGCTCGACAGCACCGCCAGGAGATTGCAACTTTCGCCGGAAGAAAAAGAAGAAGTCCACTTCCTTATCGAACACCACCTGGACATGTCGGCCACCGTGCAACGGAGAGACATCTTCGATCCCGCCACCGTCTCTGCCTTTGCGCACTCCGTCACAACGCTGGAACGCCTGCAAAGATTGTGCCTGCTGACGTATGCGGACATTCATTCCGTCAACCCGGAAGCGCTGACGCCGTGGAAAGCGGAAATGCTATGGCAGCTTTTCGTGGCCACTTCCAATCATTTCAGCCGCACGCTGGACCGCGACCGCTTGCATGCACCGGATGAAGGCTCGCTCCTCCAGCGCGTTAAAGCCAAAGCAGGCGACGCCACGATCGAAGAGATCGAGCGGTTCCTCGAAGGATTCCCACGGCGATATCTCGCCGTGCATTCGGCGGCGGAAATTGCGGCGCACTTTGAGCTTTACCGCAAGCTGGGCACCGATCCGGTGCAAACGGAGCTGCTCGCCACGCGCCACGGGTTCTCTCTGACATTGCTTACTGCGGACCGCCCGGCGCTCTTCGCCACGATTTCGGGCGTGCTGGCCGGCTGGGGCATGAACATCAACAAGGCGGATGCCTTCGCCAACGCCGCCGGCGTCATCCTGGACAGCTTCCACTTTGCGGACCTGCACCACACACTGGAACTGAACCCCAGCGAAACCGAGCGCTTCCGCAGAAGTCTCGCCGACGTCGTGAACGGAAAAGCGCCGCTGGAGCCGCTATTGAAAAGCCGTGTGAGCGCCAGCCGTGCGCGCGCGCCCAAAGTCACCGTCGAAACACGCATCAACTTCGACGATGCGTCATCCGCGCACAGCACGCTGCTTGAAATCGTTACGCAGGATCATCCCGGATTGCTCCACGAGATCGGCTCGGCGCTGGCCCGCCTGGGGTGCAACATCGAAGTCGCGCTGATCGACACGGAAGGCCACAAGGCTATCGACGTGTTCTACCTTACCGGGCAAGGCAAGAAGCTCACCACGCAAAAGCAGGAACTCCTCCGCGAAGTTCTCCAGGGCACTTTGGTATAGTCCGCACTCCGCAGAATTGGTTTACTCGGTAGGCGGTCCTCTTCTACTTGGTTATCTTTGCGATGAATGCCGAGTAAGGCTCCATCGGCAGTTCTGCCGCCATCCCCTGCAGGGGCTTGTGGAAACTTGTCAACAGCACGCTGAGCCTCGGCTGCACAAACCCAAGCGAGGAAAGATCGAGCCCTACGTTCTGGTCTTTAGCCGACATGTTCAGCACCACCAGGATTGCTTCGTCCTTGTAGCGCCGCACATAGCTCAGCACATTCCGGTCGTTTTCATTAAGTGCAACGTAATCGCCTTCGAGCAACGCCGGTTCCTTGTGGCGCAGCGCAAGCAATTGGCGGTAAAAGCTCAGCACGGAATTTACATCCTTCATTTCGCCCGCGACGTTGTGGGTCTTGTAGCCCGCCGGAACCGGCAGCCACGGCTTGGCTTTGCTGAATCCGGCATTCTGGCCCTCGTTCCACTGCATCGGTGTGCGTTCGCCATCGCGGCCTTTTTCCAGCGGCCATCCGAGCTTCCCAATCGGGTCTTGCACGTCGTCTTTGCTCTTCGGGTCGTTGTTCTCCATGCCAATTTCTTCACCGTAATACATGATCGCCGTCCCGCGAAGCGTCAGGTACAGCGCCGCCATCATCTTGGCGATGTCGTCGTTGTGCGTTCCATCGGCGTAGCGTGTGTAGGAACGCACGATGTCATGATTGGTGATCACATAAACGGGCCAATGACCGGCGGCATTCACGGCGGCGATGTGCTTGCGGTATTGATCCGCGGAGAGCCCTTTGAACTCCGTCATCATCAAGTCCATCGGCAACTGCAGTTCGTCGTTGTGCTCGCCGTAGTAATCCTTCAGCTCAGAAACGTTGGAGGTCCACGTTTCGCCGATGAGGACAGAGCCAAACTCGTCAGCGGCGCTGCGCAATTTCCGCATCACGTCGTGCACTTCCGGCAGTTTCTTGTTGTACTTCTCCTCCATGCTCGGCCGCCCGAACTTGTCCGTGCCCGGCAGGACCGGATTGTCCGTAAGTTTTGGATCCTCGAAAAGAGTGTCCACGGCGTCCAGCCGGAATCCTGCCACGCCGCGCTTGTACCAGAAGCGCGTTACGTCCAGCATGGCTTTCTCCACCGCCGGATTCCGCCAGTTCAAGTCTGGCTGCTGTGGATAAAAGTAGTGGTAGTAATACTGATTTGTCTTCAGGTCGAGCTTCCAGGCGGAAAGCCCAAACGTGGAAAGCCAATTGTTGGGTGGCTGGCCCGGAGCTTTGCCGTCACGCCAGATGTACCAGTCGCGATGTTCCGAAGCTCTCGACGATTTCGAATCCTGGAACCATTTGTGCTGGTCCGAGGTATGGTTCACCACGAAGTCGAGAATGATTCGAATGTTGCGCTTCTTTCCCTCGCTCACCAGCCGGTCAAAGTCCTTCATCGTTCCATACATCGGATCAATCGCTTCGTAGTCAGACACGTCATATCCAAAATCCACCTGCGGCGACGGGAAACACGGCGTGATCCATATGGCGTCCACCCCAAGATCCTTCAAATAGTCCAGTTTGGACGCGATGCCGTTCAGGTCGCCAATCCCGTCGTTATTGCTGTCCGCAAAACTTCGCGGATAAATCTCATAGAACACCGCGTGGTGCCACCACAGGTGCCCTTCCGCGTCAACCGGCTTTGTCTGTGCCGCCGCGACAAGAGCTGCGCTCAACCAGCACAGCCCAGCCAATACAAACCGGATTACTTTTTTAGACATTCCGAATCGACTCCTCGCCCCCGAACTTAGATGCGTTGCCTTTCGCTGTGGCGGTTACGGTTTCTTTGCCTTATGTTCCCCGGATTTTGCTCTGAAGTCTAACGTTACAGTCTTCATTTGGGGCGCTTTCGAACTGCCCTCAACAAAAGAAACCCGAAGTTTCACCGATCCATCCGTCATTTTGACCAGCTCAGCGCCCTCGGCAGCCGTCAACTGGTTTCCTCCCCAAACGGAAAGTTCATACGTGTGTCCCACGCTTCCTTCCATCTTGAGAGAAAGCAAATCATGCGGGCCTGTCCAAGTTTCCGAGACAATCCTGAGGCTCTCACTAGCGCTGCCAAGCGCTGGCAGTTCTGACGCGTAACTCACTCCAAAATCATTCCGCAACCGTATGCGGAGGGTGTTCGGCCCGCCGTTCACACCGAAGTGGACCAACACATGCTGATCGGTTCCGTTCGCTTCAACCTTAAATGGGATGGCCCGCCCATCCCATTCCGCGCCCACTACCTCCGCTCTCACGCTCACGGCGGGTTCGAAATCCACTGTGCAATCAGCGGATCCCTTGCGGCCGATTTCCAGCGTAATTGCCTCCGCACTTTTCTTGTAACTCAGGTCCAAGGTGTCTGCGCCCACTGCAACGCCGCGAATCGAAAACGCTGTCCAGTCCGCGGGAACATGCGGAGCGAACGTCAGCGTGCGTTTGGCCGCGTCCGTGTGCAACCCAAACATTCCGCGCAGTAATGGGCTTACCACCATCGCCGCCGACCAAATCTGGTGCGGCGAGCTCGTAGCGAGCGGCTGGTAATAATCTCCCGAAAGCACTTCTGTAACGTGTCCCAGTGAGCCGTCCAGCGCGAGCAAAGCATTGGCCCGCAAATTGGCATACGCCGGAAACGTCTGGTGATATCGATACTCCGCGACCGACGCCCATCCCGTAAACAGGGGCCACACCGAACCGTAGTGGTAGCCTCCGCCGCTGAATTTCGGAGAAGTCGCGGAAATAATTCTCATGCCCCAGTCCGTCTGGTGGTCAAGCCCGGCCAGTTGCTGGATCATGGCCACCGCATCCGCCTCGCTGGCCAGGCCAAACCACATCGGCACCGTCGCAAGCACGCTCGGCTCGTCCATTTTTTGGTTGTTCTTGTCCAGCGCAAACGCAAACCGTTTTTCGCCCGCGATCCAGAAACTTTCATTTACCAGCGCGCGCTGCTTCTCAAAATCCTTTTCTAGCGCCTTGCTCATTTCCTGCTGACCTGTCACGCGCGCCAAATTCGCAAGTGCCCGCAGCGCTTCCGCCCCCAGCGCGCTTTGGTAATACTCCGTCTTCACCGGTAGCAGCGGCCCGCCCTCCACCCAGCCGTGCCCGACGCCAAGATTCTGCGGCAAGCCTCGCGCGTCATACGTGGATCTCAGAAACTCATAGGCCTTCCGCAGGCTCTCCCACTTTTCCTTTGCAAATCCGGCGTCGCCGCTCTCCGCGACGTAATCATTCACCGCGATGATGTAGAGCGGCGTTGCGTCGGCGGAAGCGTAGGGATAGGGATACCCTTTGAACCAGTCCACGAAATTCGCGCCCTGCGAAATTTCGTGCGGAATCTTGCCGTCTTCGCGCTGATACTTGCTGATGAACCCGAGCGCGGCGCGCGAATTCGAAAAATCGCCCGAGGCATTGAGCGCGAAGGAAGTCCAGAACGAGTCGCGCCCGAAAAACCACGCAAATCCCGGCCGCTGGCTCTCGCCCGAAGTTCGGTATCCCGCCACGAGTCCGGTGCCCAGGTAAGGATTGTTCACCATGCCTTGCACCATGCTTACGCGCGACCAATCATAAGCTCGCTGCAACTGCTCATCAGGTAGTTCCACGCTCACGGTCTTTCCCAGGTAGTCTCGATAGTATTCCGCGGACTCCTTCAAGAGTTCAGCGTAATTGGACGTCAGATGCGCATACGTCTTCTCCGCTGCCGCCCGTCCTTCCAGCGACGCGGCAATCACGATCAACTTCCTCTCTTTGCCTTTCGCCGTCGGCCCTAGCCGGAACGAACTCTCCTGCGATTCCGAATAATTTGTCTGGAATTCAGCGTGCGGCTCCGTGGCCGCCGGCGAACCGACCAGCGCCGAGAATTTTCTCTGCTCCTCGCCAAAATAAAACGCATGCTGCGCGGCCGACCAGTCCAAATAAGTCGCTCCAAGCGCCGCCGGCCACTCCAACTGAAAATCCCGGTGAAAAGCGGCTTCAATCTCCAAAGGTTGTTCCGTTTCCACCTCGAAAACGATCACGGCGCCCTGTTCCCGCACGGGAACGAAAAATGTTTCCCGCACGCTGAACGTATCTCCCCCGTAGAGAATCGTGGCGGACTCCGGCCGCACTGTAACCGTCCGCGCAAGTGCCTCCGCTGCGAGGACTCGCCCTTCGGTATGAAATTTCAGGTGAAACTCGCGGAAAATCTTCAGCGGGTACACCCACGCTTCCATGCGGCCGGATTCATTCCCCAGCAGTCCCGCGCGAGTTCCGGTGATTGGCAGAAATTCCCACGGGCGCAGGGCGTGCGAAAGCTCCAGTTCGTGCCTCTTCTCCTGCACCTGCTCGCTCCAGCCTGTGGGTACTCCGATTCCCAGAAGCATTGTCGCCACAATGTACGCGCCAAACAATCGCGGACGCATCCACAGAAATTGTTTTTGAAAATGAACAACTGTTCCGGCTGTGGTGTGCATTCTGGCGGCCCCCGCTGCGTGGTGTGCTTGCATTGCCTCGTTGGCCTTACTATAAAGGAAAGCGCCGGATTCTAGCACGGCGCTCGCAAGGAAAGGTATCGCTACTTTTGTCTTTCACACGCCGCGCGTTTCTCCAGTCACTCAGCCGTTCCGCGATGGTGCTTCCGCTGGAGAAAGCCCTTGCCCTGGCGCTCCCGAAGAAGTGGCTGCCCCGATTATTTTCTCAAGGCAACATTACTCCACAAACCGCCGCCGCTTCTCCCTCCAGCGATCCTGGCGTTTTCTTCCTCAACGTCGCTCGCGAATCCGGCCTCAACGCCAAAACCATTTTCGGGGGCGAGCACAAAAACAAATATCTTCTTGAAACCACGGGCTGCGGCGTCGCGTTCTACGATTACGACAACGACGGCTGGCTCGACATTTTTCTCGTCAACGGCGCTCGCCTCGAAGGATTTCCCTCTGGCAAGGAGCCCACCAATCATCTTTTCAAGAACAATCGCGACGGCACATTTACCGACGTCACCGCCAAAGCCGGCTTGCTTCATTCCGGCTGGGGACAAGGCGTGTGCGTCGGCGATTACGACAACGATGGTTTCGACGATCTCTTCGTCACCTATTTTGGAAAAAATGTTCTCTATCACAACAACGGCAACGGCACTTTCACCGATGTCAGCGAAAAAGCCGGCGTCGCTGGCACCGGCAAGCGCTGGAACACCGGCTGCGCTTTCGTCGACTACGATCGCGACGGCCGCCTCGATCTCTTCGTCGCCAACTACATCGATCTCGATCTCAAAACCGCGCCCGTTCCCGAATCCGGCCCGTGCCTCTACAAAGGCGTGATGGTTGCTTGCGGCCCGCCGGGACTCAACGGCGGAAAAAACATTCTCTACCACAACAACGGCGATGGAACGTTTTCCGATGTCAGCGAGAAATCCGGCATCCTCAAAGCCAATGGCACTTTTGGCCTCGGCGTGCTCACCGCCGATCTCGATAACGACGGCTGGCCGGAGATTTACGTCGCCAACGATTCCACCGCCAGCGCGCTCTATCAAAACAAAAAAAACGGCACCTTCACCGATGTCGCCATCGAAGCGGGTTGCGCGCTCAGCGCCGACGGCAAACCGCAAGCCGGCATGGGCGTCTCCGCCGCCGATTACGACCTCGACGGCAATCTCGATCTCGTGAAAACGAATTTCGCCGGCGACACCCCTTCCCTCTACCACAATCTCGGCGGCGCGAATTTCGAGGACACCACGTATCAGGGCGGCCTCGGCAAGCACACCCAATATCTCGGCTGGGGCTGCGGTTTTTTTGATATGGACAACGACGGCTGGCCGGACATTCTTATCTGCAACGGCCATGTCTATCCCGAAGTCGAGCAGCTCAAGACCGAAGCCGGTTATCCGCAGCGCAAGCTGCTCTACAAAAATCTGCGCAACGGGCGCTTCGACGATGTTTCCAATGACGCCGGCCCCGGAATCTCGGCGCCGGTCGCCGCACGTGGCTGTGCTTTCGGTGACTTCGACAATGACGGCGACCTCGATGTCGTGGTCAACACCGTCAACGATTTCCCCCAGCTTCTGCGCTGCGATTCCCACACGGCGAATAATTGGATCAAGATCAAGACTATCGGCACGAAATCCAATCGCAGCGGGATCGGCGCGCGCATCAAATGCGTCACACATCTCCCCGGCGACAAGAAGCTGTATCCGCAAATTGACGAAGTCCGCAGCGGCGGCGGCTATTTTTCGCAGAACGATCTTCGCGTCCACTTCGGCATCGGCAAAGCCGAAAACGTCGAACTCCTCGAAATCCGGTGGCCCAGCGGCTTCGTCGAAACGCTCAAAGACATCAAGCCCAATCAAGTCATCTTCGTCAAAGAAGGCGAAGGCATCGTCCGCACCATGCAATTCGACTCTCCCAAATCCCCCAAGCCTCCGAAGTAAATCCTCTTGCCTTTGTAGGTGCCGGGCTTCAGCCCGGCCTTCTGCTCCTCGGCGAACTCGCCCGTGTAGGGGGCGCCCTTCTGAGGCCGTCCGCCTCTTGCTTGTCTTATTTCCTCCTCATTTCCTCTTTCCTCCCACACTTACAAACTGGCTGACCTGCTATTTTTGTGTGACCATCTACCTTCGCCCCGGAGAACTTGCAGTGAAATCCAAATTTGTCTTGATGATGTTATTACCCGCCGCTTCCCTAGCCTTCGCCACGTCTACGTCCGATCTCCCCTTCGGCCGCTGGACTCGCGCTCGAAACGAACCCATCCTCTCCCCGCAGGGTTCCACATGGGAATCCGCCGGCACCTTTAATCCCGCAGTCGTTTTTCACAACGGCAAATTCGTCATGCTCTACCGCGCGCAGGACGCCTCCGGCACTTCCCGCCTCGGCTACGCCGAAAGCACCGACGGCCTCCACTTCACTCGCCGCCCCGATCCGGTCCTCTCCCCCGAAGCCCCGTACGAAAAAGACGGCGGCGTCGAAGATCCCCGCCTCCAGAAATTCGGCGACATCTACTACCTCACCTACACCGGCTACAACAAGAAAGACGCGCAGCTCTGTCTCGCCACCTCGCGCGACCTTACCCATTGGGAACGCAAAGGCGTGATCCTTCCAGCCTACAAAGGAAACTGGAACAAAGCTTGGACCAAGTCCGGCGCCATCGTCCCCGAAAAAATTGACGGCAAGTATTGGATGTATTGGCTCGGCACGGCCGCAGACAAGACCGACCAGATGGGCCTCTCGTATTCCACCGATCTTCTCCACTGGACCGAAGCCACCGCCACGCCCGTCCTCGCGCGCCGCCCGGGAATGTTTGACTCCCGCGTCGTCGAGCCCGGCCCTCCGCCCATCCTCACCGAGCGCGGCATCGTCTTCATCTACAACGGCGCCGACGACCAACTCGTCTATCGCACGGCCGTCGCCATCTTCGACCGCCGCGACCCCCGCAAACTCCTCTTCCGCTCCGACCAACCCATCTTCACCCCCGAAAAACAATGGGAAAAGGTCGGCCAGGTCCCCAACGTAGTCTTCGTCGAGGGAATGGTTTTAGTTAAAGGAAAAGACCAAGGAATGGTTCGTCACGGTGGACGCTATCTCTTCTACTACGGCGCCGCCGACAAATACATCGGCGTTGCCGAAGCTCTCGCGAAGTGAGTGTCCCTGACCGGCGCACCAAACCCGTCATTCCGGGCGCAGCGAGGAATCTCCCTTCGATTTTGTCTTTGGTGCGCCTTTCGCTCGCCAAAGCCAGCGTTTGGTAGAAGGCGGCGAGGAAATACCAGTCCTGCTCACGGTTGCATGTCTTCGACACCACGGAAGATCACTGACAAGAAGACAGTGGAGCCATCGATTGCAATTGAATTATTGTTAGAACGCATAATCGCTAGCGGCGACGTGCCGAAACAAGAAGCACTGGAATTCGTGAGAAGAATGTAGCCAGGATTTCCCCCTAACCTCCATCGAATCATATCGTTACAAAATCCATAGGAGGCAGGGGTCGCGCTTACCCTTCCCGCCCGCAAGTTCTTTGTTTGCTATACATTCGATACACCCCAAGGTTTCCAGTCTGCTCACGCGTGGTCCATCGCCCAAATCTAAGGTTTAGGGGAGAGAGGATTGACGGGCGTGCCGGATCCTTCCTTGAGCGTATGAACCGCATCGACGGCCAGGTTTTCAAAGCGTTCGACCAGGCCGCTGGGCCAGCGCACCTGCACCCAATCGATCTTGGTGGCGGATCCAAGGCCGAAGTGGACGCGCATATCATTATTGGAAATGTAGCTGGAGCCGCTGCGCACTTCGTCGACAAGCGTGCGCGTCCCGGCTTTCACGGTGATCTTCGCGCCGATTCCGTCGCGATTCGATTTCGTGCCGCCCGATCCGGAAGAAAACGACGTTCCCATCGCACGAAACGCAATCCAGTGATTGCCGTTGCGAACGTCGTTCACCAGCAGCATCGGCGGCGCATTCATGTTGCTGATCACCGCGGACAAGCGGCCGTTATTCCACAAATCACCCACCGCCAATCCGCGCGAAGAGCTCACCGCCGTGATTCCCGGCCCGGCATTGACGGAAATATCGGTGAACGTTCCGTTGCCGTTGTTGTGATACAGAATCTTCGGCTCCCTGAAATTGCTGCCCAGGTGCTGACTGTCCACCTCGGGATAAACGTGGCCATTGACGAGCAGCAGATCGGGCCAGCCGTCATTGTCCGCATCGAGGAACGTCACACCCCAGCCGAGATACTGGGTGTTCAACCCGAATCCCGCCGGAAAAGTCTTGTCGTCAAACGTGCCGTCGCCGTTGTTGTGATAGAGCGTGGAGGTGTCGTCGGAAAAATTTGTTTTGAAGAGATCCAGCCGGCCGTCGCCGTCATAGTCACCGACTGTCGAGCCCATGCCGGCTTGTTCGCGCCCGTCGTCGTTGAACGCGGCACCCGCAACAACAGCAACATCCGTGAATGTGCCGTCGTGATTGTTGTGGTACAGGATGCTAGCGGTGCTGTCGCAGGCCACGAAAATATCCGGCCAGCCATCGTCGTCGTAGTCCAGCGTGGAGACGCTGAAGGAGTAATGGCCGTTGGTCTGATCGATGTGCGCTTTCTTGGTGACGTCTTCAAACGTGCCGTTGCCGAGATTGTGATAAAGAATATTTTTCGCCCACGGCAAGCCGCGCGGCCCGCACATCACCGGAACACCCTTCCACATACAGGAAGGCTGTGCCCCCGGCGCAAGCGCAATGGCCGATTCGTAGTCAACGTAGTTGGCGACCATTAGATCGAGCTTGCCATCGCGATCGTAATCGACGAAGGCGCAGCCGGTGCCCCAATATTTTCCGGTGCCCGCGACATGCGCTTTTTCGCTGACGTCGGTGAACGTGCCGTCGCCATTGTTGTGGTAAAGGACATTTTTGCCGTAGTAGGTGACGTACAGATCTTCGAGGCCGTCGTTGTCATAATCGCCGACGCACACGCCTTGGCCCCAGCCGGTGTGAGTCAGCCCCGCTTTTTCGGTGACGTCGGTGAATGTGCCGTCGTGATTGTTGCGATAGAGGTGGCTCGTCGGCGCTTTGCCCGATGGCAAAGCCTCCAGCTTCGTGCCATTCACGACAAAAATGTCCGGCCAGCCGTCGTTGTCGTAATCAAAAATGGCCACGCCCGTGCCTGTTGTTTCAATGATGTATTTTTTTGTGTTTTCCCCGCCGAAAATCACGGGCGCAACGAGCCCGGCCTTCTGCGCAACGTCGGTGAAATGCACAATCGGCTTGGCGTTTGCGTTCTGAGACTTACCAGCGCTGACGCTCGGAGAACTCACGGATTGCGTTAGAAGGCTAGCGCAAAACACAAGGAAGGAGAGAAGCCGGAGAAAAGAAGAGTCGGGAATCATCAATCTCTAATGATAGCAAGCCCTGGTCGGAGATGAAGTCTACTGGAGAGAATCTCCGCAAAGAGGCTTGTGGAATGGTTCGTGAATGCGAACGTGCTAGTATTTTTGTGAACGCGCTACGGACATGTATCGAATGAAATTCGCTCTCGCCCATCGCCAAACGGCACTCTTCAGACTCTGCGCTGCGCTGCTGTTTCTTTGCTGCGTTGTTCCAGCAAAGGGCGCTGCCCAATCCGCCGGTTCTGCGAAGGCGGATGCAGCTTCGAGAGCGAGCGTGACATATCAGCATGGCATGTCGGCGTTGCAAAAGGGCGACCTGGCTTCCGCGCGCGCGGATTTCGAAAAAGTTGTGCGGCTGGCACCGAGCAGCCCGGAAGGACACAACTCTCTGGGCTGGGTTTTGCTCGCGCAGGGACAGATCGATTCCGCGATCGTGCATTTCCATTCTGCGGTGAAACTGAATCCTAGTTTTGCGCTGGCGCACATGAATTTCTCCAGCGCGCTCTCCCGAAAGGGAGACACGGCCTCCGCACTTCGGGAAGCGAAAGAAGCGGTGCGCCTGGCTCCGAACGATTCCGAGACTCATCACATTTTGGCGCGCACGCTCGATTTTTCCGGGGATCTCGACGGCGCCATCGGCGAGTTCCGGCACGCGATCGAACTGGAGCCGCAAAGGGCGGAATTGCACGACGAGCTTGGTGCCGTGCTGGTGCAAAAGTCTGAGGCGCAAGGCGCAGACGCGGAATTTTCCGAGGCGCTCCGGCTGCAGCCGGAATTCGCCCAAGCGCATTTTCATCTCGGCGTCTTGCGTTATGAGAAAAAATCTATCGAGGAGGCCGCGCAGCATCTTCAAACAGCAGTGCAACTGAATCCCGGGGATCCCGGCGCTCACTATTACCTTGCGCAAATTCTGAAGAGCAAAGGCGACCCATCTGCGGCGATCCGCGAGCTGCAGGCTTGTGTCGAACTGCAGATGGAGCAAGCCGTCAAAGCATTTCGCCAAGCTGTGAAACTGCAGCCGGAAAATCCGGACGCGCACAACAATCTCGGGCTGGCTTTCTTGCAAAACGGCGATGGCAACGGGGCCATCGCTGAATTTCAAACCGCAACCCGTTTGCGGCCCGACGACAGCGGATACCTGGGGAACTTGGGGGCGGCGCATTTGCAAGTTGCGGATTTCGACGCCGCCATCTCTGAATTTGAGGCAGCGCTTAAGCTTTCCCCGCAGGATGCAACGCTGCACTACGACCTGGGACTGGCGCTCAAGCTGAAAGACAAACTGCCGGAAGCCATGGCCGAAATGCGCAAGGCGGCGGAATTGGATCCCGGGCAAGCGGACGTGCATTACACGCTGGGAGTAACGCTCTGGCAGCAAGGGGATTTTGCAGCAGCCGCGGAGGAACTCCGCGCAGCGATTCGCGCCAAGCCGGACTATGCCGAGGCGTATTACACACTGGGAACTGTTTTGAAACAGAAGGGCGAGCTGCAAGATGCTGCGTCGGCTCTGCGCGAAGCGATCCGGTTGCAGCCGGACTTCGCAGGCGCGCACACGACTTTGGCAGCGGTGCTCCGCCAACTCGGAGACGCGGAAGGCGCCGCGGCGGAAAGCAAAGCCGGAACGGAAATCGCAAAGCAAAAGACGAGCGAACAGGCAGCGCTCTTCGCGACAAATTCGGGGCGACGCCTTCTTAACGCTGGGGATCTCGATGGCGCCATTTCGCAGTTCCGGGCAGCGATAAACTCTTCGCCAAACTATGCGGCGGCGCATTTCCAATTGGGCATGGCATTACGGCAGCAGGGAAAACTGCAAGAAGCGCAAGAGGAATTTCAGAGGGCGGCAACGCTCGATCCGAGTCTGAAGCCGCCGACACCGAAGAAGAATTAGAAGTCCGAGGACGGAGCCATCGCGAGAGCGGAACCTGTTGAAGTGTAGTTTGAAGCAGTCCGGCTTACGCGGGACTTTTGCGCAAAGCGATAATTTCCGACCCGACGGGGACGCCCTTGGCGACTTTCACGCGGATTACCGCTTCGAACGGTTTGAGTTCACCCGAGTTCGAAACAGAGAGGCGCAATAGCAGTTGTTCAAGGGAGTCTTGCTGGCAGACATACTCGACGGCAGCCTGCGTGCCGATGGTAGTAGCGCCCGCGAGAATCAGGACGGAATGCGCAGGATTCAATCCTCGCTTTAGCGCAATGACCGAATAATCTTCGGCCAAGGTCTGGTCAGGTGGAGTCGGGAGAAACTCCTTCGGCTCGCCCGATTCCGGATGAAAATTGACGATTTCCATGGTGCCGGTGCGCGGCCCGGAAGTGATTTGCTTGAAGGCGAATTCCTGCGTGTTTGGCAACTCGAGGAGGGTCAAATTTTCCGAAGGCGAGCCAATGAAGATGAGATCGTTGTTCTTGGCGTCGTCCAGGGAAAACAGGCTGCCGCGCTTGACGCGAATTTGCTGGCGAAGTTTTCCGAAAACAGTATCGAGAGCGTGCACCGCCAGCACTTCGCCGACTCCCGTATAGTGATCCAGGATCACCGCGCCTGAATCCTTGGCACGATTGTAGTAGCGCATGCCAATGTACGGCCGGCCGACAAAGGCCGCGTTGCTGAAGATGACCCAGGGCTCCTGCGGTCCGGTGAGAAAGCCTCTCCAGAAAACGTGATAAGAAACCGGCACGTCAGGGCTGTCGCCAGCTACACGGGCCTCCGTGGTCCTGCGGTTGAGGAAGCGGTCCGTCGCAACAGCGACAGCGGAGGCGAGAACCACGGAAAGTGCCACGACGGCGATGATCCACGTCCGCGAGGTCCGGCCATGCACCTCTAAACTGTTTGGCGCATCGTGAGAAGTAACCGCCTGGTTGCGTCCAGCCCCGTGGGAACGCGGATGAAACGTGAGGGCGTAGGTGCCTTTGGGTAGTTCCACCATGACCTGATCGTCCGAGCCCTCAGAAGCATAATACTCAGCCAGCTTGGTACGGAGACGGCCGGCCTGCACTCGCACGGTGGAGTCTACGTGGGGATCGAAGTCCTGCTGGCGCCCGAAGACCTCTGTCGCGATTTGATACTCCTTGGGAGAGGCGCCAGGATGCTCCAAGGATTGAGCTGCCAAATAACGGAGCAGCTTGCAGAGAGACTCGGAACCGTGCAGGGCATGGCTGCTGAGAAGTTTGTCGATTTGCTCGTGGACCAGGGCTTTCTCGGTCATGGGAAACCACCGCGAGGGATTGTAACACCAAAGTAACACCTGCACATCTCTTTGTGAAGACACAGCTTATTTGGCGTAACCGTATCAGACCCTTGGAGACTATCCTGGTAACGCAAAAAACTGATAGAAGGCATCACAAATACACGCTGACTCCGGTTTGGTGTCCGCGCCCTCCGCAAGAGGCTATTGTTTAAAGGGCTAAAGAGGGATAGCGGTCGGGCTTGGCTTAGTGAGATTTGGGTCGGGGAGTTTGGGGGCTGTTCACTGCTAACTGGTCGGTTGGTTCGGTTGCTGCATTTCCCATTTTCATATTGAGTTGCGCTGGATGACGAGAGCATGACCGGCGCAGCGATGCGTTATTTGCCGAACAAGCCGACGAGCGCAGTGCATCCGCGGCTCGTGGGGCAATGATTGGATGCGAATTGGCAGGGTCTTTCAATCAGGAAAAAGCGGTCAGGAGGGGTGTAATGAGAAGGCTAGCGACGGTGGGCTGGATACTCGTTCTGAGTCTCGCGGTGGGGTTTGGAGCAAGCACGGCATCGGGTCAGGCCGTGTATGGAAGCCTTGTTGGAGCTGTGACCGACCCGCAAGCGAATGCAGTGGCGGGCGCTAAGGTCACGGTAACCAATATCGCAAAAGGAACGACAGAGGAATCCGTCACGAACGAAAGCGGGAACTACTCTGTCACGCACCTGATCCCGGATAGTTACAAGGTGCACATCGAAGCGCCCGGATTTAAGGCCTACGATATTGCGAGTGTTCGCGTGGACGCGGACACGACTGTCCGCGCTGATGCAGCGTTGCAGGTTGGCACGGTGAGCCAGACCGTTGAGGTTACAGGGGAAATTCCACAGCTACAGAGTGACAGGGCCGACGTGGCGACAATCTTCACAGACCAGCAGGTTGAGAGCATCCCGATTTTCAACCGGAATTTCACTACATTGCAATTGTTGGCGCCTGGGGCCCAGCTGCAAGCCTGGGGGCATGCGGCCAGCGAGAATCCCCAGGCTTCACGGCAAATATTGACGAACGGCCAGCATTTTGCGGGAACCGGCTTCGAACTGGACGGAACGGACAACCAGGATCCAATCCTGGGGATCATCGTAATCAACCCGAACCTCGACTCGATCAACGAGGTCAAGATTACTACGCAGGATTACGATGCGGAATTCGGAAAGGCCATTGGGTCCATCGTAACTTCCCAAACCAAGTCCGGCACTAACGAGATTCATGGCTCGGCCTTCGATTTTGAGCGGTCGAATTCCAATTTTGCCCGCGACCCCTTCGCTCAGGCCACCACTGGGGTACCGAGCGGAAATTGGAACCAGTTTGGCGGCACCTTGGGTGGCCCGATCCGTAAGAATAAAGTCTTCATCTTCGGAGACTACCAAGGGCAGCGGGCCCACGTGGGAGGGACAGCTCGTGATCGTGTCCCTAACGCGGCAGAACGGGGCGGCAATTTGAGCGATTTGGGTAGGGCGATCTATGACCCGTACCAGACGTCGGATCCGGCACACTGCAATCTCGTGCTTACGGGTGGGCAGCCCACGCCCGTCGGGATTGCGAACCGCACCCAATTCCCAGGCAATATAATTCCAGCCTGTCGATTGTCGACCCCGGCCCAGAATCTCCTCAAACTGATTCCGACCGGGGCTACCCTTACCGATCCAACGTTGAACAATTTTGCCGGTTCGGGCAGCAACGTTTTGAATGCAGACAATTTCGACGTGCGGTCCGACTACGTTCTCAATTCGAAGACGCAGGTTTTCGGACGGTACAGTTACCAGAAATTCCTTCGCTCGGGACCGGGCTTGTTTGGAGCAGTCGCCGGCGGTGCAGCGCTTCCGGCAGACTCGGGGGGACAATTTGCGGGGGCATCGCACGTCAAGAACCAGAGCCTCGCTGCCGGCTTTGATTACACTCTTAGCCCGACTTTACTAACCGACTTCCGGTTCGGATACATGCGCTACAACGTCGCGGTGGCCCCCGGAGGCGTAGGCACCACGCCAGCGAAAGACGCTGGCATCAACGGACTGAACATTGATCCCCTGTATTCCTCTGGAATGCCGTATTTCCACATAGTCGGTGCAGGAGGTGCGCCGGACTTCAATTTTGGATACTCGCTGGGCGCGAATCAGTGCAACTGCCCACTTACGGAACAAGAGCACCAGTACCAGTTCGTGAATAACTGGACCAAGATCCGCGGAAACCACAGCTTTAAATTCGGAGCGGATATCCGACGTGCGTACAATCTGCGTATCCCCAGCGACAAGCATCGCGCCGGCGAACTTACATTCTCCGGGGACCAGACTCAAGGTCCGAACGGGGTTGGGGGAGCGGGATTGGCAGCATTTCTTCTGGGTGACGTAACCTTCTTCGAGCGCTACGTCAGCGTGTCCACTGACGCTACCGAGACTCAGCCGCGACTTTTCTTCTTTGGGCAGGACACGTGGCGAGTCACAAACAAGCTGAGTGTAAACCTTGGACTCCGGTGGGAAATCTACAAGCCGGAATCTGTGGCTGGCACGGGCAAGGGCGGATGGGTTGATGCAGGCACGGGGGAGGTTCGCATCGCCGGCACGCAAGGGGTAAACCTGCAAGGCAATACGAGCACTGATTACAAACACTTCGCACCCCGGTTGGGTATCGCTTACCAATGGAACCCGAAGACGGTGGTCCGGCTGGGCTACGGCCGCAGCTATGACATCGGCGTTTTCGGATCTATCTTCGGCCATGCGGTTACGCAAAACGTGCCAGTCCTGGCGAGCCAGCAGACAAATACCACTAACGGGCAGGACTTCAACACTGCCTTTTTCCTCTCGAACGGGCCCGTCACGGCGAATCCAGCGACAGCGCTCGGCGGGACTCTGGCGACGAGCAACTGCAACGCAATTACTGACCCGAGCGGTGTCGTCGGTGGTGTCTTTACTCCCGACAAAGCACAGTGCGTCGGGGTCAACGGCCGGCCGCTCTTGCCGGATGGCCTCAATGCCTTCGTGCGTCCCTTCACTAACAGGCTGCCGAGTGTCGATGCATGGAACGCCACGGTACAGCGGCAAGTCACATCAACAATCAGCGCGACCGTTGCCTATGTGGGCAATAAAGGGACGCACACCATTGGCGGTGGCCCAGACTATCCGTTTAACAACGCTAAGTTAGCGGGGTACAATCCCACCCTCTCAGGCGCAGCAGCGACACTGGCGCAGAATCAGCGCAGACCGTATTACTCCCTGTATGGCTGGACGCAGGGCTTCCGTTATTTCGGAAACGACTTCAATAACAAATACAACGCCCTGCAGGTGACCGTGGAGAAGCGCTTTGCGTCCGGGTTGTCCTTCAATGGGAACTACACTTGGCAGCATGCCCGAGCGGACCTGGATGGGGGAACGGCGGGCTATGATAAGAGTGTAAACTACGGGCCGAACGACAACTATCGCAACCACGTGTTCATCTTTACGCAGGTTTACCAGTTGCCCTTCGGCAAAGGAAAGAAGTACGCCGGAGACGTGGGCCGGGCTGGCGATTTGCTCATTGGGGGTTGGGAGTTGAATGGCACGACGAATTTTTCGAGTGGGTTGCCCTTCACACCTAGCCTTAGCTCCTGCCATGCGTCCAGCGACACTGGGCCCTGCCGACCGGACCTTGTTGGCTCACTCAAGGCCGGTACTCGCTCCGGGCATCCAGACGTCCCCGGGTACTGGTTCCAAACCACGAACGGAGTTTCCCTTGCGACGGCCGGGCAGTCTAGCGGGTCGTGGGCTCAGCCCGCAGTGGATACGTTCGGGAACGTTGGGCGCAACTCGTTGCGTGGGCCGAGGTACTTCGACTCGGACATAGCCTTGTTCAAAAACTTCAGCATCACGGAAAAGGCAAGAGCTCAATTCCAATTCCAATTCTATAACATATTTAACCATGTCAATCTCGCGAATCCGGATGGGTGCGTTGACTGCGTGAGTAACGGAGTTAATACTGGTGGCAAGATTACCAGTATTGCCGCCAACTCCCAACTGCGCTCGTTAACGTACGGGTTCAAACTTAGCTTCTAACAAGGACAAGGACACCCCAACCACCCCGACGGGGAGCCTCCTGACAGGCTCCCCGTTTTGTTATAAGCGCTTTGCAAGCAGAGTGACGACATCGGTTAGCGTGCTGAGGGGTCGTACAGTGTCTTGCCGCCAGAAACTGATTCGGATCCCATTCGCGAGCCTCCTGCTCTGTGCACCTGCCCTCCTCGGTCAATCGATCCCGACCCTCCCAACTGACGGAGCGCCCAGTGGCTACGTTGGCAACGAAGCGTGCGCACGCTGCCATGCTTCCATAGTCGAATCCTACAAGCGGACGCCCATGGCTCGCGCCAGCGGCCCCGCAGAGGCGGACCTCATTTCAGGCGATTTCACCCACGAGAAATCAGCTGTCCACTATCGCATCTACAACGAGAGCGGGCGTGTCTGGTTAAACTTCGAGCGTCGCGGCGCTGCGTCTGTTAGTGGCAAGCGGCAACTGCTGTTCTACATCGGGTCAGGGCGCCGCGGTCGCAGCTATCTCTTCGCCACAGACAGTTTCCTGTTCGAATCGCCAGTGAATTGGTATGCCGACGAGCAAGTCTGGGATATGACGCCTGCTTATCAGGAGGTGAAGGAGATCCCGCTAAATCTTCCCGCCAGCCCAAGTTGCTTGCATTGCCATGTCAGCGGAATGCGGCCGCCTTTGAAGGGGACGGAAAACCGTTATCGCGAGCCCATTGAGAACGCGCGCGAGTTATACCAGAAGGCGCTCACCTTAGAGCCTGATTTGATAGACGCAGCGGCAAACCTCGGAGTGATCGAGGCAAACCAGGGACGCTTGCGCGAGCCGATCAGATTGTGGCAAAGCGCCTTTGAGCGGGCCCCGGGACGAAGCACTATTGGCATGAACATTGCTCGCGTCTTATGCGGCGCAGGGGAATTCGATCGTGCTCGGTCAAGCGTTTTGCGGGTGCTCGAATTCAATCCCGACATGGCGGCTGCCAAGGAGATGCTGCAGCATCTGAATCGCACACC
>WNFS01001093.1_pt1 | contig 21038 bp, 25 predicted proteins | sample 5400141 | NCBI WGS metagenome assembly WNFS01 (sample SAMN13153358, study PRJNA577476) | soil metagenome | isolation source: 60 cm saprolite under Madrone tree | place: USA:California | collected 2016-06-14
CATCAGCACGAGGACGATCGCTCGCTTCATCTGACACGCGTGACACGCGCGGGCTCAGCCCGCCATGAGAATTTCCAGGGGTGTCGCCTGTGGGTCCTCGCTGGCGGCCGCCGCGATCCCGCGCTCCGCTGTCCGGGCGGCCATGAACGCGACGGTGGCCGCCACGACATCCGGACCGCGCAGGATGCGGCGATGTCCGAGCCCTTCGGTCATGAGCAGGTCGGCGCCCCGCCAGGCGCGGGTGATCGCCATGCCGTGCTGCCAGGGGATCTCGGCATCGCCGCGGTCGTGGATGACGAACAGCGGCATCGCCAGCGTCGGGGCCAGCGTGACCACGTCGAAGGCCGACCAGGGCCGCCTGACGCGCTCCTCGATTCGACTCTGGGGACGTACGAGTGCATCTGATGAGAAGTGTTGTGACGCCCGCGCTATGAGCCCTGTGGCGCCGTTTTGCAAGGAGGTTTCTTTCATTTACGTCTCGAGGTTCAATGATGACGTCGGGTCCCTCGTGTTCGTAAGCTCTTCTTTCTGATTGACCCCTGGTCGGATCACCAGCGATCGGCTAAGATCGCCGGGTGCGTGGCGTTCTGATCCTCCTCCTCGGTGTCACGGCCGCCATCGCGACCGCACTGCCTGCTGAAGCCGAGATGTACAAGGTGACGGCCCCCGATGGAACCATCTACTTCACGAACACTCCGACCGACCCGGATTACCGACGGATCGGCTTTGCTGTCGCACCAACTCCGCTCGCTCCCACGGGGCAAGAATCGCAGCCTAGGGGGAGTCTCACTTACTCTCAGGAGATCGCGGAAGCCGCTGCCCGATACGCGGTGCCGGAGCGGCTCATTTCGGCGGTCATCCAGGCAGAGTCCGGCTTCAATCCGCGAGCCCTATCCCAGAAGGGGGCGCAGGGGCTCATGCAGCTAATGCCGGAGACCGCCTCTGCCCTCGGCGTTCGGAACGCGCTCGATCCAAGGGAGAACATCGACGCTGGCGTCCGCCATCTCCGCGGGCTCGTCGAGCGGTTCGGCAACAACCTGGGCCTCGCGATCGCCGCGTACAACGCCGGAGAGAAGGCGGTCGTCGCGTACGGCGGCATTCCGCCGTATCCGGAGACCCGGGAATATGTGATGCGAGTACTGCGCTTCTATGGCGCGCCGGGCGACGGCGACGAGGCGGCGGCGCGCGGTGTCTACCACAACATAGCGCCCGACGGAACCGTCACCTACACGAACATCCGGCCGCGCGATGTGCCGTAGACCCTCTCGATCCTCCGCCAGCTGACCGCACGCCTCGAACGCCGCGATGCGACCCTATGTCAACCCGGCCTCGCCGGAGAAGCCGGGTCGACGATTCTGGTTTTCCTGGGTGGACTTCCTCAGGACGCGAAGCTTATCGAGCGGGAGCCGGAGCTGGCATCGCGGCGGTGGGCGCCGGCGCGGTGGACTTGACGACCACAGGGTATTTCGCGCAGGCCGCCAGGCCGACGAGCGAAGCGATCAGCGCGAGCACGAGCGTCGTCGACTTCAGGTGCGAGTACATGAATTGTCCTCCCATTGCTGGGGGTGTGGGCCGTCTCAGTTCCCGTTCTTCTTACCCTTCGGGCCCTTGGCCTGACCGGGCGGGATCTTGTAGTACGTCGCCGGCACGGCCAGCACGGGCTGGGGCACACGGTTGGTCGCGATGATGCCCCATGAGCTTCCGGAGCTCGCCGCGATGAACCAGGTGCCGCCGTGCAAGCTGTAGTAGCGGCCGGCGTAGACGAACAGGTTGTAGTTCGCGCTGGGCCCGTAGAAGACGGGGCTGCCGGGCACGGTCACCAGACGTGGCGGTGACGCGACGACGAGCGCCGGCGGCGGCGCGACGTCGATGCCGATGTTCACGTCGGCGTGCGCGGGCGCCGGACCGAACAGGCCACCGACGAGCAGAAGCGCTATCAGCGTTGTCTCCGTCATGTCTCACCCTCCGGAAATCCTGTCGGACGACGTTCCGAAGGTGCAGGACCAGTGCCAGCGAGAGGGCACGAAACAACAGGGGCTTAGGCGCTTGGTTGCAACACCGAAGGGTTCGCCGGGTGTCCTTCTGGCGCGCAGCTGACCGCCGTTGTCAGTGATCTCGAGTATCCGGCAAGAGGACTCGAGCTGGCCCACGGCGGCTGGCCAGCCAGACCGCCGCCAGGACGCCGGCGAGGACGGCGAGGCCCTTCGGCGTTCCGCGCAAGACGCGAGAGTCGTGCTCCGGCTCGCCCTTGACAGCGCCATGCGCCTGCTTTACCGTTTGCGAAATCGCATTGCTATATCCGCAAAACGTGAGGGATGCCCATCGATGAGTAGCAACACGAGGTATACGCTCCTGACGCTCGTCAAGGGCCTTGCAGCGCTCGAGGCGCTCGAGCCGGTCGACGGTGGTCTCACGCTCACCGAGTTGGCGCGGCGCCTCAAGGAATCCCAGACTGTCGTCTTCCGCGTCCTCAAGACGCTCGAGGAACACGGCTACGTCCGGCACGACTCTGTCTCCCGGCGGTACACCCTCGGTCTCCGCATCTGGGAGCTCGGCACCAGGGTAGTGGGCCGAACGGGGCTGGTCGAGGCGGCGCGGCCGGTGCTCAAGTGGCTGACCACTGTGACGGGGCAGACGTCGGGGCTCGTCGTGCTTCGTGGCACTGACGTGCTGTATCTGGACATCCGGGACGGGCAGGAGGCGCTACGCTTTTACGTCGAACCCGGCGCTCGCGCTCCCGCCTACGGGACCGCCAGCGGCAAGGTGATGCTCGCGTGGCACCCCGAGTGTGTTCCCCAGGTCGTCAAGGCGGGGCTGCGGCGCCTGACTCCAACGACGATCGTGGGGGCGGCCGACCTCCGACGCGAGCTTCAAGAGATCCGCCGCGCCGGCGTCGCCATCAACCGTGGCGAGCGCCAGCCTGACCTCGCGGCGGTGGCGGCCCCCCTCTTCGACGCGCACGGTGAGTGTGTCGCCGCGGTGGGCATCGCGGGGTCCCACACCCGCTTCACCGACGACCTCGAGGATTTCAAGCGCCATGTGCGGAAGGCGAGCGAGGAGATCTCGGTGAAGCTCGGCCATCGCGCCTGAAGGGGAGCCCCATGGAGTCCTCGATCTGGAACGGCGGCGCGTACGGTCAAGGTCAGCATCCTTCTATACGGAGAGCTGTAAGGAGGCGACCATGGGAGAGATCCTGGGCCTCGGCATGACGCATTTTCCGCCGCTCGGCGGCCGCGACGAGGGCATGGCCGGCATCCTGAAGCGCGCGCTCGAAGATCCGGCGCTGCCCGAACGATACCGACGGCCGTCCGGATGGCCCGAGGCCATGCGGCGGGAGTACGGGAGTGACGAGGGGCGGAGCGCCGCCGTGCAGCATCGAGAATTCCTGGTGACGCACTTCCGCAAGATGCGGAGACTTCTCGACGACTTCCGGCCGGACTTCATCGTGCTGTGGGGCGACGACCAGTACGAAAACTTCAAGGAAGACATCATCCCGCCGTTCTGCGTGCTGGCCTGCGAGTCGTTTGCGCCGCAGCCGTGGGCCCACGCCTCGTTCGTGCGCGCGAACGTCTGGGGCGAGCCCAAGGACACGACCTTCCGGGTGCGGGGCCATCGCCCGGGCGCCAAGGCCCTGGCCGAGGGCCTCTTGGCCGAAGGGTTCGACGTGTCGTACGCGTACCGGCCGCTGCACCACGAGCTCGGACACGCGTTTCTGAACACGGTGATGTTCCTCGATTACGACCGCAAGGGCTTCGACCACGCTGTGGTGCCCTTCCAGATCAACTGCTACGGGCGGAAGGTGATCTCGCAGCGGGCCGGCGTCGCAAGCCTCGCCGAGACGCCGACCGGTGATCAGCTCGACCCGCCCTCACCGATGCCCTGGCGCTGCTTCGACCTCGGCGCCGCCTGCGCCCGCGCCCTGGCGCGGAGCCCCTGGCGTGTCGCGCTCGTCGCCTCGTCGAGCTGGTCCCACGCGTTCCTGACGGCCAAGCACTACTTCCTCTATCCGGATATCGCGGCCGACCGCGTCCTGTACGCGGCGCTCCAGAGAGGCGACTGGGCGACCTGGCGCGAGACGCCGCTGTCCGCGATCGAGGAGAGCGGCCAGCAAGAGCTCCTCAACTGGATGTGTCTGGCGGGGGCCATGGCCGAGCTCGGCCGCAAGCCCGACGAGACAGCGTGGATCGAGACGCACATCTTCAACTCGAACAAGTGCTTCGCGTCGTTCCGGCCGTGACGGCGGAGACTCTCTGATGCAACTGGGTTTTGTCGGCACCGGCACGATGGGCAATCCGATGGCTCGCTGCCTCATCGAAGCGGGCCACCAACTGACCGTCCACGATCTCCGCCGTGAGGCCACATCCAACCTGTGTGATCTGGGGGCACGCTGGGCGGACACCCTGCGCGCGACGGCACAGGCCAGCGAGGTGGTCTTCATGTCGCTTCCCGGCCCGGCCGAGGTGGAGAGGGCGATGGTCGACCCATCGACCGGTATCCTGGCCGGGCTCAAAGCGGGCGGCGCCTGCATCGATATGACGACCAACGCGCCGAGCGTCGTCCGCCGGATCGCCGACGTCTGTCGGGCGCGAGGCGTGGAGTTCCTGGATGCGCCGGTCAGCGGTCGCCCACCTGGCATGACCATCATGGTGGGCGGTCAAGCGACAACCTTCGCCAGATACCGTCCGTTGCTCGAGGCCATGGGGCGGAACATCTTCTACGTGGGCGACACGGGCGCAGGGTGCATCGCGAAGCTGGTGACGCAATACCTCGGCTACACGAACTTCGTCACCTCGCTCGAAGGTCTCCTCATCGCCGCCAAAGCGGGTATCGACCTCGGCATCCTGGCGCAGATCGTCCCGGTCAGCGCCGGGGCGAGTCGAACCTTCGACAACATTCCCCGGTCGGTCCTGAGCGGCGAGTTCACCGCCGGCGGGACGCTGGACATCGTCGCAAAGGACCTGCACCTGGCCTGCGAGCTGGCGCGCGAGGTGGGAGCGCCCGCGCACCTGGGATCGATCGCCGACGACGTGATGAAGCGCGCCCAGGCCCAGGGATGGGGCCGGCGCGGATTTCCCATCGCGGCGCGAGTCCTGGAAGCCATGGCGGGCGTGGAGCTGCGGGCGGCCGGGGTCAAATACGAAGGCGGGTACCAGGAGAAGGATCCCCGGCGAGGATAGCCATGCCCGATCACAGCGATGACATCGCACACCTTCTCCTACAGCAGAAGATCGAGAACTTCCTTTACTGGGAGGCAGAGCTTCTCGACGAGCGGCGATACGAGGAGTGGCTCGCACTCCTGGCCGAAGACCTCCGCTACTGGATGCCGATGCGACGGAACGTCAAGTTCGGCGAGCTCGACAGGGAGTTCACGCGCGAGGGCCAGGACGTCAACTGGTTCGACGAGGGAAAAGAGACGCTGACGCGGCGGGTGCAGCAGATCCTGACCGGTGTCCACTGGGCCGAGGAGCCTCTCTCGCGGATCTGCCACATGGTGTCCAACATCCAAATCCTCGATGTGAAGCCATCGGTCTCGGCGCCTTCGGAGGTGACCGTCAAGTCGCGCTTCCTGATCTACCGAAACCGGGTCGAAACGGAAACGGACATTCTCGTCGGGAAGCGAGAGGATGTCCTTCACCGCGTCGAAGGGCAGTGGAAGATCAGGCGGCGAAAGATCGTCCTGGACCAGAACGTGCTCCAGGTCAAGAATCTGACGTTTTTCTTCTAGGAGAAGCCATGGCGACGGGGCGTCGTTACAGGGGCGGTCTCGTGGATCTGGGGGCGGGACTGATCAGCCGCGAGATCTTCGTCAACGAAGAGATCTACGCGGAAGAGCTGGAACGGGTGTTCACTCGAGCCTGGCTGTTCGTGGGTCACGAAAGTCAGATCCCGAAGCCGGGTGACTACTTCGTATCGTGCATGGGCGAGGAATCGGTGATCCTGTGCCGCGACCGCGAGGAGCGCCTGCACGTGTTCCTGAACTCCTGCCGGCATCGTGGGATGAAAGTGTGCCGTTACGACGAGGGAAACACCCCAGTCTTCACGTGTCCCTACCACGGCTGGAGCTATGCCGCCGACGGAAAGCTTGTCGGCGTTCCGTTTTTCAGAGAGGCCTACCACGGGAAGCTGGACAGGTCGCAACTCGGCCTGGTGGAGGTGGCTCAACTGGCCACCTACAAAGGAAGCGTGTGGGCCACCTGGGATCCGAACGCCCCTGGGTTCCTCGAATATCTCGGCGAGTTCAGGCGCTACCTCGACCTGACGCTCGATAGCTGGGACGGCCGCGACGGAGGCACGGAGGCTCTGGGTGGCGTCCAGAAGTGGCTCATCCCGTGCAACTGGAAGTTCCCCGCCGAGAACTTCAGCGGCGACAGCTATCACAACATCAGTCACCGATCGGTCGACATGGTGGGCATCGGGCCCAGCGGGAGTGGACGCCGGGATATGCGAGAGAGGCTGATCGCCCGCCGGCTGCAAATCTGCTTCCCAGAGCGAGGACACCAGACCGGCGTCTACGTACTACCGAAAGATCAGCTGACGCCTGCTGCCTATCAGCAATCGTCCGTGGTGTCCGAGTACTTCAAGCATTGTGAGGAGGAACGGCGGCGCCGCCGGGGTGAATGGGGGCGAGTGACCGGAAGCCCCGGGGAAGTCTTTCCGAACACGGCGCTCCATCCGCGACAGCCGCGCACCTTCGCCGTCTGGCATCCTCGGGGCCCGCACCAGACCGAAGTCTGGCGATGGTATCTCGTCGACAGCGACTCGCCGCCGGAAGTGAAGGACTTCCTGCGCCAGTACTACATCCGGTATTCAGGGCCGGCGGGACTGACAGAACAGGACGATATGGAGAACTGGAACTACGCCCATGCCGCCAGTCGGGGGACGATCGCGCGGCGCTATCCGTACACGTACGAGCAGGGAATGGGGTTCGAAGTCGAGAACTACGAATGGGACGGGTTGCGGTTGCCGGGGTCGGTGATGGATATCACCGACGCGAAGTCGAGCGAGCACAACCTCCGAAATCTCTACCGCCGCTGGGCGGAATTCATGGACGCCGAGAGCTGGAACGAGCTGGCGACCTGGCGGACTCCCGCGCCATGAGCGTCATCAACCTCAGGCACCTTCAGCCCGGCACGAAAATCGGCCTGTCGGACGGATCGACGGTGGAGGTGGTGTCGAACCCGCTGGATGGGATCTGGGTGTTCGCGCGATACCTATCCGCACCGCGCGACGCCTCACTGGTCGGGACCGAAGAGATGATCTTCGCGCAAGACATCGTGGAGATCCGGTGAACACCGTGATCGGGGAGCGCCGTGCCACCCAGTCGTGAAGAGCTGCGACAGGCCTTTCAGGCCGGCTTTCAGGCGATCGACGCGGGCGACACGTTCTATTCTGGCTTCGACACGTTCCTCACGTCGATCGGTTATCGAAAGCGAGACGAGGTCCCCTGCACGTGCCGGGACGAGGGCGCACACGGTCACCTGCCCGAATGTCGGTGGATGAAAGCATGAGGGACACGGCCATGGCCAGGAGCGCAAAGCACAACTCGATTCTGGCACTCGTCGACGTGAAGCAAGGGCTCGTCAGCCGAGAGCTCTTCGTCAACGAAGAGATCTGCCATCAGGAGCAGGAGCAGCTCTTCGCCCACTGCTGGCTCTTCGTCGGGCACGAGAGCCAGGTTCCCAAGCCCGGCGACTACTTCGTCTCCGGCATGGGCGAGGAATCGGTCATCCTCACCCGGGACCGGGAGCAGAGGATTCACGTCTTCTTGAACACCTGCCGGCATCGGGGCATGAAAGTGTGTCGCTACGACGAGGGCAATACGCCGGTCTTCACCTGTCCCTATCATGGCTGGAGCTACGCCACGGACGGCCGGCTCGTGGGAGTGCCCTATTACAAGGAGTGCTACCAGGAGCAGCTGGACAAGGCCGAATGGGGCCTGGTGGAAGTCCCTCAGCTGGTGAACTACAAAGGCACGATCTGGGCGACGTGGGACGAGGCGGCGCCGCCGTTCGCGGAGTACCTGGGAGGCATGAAGGTTCATCTGGACACGCTCCTGGACTGTCGCGATGGGCGTGAAGGCGGCTCGGAAGTCCTGGGCGGAGTGCAGAAGTGGGTGGTGCCCTGCAACTGGAAGTTCGCCGCCGAGAATTTCGCCGGGGACGCGTACCACAACATCAGCCACCGTTCCGTCGACCTCGCGGGCATCGGACCGAGTGGTGCTGGCCGGCGCGATACCGCCGAGCGCTCCACCGCCCAGCGGTTGGGCGCGTCGTTCCCCGACCTCGGCCATGGCGCGGTGTCGTTTCTCCAGCTGGACGATGTCCCGTACACGCCGAGCTACCAGAACACGCCGATCGTCGAGGAGTACTTCCGGCATTGTTACGAGGAGCGCAAGCGGCGCCTCGGAAAGGACGCTCGCCTCCTCGGCCTCGTCGGCAACGTGTTCCCCAACACGGCGTACTTGGCCCGCCAGCCGCGCTCCATCGCCGTCTGGCACCCGCGCGGGGCCCTGAAGACCGAAGCCTGGCGCTGGTTCCTGGTGGATGCCGACGCGCCGTCGGAAGTGAAGGACATCCTCCGGCACTATTACCTCCGCTATTCAGGGCCGGCCGGGATGACCGAGCAGGACGACATGGAGAACTGGAACTACGCCACGCTCGCCAGCAAGGGGGTCATCGCGCGGCGCTACCCCTACAACTACCAGATGGGCCTCGGGCAGGACTATGGAACCTACGACAGCCCCGGGGTGCTCACCGATAGGATCGCCGAGCAGAACCAGCGCGGCTTCTACGAGCGCTGGGCAGCGTACATGGATGGGGCGCGCACGGATCCCAGAAACGGGAGGCGCAACGATGGCAGAGCTACCCGGAAAAGCGCTCGCCCAGGAGCTCATCGCCCAGAGTCGCGAGGAAAGCCGCCGAACGCCGATGGAAGGAGTCATTCAGGCGGCTGACGAGGGATCCCTTTCCGACGAACAGCACTTCCGGCTGATCGGCCGATTGTGGACGCTCGAGCGGATGCTCTATTACGTCTACGGCGGCTGGGGACAGGGGCTCGAGCTGAACGATTTCCCGCCGAGTGTCAAGTATCTCTTTGCGAGGCAGATCTACGACGACTCGACGCACGAGATGCTCTACCTCGACGCGATTCTAAAGAAGGGATGGGCGGCGACTCAGCGCGACGTGTTCGGGCACCCGTATGGCAGGTTCGAGATGGACTCGGCGCTCGCGTTTTACGCGTTCTCCCTGCGTAATTTCGCCACCTACCCCCACACGATCCGGATCGCCGCGTTGAACCTCGGGCCGAAGATCCTCGAGCTCCACTGGATGGAGGCGCTCGTCGAGGCGCTGCCCGACAAGGAGCTTCGAGGGGTCTTCGCGAGCCAGCTCGTCGAGAACCGGAGCCACGTCAACATGGGCCGGCGGATCGTCGAGGAGCACGTCAGCCGGCCCGTCGACGCCGACCTGTGCCGGTGGGCGTGCACGGTCGTCAAGCAGGACTACGGACGGTACTTACAGGAAACGAGCGATCTCGTCCTGGGTCGAACGACCTCCCGGGCGCCCGCCGCGACGACCCCGGTGACGGATTGAGGAGAGCGCGATGCCGACCTTGAAGGTCGACCACGAGCGCTGTACCGAGTGTCGGATGTGCTACATCGTCTGCCGCGAGCTCGACCTCAACGCCGTGTACGTGGCCCTGGAGCCGTTGCATCGCATCGAGATCGACGCGACGACGTGCACGTATCCGGGATGCACCGCGTGCCTCATGTACTGTCCCGCCGAGGGCTCGATCGTCGAGGCCGAGAGTGGACGTTCCATGGTGCCACCGCCGCTCGAGACGTGGCGACGGCGAGGCGCGCGCCTTCCAGTCTGAGGAGGAGCCACCATGCATGTGTTGCTGGAAGAGTTCCTCGACAAGTGGGTGTGGCCTACGGCGCCCGGCGCGCCTGGAGCGGAGTTCCGGTGGCGACTCACCAAGGAGCGATGCCTCAAGGGCTGGGAGATCTCCCTCGGGCGCACGCTCGGCGAGATCGAGAACGAGCTCGCGCGCGGCGACGAGGCTTCGAAGAAGGTGCGCGCCCTGCGCGGGTACGCGGCCGAGGGCGTGCACATGTCGATCAAGCAGATGTCGGCCCAGCTCCTGTCGGTCGATCTTCCCGATCAAGCGCGCTACATCGACCTGCAACGGATGCGCGCCCGACAGATCTGGGACGAGTGCAAGCATAGCAAGCTGCACGCCGACGTGCTGATCGGCAAGGGATGGGTGAAGCACGAGCGGGAGCTCATGGACCAGGTGCAGGCGAACACGCAACCCCTGCCGGCATACTTCGGGCTCTCGATGATGTTCCCGCACATCCATCCGCTGGCCCGCGCGGCCCAGAACTACTATCAGGAAGCGATCGCCTGTCTCGGGATCATGGCCCACCTGAGTCTCGCGGACGATCCGCTCGTCCGGCACGAGCACCTGAGTCAACGGGACGAAGAGCTCATGCACTTCATGGAGGGGAAGTTCCAGATCGACATGTACTGTACGACGCCGGAGACGCAGAAGCCGGTGGAAGAGGCGCTGGACTACCTGATGCACCAGGTCGGCGGCATCCGATGAAGGTTCGCATCGACTACGGTATCTGCAACTCCTGCGGCCTGTGCCGCGAAGTGTGCCCGGAGTCCGCGATCAGGCCGAAGCTCCTCGAGCCTCGACACCTCTACGAGGTGCAGGCCGCGAAGTGCACGGGCTGTGGGGAGTGCCTCGACTACTGCCCTGCGCCCGGGGCGTTGGTCTCCTATGAGGCGGCCTAGAGGCAAGCGATGGCGGCTTCGTGGGTTCGCGCGGTGAGACTCCGGGACAAGGTCGCGCCCGCCTGCTTTGTGGTTTCATCATGTCGATTCGGACATATTGATGCCGGCGGGTCGCCGATGGAGGCGCCCGGGCGTCCTGGTCGTGCAGGCTCAACGACGAGAGGAGGGCGTGATGATCGCACTCGACATCAACGGCAAACGCCAGAACGTCGACGTGCCTGGCGAGACCCCTCTGCTGTGGACGCTGCGGGATGAGCTAGGGCTCACCGGCAGCAAGTTCGGCTGCGGCATGGCGCTCTGCGGCGCCTGCACCGTGCACGTCGACGGGCAGGCGGTGCGCTCGTGCATCACGCCAATCTCGGCGGCGGTGAACAGGAAGGTCGTGACCATCGAGGCCGTCGGCCGCGAGCCCGTCGGCAAGGCCCTGCAGGCGGCGTGGGTCGAGAACGGCGTACCGCAGTGCGGTTACTGCCAGGCCGGCCAGATCATGTCCGCGGCCGCGCTGCTGCGGCGCACGCCGAAGCCCACCGATACCCAGATTGACGAGTCCATGGGCGGCAATATTTGTCGCTGCGGGACCTACACGCGTATCCGCGCCGCCATCAAGCAGGCCGCGGCCAAGCAGGGAGGGACGCGATGAGCGCGGAGGCGTCGTCCGAGAAGTCCGTGGTGCTGGCCAACGTGAGCCGGCGCCGGTTCTTGCAGGGGATGTCACTCGGCGGCCTCGTGCTGGTCGTCGGGTTCCAGTCGGTCGCGCGTGCCCAGGAGCCCAAGAAGTACGGAGCCGACGGGATGCCCAACGGATGGGTCGACAATCCGCTGGCCTTCGTCTCCATCGCCGAGGACGGAACGGTCACGATCGTCTGCCATCGCTCGGAGATGGGGCAGGGGGTCAGGACCGGCATGCCGATGATTGTGGCCGACGAGCTGGAGGCCGACTGGAAGCGTGTTCGCGTCGCCCAGGCGCCCGGTGACGAGAAGCGGTTCGGCAACCAGGATACCGACGGCTCGCGCAGTACCCGCCATTTCTTCGAGCCCATGCGCCGCTGTGGCGCCGCCGCGCGCGCCATGCTGGAGGCCGCGGCCGCCGATCGCTGGAAGGTGCCGGTGAGCGAGGTGGCCGCCAAGAATCACGAGGTCGTCCACCGTCCAACCGGCCGCCGCCTCGGATATGGCGTGCTCGCGAAGGCCGCCGCCAGTCAACCGGTTCCGGCCCGGGCGGCGCTGCGCTTGAAAGATGCGAAGGACTTCCGTTACATCGGCAAGGGACAACTGAAGCTGGTCGATGCGCTCGACATCGCGAACGGCAAGGCCCAGTACGGCATCGACACCCGGCTGGACGGCATGCTCTATGCGGTCGTGGCCCGTCCTCCGGTCCTGGGCGGCAAGGTGGCCAGCGTCGACGACGCCGAGGCGCTCAAGGTGCCGGGCGTGGTGAAGGTCGTCCAGATCGAGAGCAGCCCGCCGCCCGCGCACTTCAATCCCGTCGGCGGCGTCGCAGTGCTGGCGCGCAACACCTGGGCCGCCATGCAGGGCCGCCGGGCGCTGAAGATCACCTGGGACGACGGACCGAACGCCAGCTATGACTCGACGGCGTACAAGGCCAGTCTCGAGGAGTCCGCGCGCAAGCCCGCCAAGGTCGTGCGCAACGACGGCGACTTCGCCGCGGCCTCGGCCGGAGCCGCGAAGCGCCTCCAAGCCGAGTACTACGTCCCGCACCTCGCGCACGCGACGATGGAGCCGCCGGCCGCCGCCGCCCGCATCACCAGCGGTAAGTGTGAGGTCTGGGGAGGCTTCCAGTCGCCCCAGGCCGCGCGCGATCTGGTGGCGAAGCGGCTCGGCATGTCAGCCGACGACGTCACCGTGCACGTCACGCTTCTGGGCGGCGGCTTCGGGCGCAAGTCCAAGCCGGACTACGGCATCGAGGCGGCCGTGCTGTCGAAGGCCGTCGACGGCAAGCCCGTCAAGGTGACGTGGACGCGTGAGGACGATCTGCACAACTCCTACTACCACACGGTGTCGGTCGAGCATCTGGAGGCCGGCGTCGACGCGCAGGGCAAGCCGGTGGCGTGGCTGCACCGCACCGTGGCGCCCACGATCATCTCGACCTTCAACGCCGACGCGAAGAACGAGGCGCCCTTCGAGCTCGGCATGGGCGTCATCAACGTGCCGTTCGCGATCCCCAACGTCCGCATCGAGAACCCGGAGGCGATCGCCCATACACGGATCGGATGGTTCCGATCGGTCTCGAACATTCCCCATGCGTTCGCGGTCCAATCGTTCGTGGCCGAGCTGGCCGCGGCGGCGGGCCGGGACCCGAAGGACTTCCTGCTGGAGGTGATCGGCCCCGCCCGCCAGGTCAGCCCGGAGACGCTGGGCGACACCTGGAACCACGGCGAGTCGCCCGAGCGATATCCGGTGGACACCGGGCGCCTGCGGCGCGTCGTGGAGACGGTGGCCCGTGAGTCGGGCTGGGGCAAGAAGTTGCCCAAGGGGCACGGGCTCGGCATCGCCGGCCACTACAGTTTCGTGAGCTACGTCGCGGCGGTCGTGGAGGTCGCCGTCGACGCCAAGGGTGCGGTGACGATTCCCCGGGTCGACGTCGCGGTGGACTGCGGCGCGACCGTCAATCCGGATCGTGTCCGAGCGCAGATGGAAGGCGCGACCGTCATGGGCGTCGGCATCGCGACGCTCGGTGAAATTAGCTTCAAGGGCGGGCGCGTCGAGCAGAACAACTTCGACTCCTACCAAGTGACACGCATGACGGAGGCGCCGCGGGACATCCGGGTGCACATCATCCCCGGCGGCGACTACAGCAAGCCGATGGGCGGTGTGGGCGAGCCGGGCGTGCCCCCGATCCCGCCCGCGCTGTGCAACGCGATCTACGCAGCGACGGGCAAGCGAATCCGCCGCCTGCCGATCCGCGATCAGCTGACGGTGTGACCCCGCCAAGCACGGGGCGCCGCCCACCGCGGCGCTCCGTGCTTGGCCTCATACGCTACCTGCGACGCCCTCCCGGTCTTCGTCGTTGACCCTCTCGGATCGCGACGGTACAGTGCGCCGAGAATGCGAGCCCACACAGATGCCATTTCGAATGGCCGGGCGATGCGGATGCTTCGGTGAGCACAACCGATCGCGTCGCCGTCGTCGTGGTCCACGGCATCGCCGATCCGCAAGCGGCACAGACGGTGCGCGAGATCGCGCGGCTGTTGTGCCACGGCGGGGCAGGCGAGCCGCGCTACGCGCAGGGCGAAATGCACGAAGTTCTGGTGCCGGTCGCCAAGGACGGCTTCTTCTCAACGAGGACAGGGTTGCCGACGGCGCGGCACCGGTCTGAGCGCTGCCGAGGGGCATCACTCCTCCTCGGGGCTTGACTCTGGCTCCGGGGGGCGCGATCTTAGCTCGGACCAGGGGGGAAGGAGGAGAGGTTGGCGGCCGCAAGGGCCACGAAGACGCCGTTGCGGACGCCGCGCTCTTGATGCGCGCCGCGGGCCGGCCGGTCCGCATGCAATGGATGCGCGCGGACGAGCACGGTTGGGACCCGAAAGGGCCGCATCGACCTGCATGGCGGGCTCGACGGCGACGGTCAACCCCGACGGGGTCAAGAACCAGATCGAGGGCAATATCGTGCAGACGACCCCACTTTGACAGGAGAGAACTCATGGCCGAAGTCGACGGCGCAACCTTAGTAGCGAGGAGCCTCAAACGCCAGGGCGTCAAATTCATGTTCGGGATCGTCGGGTTTCCGGTGGGCCCGATCGCCGCGGCCGCGCAGAAGGAGGGGATCACCTATGTCGGGATGCGCAACGAGCAGTCCGCCTCGTATGCCGCCCAGGCCGTTGGCTATCTGACCGGGCGCCCCGGCGCCTGCATCGTCGTGTCGGGCCCCGGCGTCGTCCACGCCCTCGCCGGCCTCGCCAACGCGCAGCAGAATGGCTGGCCGATGATTCTCATCGGCGGCGCTTCGGAGTCCTGGCGCAACGGCATGGGTGCGTTCCAAGAAGAGCGCCAGGTGCTGATCGCGACGCCGTTCTGCAAGTTCGCGCATGCGGTCGAGCACGTTCACCGCATCCCGTTCTATGTCGAGATGGCGGTCAGGAACTCGATCTACGGCCGGCCTGGCGCGAGCTATCTCGACATGCCGGACGACATCATCACCGGGAAGGTCGACGAGTTGAGGGTGGACGAGCCGGCGCGCTGCCCGGACCCGCCACGCACCCAGGCCATGCCGGAGGATGTCGAGCGCGCGTTGGACACGCTCCGGTCGGCGGAGCGGCCACTCGTCATCGTCGGCAAGGGCATGGCCTACTCGCGCGCCGAGGACGAGGTCCGCGCCTTCATCGAGCGCACCAAGCTGCCGTTCCTCGCCTCGCCGATGGGTAAGGGTGTGCTGCCCGACAACCATCCGCTGTCGGTCGGCGCCGCGCGCAGCCACGCGCTCCAGAATGCCGACGTCGTCTTCCTGATGGGCGCGCGGCTCAACTGGATCATGCACTTTGGCCTGCCGCCACGCTTCAACAAGAACGTGCGTATCATCCAGCTCGACATCGCGCCGGAGACGATCGGCCAGAACGCGCCGACCGAGGTCGCGCTGGTCGGCGACGGCAAGGCGATCGTCGGGCAGCTCAACCAGGCGCTCGGCAAGCGCGAGTGGGTCTATCCCAAGGACACGCCCTGGCATGCCGCGATCGCCGAAAAAGCGGCGGCGAATGCGGCACAGATCGCGCCCCAGCTCGTCGACGACGCGGCGCCGGCCAACTATTACCGCGCGCTGAAGGACGTCGCCGCCTGGGCGCCGGAGGACGCGATCATCATCGGCGAGGGCGCCAGCACGATGGATATCGGCCGCACCCAGTTGTTCAATGCGAAGCCGCGGCACCGGCTCGATGCCGGCAGCTACGGCACGATGGGCATCGGCATGGGCTTCGTCATTGCCGCTGCGGTGGTGCATCCCGACAAGCCGATCATCTCGGTCTCGGGCGACTCGGCGATCGGCTTCTCCGGCATGGAGATGGAGACGGTCTGCCGCTATCAGCTGCCGGTCAAGATCGTCGTCTTCAACAATGGCGGCATCGGCCCGGGGCACGCGAAAATGCCGGACAACCCGCTCCAGAACCTGAAGCCGAACGCGCTGATCTATGGCGCCCGCTACGACAAGATGATGGAGGCTTTCGGCGGCAAGGGCTTCTTCATCGAGGAGCCGAAGGACCTGAAGCGCGCCTTGCAAGAGGCGATGGACTTCCGCGGCCCGGCCCTCGTCAACGTCCGGATTTCCCAAGAGTCCGCCCGCAAGCCGCAACAGTTCCGCTGGCACAGCTGAGACCTCACGGCAAGGGGCCGCTCCGCAAGAGGCGGCCCCTTTTCCCCGATCACAGCCTGGGCAGCTCCCGGTGTCAAACGAGACGGACGTTTCTGTTCCTGCTTTCCCTTGGACATCCCTTCTGTTTCTGTCCACGGCACAGGAACAAGCCCACTGTGACACGAGCGGCGAGTATCCGCGTGATGGTGGTGCCAACGACGAAAGGGCCGCCACGATGGACGACCGCGTTCGAAGGCTCCGTTCAGAGATCCTACGACTCCGCCTCCGCCCTTCGCCTGATCGCGCTAAAATCTCACCGATCAGACTGGAGGGTCCAATGAAGACGCGATGGGCGATGATCGGCGCTGTTGCGCTGTTGTTGACAGCCTGCGTCGCGATACCGGGGCCGGTCCCAGGCATCGTGATTGACCCGGCTGACCCGTACTACTACTCGCCCTCGTACTGCGTCGGGTGCTGGTACGGTCAATGGGGCGGGCGCATTGGCTACCACCGGGGCGGCGGGCGCCCGTGGGAGCGCCCGCACAACGAGGCGGACCACCACGGACAGGACCGCGGGCGCGACGTCCAGCATGAAGGGCACCGGTGAGACTGTTCTGATGGTTATTGCACCGCAGTCGTTAAGGAGCGAATCATCGTAGGTGATGGTATGAACAAATTGTTCGACCCGAACCCCGTGCGACGCGACACGACTTGACGGGCTTCCTCCCCTGGTCCGTAGATGGTAGGCTGACACTGACCTGCTGGAAGTCCGGGTCCCGAGTGGAGGGTAACCGTGGGTCGAATCTTGGCGGTTCTGCTCGTTGCCGTCTTTCTCGTCGCTAGCGCGGCGCCCGCAGCTCACGCCGGAGGCCATGGGCCGGGGAGGGGAGTGATCGGCCTGGCCGCGTTCGCGATCTTCGCGCCGTTCATCATTGTGGGCGAAGTCCTGGCCCACACCGTTCCCAGGGTGGTCGTCGTCGCGCCAGCCCCCGTCTACTACCCACCTGCACCTGTCTACCAGGCGCCTCCCGTCTACTATTCGCCCCCGCCTGTCTACTCGGCGCCGCCGGCTGCTCACCAGGCCTATGCCGCGCCGGCATCGGCGCAGCCAAGGGTGATCTATTATCCGCACGGGCGATACGTGCTCCAAGGCGACGGTGTCGTCACGGCTTACAAATGGGTGTGGATTCCGAATCCGCCGATTCCCCCACCGCCCGCCGGGCCCCCGCCCGCTCCACCGGCCTGACGTTGACGACGGGATAGCCGTAAGAGCCGACACCGTCCCGCCGCGCGTGGCCGCTCACGGCGTTTGGCTCATGCAAACGACGATCAGATGAAAGGCGGTGCCGGCGATGGCCGCGCGTTGCCTTTGCGTGCGGTCCACGACGTCTTGGCTCTTATGATGCCGGCTCGGCCAGCTGCAACACCAGTTACGGCGCGTAAAAGGCATGGGTACCCCTCCTTTGTGCGGTGCGGGTAGCGGTGGGTGAACGGCTCGCGTGAGTGGGGCAAGGTGGCGGGCGCCCCCGAGACCGTGCGGTTCCTGCACGGTCCGCAGCGCCGCGGCTTCGAGCTCCTGAGCGCGGTGCGCATCTTTTTAGAGTGCATCCGCGGCTTCCGCGCGCTCCACTTCGTTGGCCCGTGTGTCACGATCTTCGGCTCCGCGCGCTTCGGCCCCGACCATCCATATTACGAGTCGACCCGCCGCGTGGCGACGCTGCTTGCGCGAGCGGGGTTCACGATCGTGACGGGCGGCGGGCCGGGCCTCATGGAAGCGGCCAACCGCGGCGCGCGCGAGGCCGGGGGTCGCTCGATCGGGTGCAACATCGAGTTGCCGCACGAGCAGCAGCCGAACGCCTACCTCGATCGCTGGATCACGTTCCGCCATTTCTTCGTCCGCAAAGTGATGCTCGTCAAGTACTCGTACGCGTTCGTGGCGATGCCGGGCGGATTCGGCACCCTCGACGAGGTGTTCGAGACCGCGACGCTGATCCAGACTGGCAAGATCCAGGAATTTCCCCTCGTGTTCGTCGGCTCCGAGTTCTGGCGTCCCCTGGTCGAGTTCCTAAGAAACCACCTGGTGGTCGCGGGCACGATCGCCCCCGGCGACGCGGAGCGCATTCGCGTCCTCGATTCTCCCGAGGAGGTTGCCGCCGCGATCACCGTGACGGCGATGCGCCAGTTCGGCCTCTCCTACGGCCCGCGTCTCAGGCGTCGATGGTACCTCGGCGAGTGAACGGCGCTTACCGCCGGGCGAAATCGATGAATCCGCGTTCCACGTTGGTCGCAATCAGCTCGACGCGCACGCGATCGCCCACGTCCAGGCCCTGAGCGCCACGAGCCACGAGTCCCTCCGCCGGCGGCTGGAGAATGCGGATCCACGTGCCCTTGTCGGATGTGCCGGTGATGATCCCGTCGAACTCCTGGCCGATCCGGGCCTCCAGCAGGAGCGCGGCTGCCGACTTTCGCACCTGCCGCTCCACTTTGTTCGCGTTGTCCTCCTGCTCGGTGCAGTGGTGTGCCAGGGCCTGGAGCTCGTTGTCGCTGTATGGGATTGGGCGGTTGGTGATCGCGGCCTTGAGCAGTCGCTGCGTGATCAGATCGGGGAACCGCCGGTTAGGCGCGGTGGAATGGGTGTAGTCGTGGACGGCGAGTCCGAAGTGCCCCTCCACCGGCCGGCCCGGTCGCTCGACCTCGTACTCGCCCCGTCCCATCAGCTTGACGATCGCGAGGGAGAGATCCGGGAACCTCAGCGGGTCGGCCTGCCGCCGTCTGGCGAGGAAGGTCTCCAGCGCGGCGGCGTCGGGCGTGGCCGGCAACCGCTCGCTGTCCTTGGCGGCCAGGTCGACGATCCGCTCCCACCGCTCCGGCGATCGGAGCACCCGTCGCAAGGACGGAAGCCCACGCGCGGTGAGATACCGCGCCGTCACGCCGTTGGCCGCTACCATGAGGTCCTCGATCAATTCCTTCGCTCGGTTCTTCTCCTCGAGTCGAAGGTCGGCGAGCATCTCGCCCTCGAACACCGGGCGGGGCTCGATGGTCTCGAGGCTCAGCGCGCCGTGCTGATGCCGCACGGTCCTCAGCACTTGTGCCACGCGATCCTGGACACGGAGCTGCACGTCCACGCTCGGCACGGTCGCGACACGACCGGGCGCGGGCGCCTTCCCGTCGAGCCATGCGGCGACGGAGTTATAGGCGAGCTTGGCGTGGTTGACGACCCGTGCCCGATAGACGTCCGAGCCCGTCAGCCCACCGTCGGTGGCGATCGTCATCTCGACGATGATCGCCAGCCGCTCCTCGTCCTCCCCGAGCGATGTGAGGTCGGTCGAGAGCTTCTCGGGCAGCATGGGGAAGATCTCGGTGGCGGTGTACACGGAGGTCGTGTTGTGCGCGGCGTGAGCGTCGAGGGCCGAGCCCTTCTTGACGAGGCCGTCGACGTCCGCGATCGCGATCATGATCTTGACGGCGCCGCCATCGAGCGTCTCGGCGACCGAGAGCTGGTCGAGGTCGCGCGAGTCGTCGTTGTCGATCGACACCCATGGGAACGCCCGGAGGTCGCGGAGGGCCGGATCGGGCTCGTCGGCCGCATGCGTCAGCGCGTTGGTCTCGGCGGTGGCCTGAGATGAGAAATCCGGCAGGAGCCCGCGCTCGAGCATGGCGCGGTAGGCGATGGCCCTGAGATCGTGCCGGTGATCGCTCACAGTTGGCCGAAGAAGACCAGGTACTCGGATTTGAGGAACCGCTCGAGCAGGAGCAGCAACCCGGCGCCGGGGATCATGAGCACGATCGCCGTCATCTTGGTGCCGAAAGTGATGAGTTCGAACACGAGTTCCTTGAGTGACTAGGAGTCTACAGCGTCTTGCTGTCCTTCGCCAAAACCTCATCCCACTCGGTTGACAACCGCCGAGACGGAAGGACGTGCCCGGGTGTGCGAACCGATTGGGCTGGATCAGGCTGTCCGGCGGACGTAGCGATGATGCAGGCCACCGACTTCGGGAATCGGGATGATCGTGCAGAGCCCCGGCGGCTCGGTTGGCCGTCCGTCGAGGGCGAGCTGGGGATGGCCGCCGAAGAGGAAGGGGAGGAGCCGAAGCAGGTGGAACAGGAGAGTGATCATCGAACTGAGATTGTGGCCGGATCAGAGCCGACAGATCAACGACTTGCCGCCGGCCGAGGTTTTGGCGAAGGACAGCATCGGCATCCGGTCGCGTGGCGTCACGTCTGGCATGGGGAACCTCCTAGGCGGACTGGAGCATCGGGCGGAAGGCCTCGAGCGCCAGCGCGCGCTCCTCCGGCGTGAGGTCCGGGCCGAGGAGCAGCACCGGGAAGGCGGCACCGGCCTCGTGCCAGCGCCCAAGTCTCCGCCGCGCCTCGGGCGGGGTGCCGTAGACGATCAGTTGCTCGAGTAATTCTTCCGCGTCGGCCGGGACGACGCCGGTGAACTTCGGCGCGTTGGCCGCGAGCACCGCCTCCACGGCCTTGCCGTAGCCCTGTCGCGTGAGCGAGTCGCGGTAGATTCTGCCCATCGTCGTCACGTAGAAGGAGACGAACCACGCCGCGCCCTCACGCGCCTTCGCGTCGGTGTCGGCCACCACGGCCGGCACGGTGGGATGAATCTCCGGGAGGCGATCCGGATGGCCACCCCGCGTCGCGCCCTCGCGGAGCCGGTCGACGCCGGTTGCGAGCTGCGACCACGGATAGAGGAAGGGCGCCCACGCGTCGGCCAGCTCGCCCGCGAGCCGCGTCATCGCATCGCCGAGCGCGGCGACGTGGATCGGAAGCGCGGGCGCCGGCGGCACGTTGAGCTTGAGCGCGCGGGCGTTCGTCGTCACCGCGAGCCGGATGCGCTCGCCGCGGAGCAGCGCACGGATCTGCGTGACCATCCGGCGCATGCGCGGCACCGGCGGCTCAAACGGCGTGTCGTGCAGGCCTTCCGCGAG
>WNFS01000971.1_pt1 | contig 21016 bp, 24 predicted proteins | sample 5400141 | NCBI WGS metagenome assembly WNFS01 (sample SAMN13153358, study PRJNA577476) | soil metagenome | isolation source: 60 cm saprolite under Madrone tree | place: USA:California | collected 2016-06-14
ACGAGTCTCTGCTGCATGAATTTTCAATATCCGGAATTTGACAGGTGGTGTGACCAGAGACCGGTTGCGTTTTGGCAGAGACGGGTTCGAAGGTCGCCTGGCTCGACATCAGCCTCATCAAGGCCGGTATTGTTGGCCATGCTCCAGGCACGCTTTGAGCGACCTTTAAAACGTTAGGCCGATCGCTCCCAGGCATTCGGTATGGTTTGGGCAAGCGCCGTTACCGTGAGATCGCTCGGTGCGGCCCCCGCGTTGATTGCCGGCGCATTCCACGGCACGGTGATGACAGGTGCCGGCGCGATTGCGGTATCCTCGTCACTATCACGCGCGTGCGGCGCGGTCCGACTTGCCCTTGCGGCTTTCGGGGTGCAACGAGCCCCTCCTGCCGATTACCCTCGGCAACTTGCTAGAATCGCGTATGTCTGCAATTGGTTCGAATGAAGGGAGAATGTGATGGATACCAAAAATGCAAAGACCCGACGGGATGCTCCGCTCGCCACTCCCACGAATCTGACGCCCAAAGCTACGAAGGACATTTCGGGCGCGCTTACCACGTTGGCCGCTGACGTGTTCGCGCTGTACCTGAAAACAAAGAACTTCCACTGGCATATGTCGGGTCCGCACTTTCGTGACTATCATCTTATGTTGGACGAACAGAGCGACCAAATATTTGCCATGACGGACGCGATTGCCGAACGTGTGCGCAAGGTAGGAGGCACGACGCTCCGGTCGATCGGCCATATTGGTCGTTTGCAACGCGTTTTGGACAACGACGCCGACTACATTACCCCACTCGATATGTTGGCCGAGCTACGTGATGACAACAAGCAACTGGCCGCTTCCATGCGCGAGACACATTCACTTTGCGACGAGCATGGCGACGTGGCCACTGCTAGTTTACTTGAGGTCTGGATTGACGAAGCAGAACGTCGCACTTGGTTCCTCTTTGAGGCCAGTCGTTCAGGCGAACAACCCGGACGTTAGAGGCCGCGGCGATCAGTTCATGCTACCGCCATCGGGCCGCGCGCCTCGACGAGAGCCAACGGCCGGCACAGGTCGAGCACAGTGCCGATGCCGCAATACCTCATTGAGCGGCTCGTCAAGGCCGGTAGACTTGCATTGTTGGCCATGCTCCAGGCACGCTTTGAGCGACCTTTAAAACGTTAGGCCGATCGCTCCCAGGCATTCGATATGGTTTGGGCAAGCGCCGTTACCGTGAGATCGCTCGGTGCGGCCCCTGCGATGATTGCGGCGAGCATTCCGGGTGGGGTAAACGCGAGCGGCGCCAGCAGGCGAACGTGTCTTTCCACCTTGCCCTCGTGTCGCGCGATCTCGGCGAACGATTGAACGCGACCGCGACCAGCCTCAGAGTTCCAAGTCACTTGACCGCCGACTTTGAATGTCCTCGCCATCGGATCCTAGGCACGCCGTCTAATACCCCATTGCCGCCCATCGCGAGATCGACGCCGCTTCTCGCCGGAGCTTGTCTGTTTGCACCGCTTCTGCGCGCGTGTGCCGACCCTCTCAGTCGCCGGGGCCGCCGTCAGGTGCTCCGCTTGCGCGCCGACGCCGGAAGAGGACGATCGGAGAAGTCAACCAAGGAGCGTTGGACCACTTTCCCCGCTTCGTCGACGATCAGGCGGAAGCGCCGGCTCCCACAAAAGAACGTCAGCCGGTGGCGACCGATGTCCTCGTCGACCCCGCGCTCACACAAGCTGGTGACCTTTCCTTCACGCATGTGAGCCTGAACACGTGAAGGCTCTATCCCTAGACCCTCTCCGACGATCGTCGCATCGACCTGAATGGCGCCCTCTTCGAACTTGATCATTCTCATTACAAAGCACCGCCCTGACCCGCGAAACGTCGCGCCGCACAAATCCACTATGGGCCGATCGCCGTCGAGTTGAACCCCGTGCGTCAAAAAGCGCAACTGATGCGACCGCCATACAGTCTGGAGAGTACCGGCCGGGCATACGCGCGCCAGGGAGGTGGTCGGCGCGGCCGAGTCTAGACCCCAACCGGTCATTCTTTTCCTCAATCCAAGGGCCGTTGCTTGAATTCGCCTCACTATTCGCTTGCCGACGACTGCAGCGAATCGTCAGGCACGCCGTAGGGGCTGTCGTGTTCCATACATGGCGCTGCGCCACAACCATTCCACCGGACCATAGAGATAACGCTGCAACCAATACGCGCTGAAGGCGACCTGTAGGATGTAGACGCCGGTGCCGATGGCAAGAGCGGCTGCAACACCAAGCTTGCCAAACAGGCCGAGCCCATACCCGTAGAAGAGCCAACCGAAGATCACGGATTGCATCAGGTAGCTGGTGAACGCCATTCGTCCAATTGGTGCGGCCCACGCCAACAATTTCCGAGCCCCTGCCCTGTCCGTTGCCCAAATGATCGCTGCACCGTAGCCGCACGCCAACAGGACTGTACCCAAGCGTTCGAGCGAAAGCTCCGCCCTCCATCCCAAGCGGAGCCACCCGTTCGCGTGCGACACGGCGAGGGCTCCACCAGCAAGAATTCCGATGGCTGCCGCCAGCGGCAAGCACTGGCTCGCTCGCGATCCTGTCCGGAACAAGTCCGCTCGCCATACCGCCGCACCGATCAGCATCAAGGCAACCGTTCGCGGAAACATGAACAGATGCAGAGGTAGGAACGCGGGGTTGAACCCTCCGCCAATGGCCAGTTCAAACCCGACCAGACCTACAAGGGCCGCGTCGTGCTGCTCAACCGAGAGACCGTGCTGACCGAGACCGCGCCGCCGGAGTTCGCGGAAATCCACGGGTTTCGCCTGCTCCCCGAGGACAATGTCGCCACCAACCCCATGGTCACCTTCCGGGTCAGGAGCTTTGCGCCAATCCGACGATTTCAACCCGGCGAAGCCGTACCAGGCCCGCCTGATGTGGCGCGCTCCGGACGGCAACAGCTACAGCAAGCTGTTGCTCACAAAGCCCGAAATCGTGATCGCGATCGCGTTGCGTGGAGAGACCGAACCCGGCAGCGAGCGCAAAGCCCGGCCACGTCGGCCGGGGAGGGCCGGGCGGGCGGCTGGTTGCTCGGGCGGAGAGAAAGTTACGGTGTCACCAACACGACGTCGGGCGGGACGACCGGCACACGCTTGACGTCCGAGAAAACCTGGAAGTCGCCGCCCATGTTGTGGGCGGAGCGCCACTGGCGGAAATCCAGGTTGTTGACCGGATCGTCGCGATAGCCCCACACCCCCAAGAATTGATCGCCGTTGAAGTCGAAGGAGTCTTTCACGTAGATGCCGACTTCCTCGACAGTCAGCCTCACCACGCCCCAGGGCAGCCGTGACACTTTGCCGGCAACCGCGACCTGAAGCTGAAAACCGCCCAGCGCCGCGGTGAGGCCGTCTGGCGCCACGCCGCCGGAGCTGACTGGCCGCGAGTTGACCCATGCGTCATCGATTTGCGTGACCGGCTGCGTCAGATCGCCGAACGTCGACGCGGTCGGGGGCAGCTTCCGCAGGAGCTCTCGCAGACGCTGCTGGCTCGCGGCGTTGGTCCAGATCCGGCCCTTTACGATCTGATCGAAGACGGTCTTCGCGCGCGCGAACTGCAACACCCAATCCATCTTGATGAGGTTGGTTATCGGCGCGGAATAGTTGGGCGCAGTGGCGAGCGGGCGCTCGAACCACGTCTCGAGCAGCTCGGCGCCCTCGTGCCAGTGATTCCACTCCATCTCTCCGGGGATCGCGGTCAGCAGAGAATCCTTCCTGTCGGCCTCCAGCTGCTCCCATGCGCCTCCGGGCTTGTAGAATTCCTCGTCGAGCTTCCGTTCCCTCTGCGCCACCGCCTGGTCGCGGATGCGCAGCCACACGCGACGCAGCTCAAGGTCCTTGGGCGACGTCGGATCGAGCTGCCTGGCGACGCCCGTCTTCTCGCGAAAGAGCCGATCAACCTCGGCGGCGATCGAAGCGCGAAAGGTGCGCGAATATTGGCGGTAGGTCCTGGACTCCCACCCCGGCCGATAGATTCCACCCATCGACGTAGCTCCTTCGGTCCCGCGCGTTTGCATGAGAGAATGACTATCGTTGTCGCCCAACTGGCGCGGCTCGACTTCTATTGGTCACGCTGCGTGAACAAAGGTTCAGGTCTCTGCGTCGCCCCGCCCTGCCTCCGCCCCCCGGCCCAATGGCTTTTCCAAAAGCCTCAAAATTGCCGGCCAGAGACTCGGGCACACCGGCCTAACCCCCGGAATGTCGGCGGTTCTCCCACACCGGGAACTCACGATGCAGAGACCGCACTGGCTGGCTGGGGTGGGAGGATTCGAACCGCGGCATCGCTGGCGTTGCCCACATGCTCACAGCGACAACAACAACAGCAGACAGCCAGGCGCATTACGCGCTTGCCCCCGACCTGGTGGCCGCTCCGCGACAGAACAACCGCCATCTTCCGCGCCCCGTAAAACGGTGTCTTCAGTTACTGCTCGTCGATCAAACGCATCAGTTCAAGATCGGCGGCGCTCACCGGCTTCGGCTTGCGATACACGGCGGCACGCGACAACTGCAATAACGCGCGCTGCGGTGTGACCGGCAAATTCTTGCGTCCGGCTTCAACCTTCTTGATCCGCTCAGGCCGGCTTATTTCCTGAGCACATCGGACAAAAAATCCCGTTCCACGATCAGCTGGCCAATCGCTTCGTGCAGCTTCGCGATCTTGCCTTCGTCCGTCCTGGCCTGGCGACCCGTTTCGAAGATACCCGCTGCTGCTTCCAGAAGCTCTTTCTTCCAGGCGTGAATCTGGCTCGGGTGGACCTCAAACCGGCTCGCAAGCTCCGCCACCGTCCCTTCCTCACGAAGCGCTCCTATCGCCACCTTCGCCTTGAACTTCGCATCAGGCTTCTTGCGTATCTTCGACATCTGTAACCCCTTTTGAATTCATAGGGGCCCAGGGGGCGCCCGTGCGGACGATCCATAGGACCCCTTCCACAAACCGGCGATTGTCCTCGCCGCTGCGTCCGGGGTCGCCTTGCTTGCCAGGAAGCAGCGGGGCAATCCGTTCCCATTGGGCGTCCGTCAGAACTGTGCGAATCAAGGCTGACCTCCATTTTTCAGCCTTGAATCAGAATTTTACGGGCTTGAGAATCCGGGGTAGCTACGAATGTCTACAGGCCCTAGTGGATCACGTCAGAAAAATTTCGTCAGGTGCTTAGGGTTGGCATTGCTGTTTGGGTGCATCGGATGCGAGGGTGATTATGCGTCGACATTGACCTCAGTCTCGCGCCCGCAGTACCGGCAGGTCGCGATCAGCCGGCGCACGCCGAGGCTTCGCATGTTGCCGAGCGTCATCGGATAGATCGGTTCGTCAAAGCGGGGCATCGTCGAGCCCAGGTTCCTCGTCAAAAATATCTCAATTGTGAGCGATCTTGCACATACGGCTGGCGCCGGATCGCATTCAATCAGGCCGGATCCCGGACCCCCAGCCCACACAGCCCCCAAGCCCGGGGTCCCCCCGTGCGTGATTTTCTTGCGGGGCATCCGTCTTTTCTTTTAGGGAGGTATCATGTCGAATCGATTGTATCGAGCAGAACGTTGCCGCGACCTGGCGGAGGAGTGTCACGCCATCGCTGCACTTTGCGTCCCCTCAACCGAAATGCGAAACCACTATTCGCGGATGTCGGAACATTACAGCACGCTGGCTGAGGCCGAGGAGCTGGGCACACTAGCCTACGACCATTAGCCGCCTCGACAGCTCCAACCTAACGGATGGCGTTCTGGCGCACGCTGCGTACCGTTAGGCGATCATCCTTCGAGCGCACGCCGGCCGGCGTCCGTGATCATTATGCGGACGACCTCGATCGTCTTGCCGTGAGCGTTGTCGCTCTCGCCTACTATAGCTGTGGCGAGCCCTTCGTGGACGAGGCCAGCGAGCATCTCGGTCTCAAACCCATGGGCGATCACGAGCCGACCCCCTGTGGCGCCGTGCGGGTCGCCGGCGAGCAGCTCTAGCGACCGGCGCTGTTGCGTGCTGAGACGATTCCGAGGCGGCACCACCATCCCTGGCGCCCTTGTACGACACGTCCGTTGGGTATTGAGGGCGACACTGGCAGCATCGACAGTGCGGGCGACGCTCAAGCGCTTTCGGGCTGCCGGCCTGAGCTGGCCGCTGCCGGAGGAGATGACCGATGCTGTGCTTGAGGCCAGGCTGTTTGCCGATGCCGGGACGAAGCAGGGCCATCGCCGTTATATCGAACCCGACTGGGCGGCCATTCATCGCGAGCTGAAGCGCAAGCACGTCACGCTGTCGATCCTGTGGGACGAGTACATCGAGCGCGATCCGCAGGGCTACTGTAAATCGGCTTCGAAGATTGACCCCCGCATTGCCTCACCAGGAATGTTACCGGACAAGTTCCCGCCAATGACTTGGGCGGCGTCACCGAATCGGATCGGTGTCGCCGATGGCGGGGGATCGTGGCCGGACTGCGGGTGGGCCAATCTTTCAGCGCCATCCCCGTGCCCGATCCGCCAGTCATCCGCAAGGGCGCGAGCGGCAGTTTCTACGACAAGGGGCTCAAGGGTGCGAGCCATCACGCCGTCATTCCCCCGTGCAACCCGGGCCGGCCGCAATCGTAAAACGGAAATCATGCAATTTGACGATCGCAGCGACCAAGCTCAAGCCCAGCCCCAGGCCCTCGGTACGCCTGCTTTTATCTGAGCGATAGAAGCGCTTGGTTACCTCTTCGAGTTCGCCCTCGGGTATGCCGGGACCGGTATCCATCACCCGGATGACGGTCTCGCCATCACGGCGAAGCAAGGCGAGATCCACACGTCCGCCTTCGGGCGTGAATTTCACGGCGTTGTCGACCAGATTGGCGACGGCCTCAAAAAGAAGATCGCGGTCGCCGCGCACGATCGCCTCGTCCGGTCTGTGGCATAACTGACCTGAAGCCTCCAAAGGCGCCAGCAAGCCTATGGAGATTAATCAAACCGGCGATAAAGCGCGCTGACGGCGTAGGTTGGTCGCGCGGCACTGCATTCAACGTTCAACTGGTCGTATCGGCTCCGGTGGAATGTCGCCTCAATCTGGCCGAGCTTGTGAAGCCGATGCTCGATGGATTTGTTTCGGCACTCCATTATTATGAAGGTGAACAACTCGATGCAGTGGTCGAGCGCGTCGCAGATCGGCTCAACTGGCCAGGCGCCGAGGTGCGTGCGCTTCTTGTCGATCAAACCAATGCGGTGCTAGGAGCTTATCCCGTTCCGCACCTCCGTGATCGTAACGTTCAGTGGAGCCCTGCGGACGATTTCCTAATAGGAGGCGAGATTGTTCGGAGGAGTTGTTCAGGAGATAGCCTTAGTATCAGCGGACGCCTGCTGATCTAGGAGGCCAAACGCGATTTTCGTCCGGTCATCGCAGGCCGCGTGACGAGCAAGGCAAAGGCAAAAGAACCCTCTAAGGGCGGCAGGATATGAACCGAATGAACGGGTCTGCCACGATTACGGCGCAAGCGACCGCCGCTGAGCCGCCACGTATCAAGAGATTCCGTCGCGCGCTAATCAAGGTAATCCCGCGCGTCCCGAACGACCGGGCGTCGCTGCTGCACATGCAGCAAAAGCACCTAACTGATCTGCTGGTCGATTACCTGAACTGGCGCTCGCGATATGTCGGACAGCGCCCACGCACCGTTTCGGTCGAGCCTGCGGCGCAAGCTGACCCCCGCTGGTCAGCCCATGCCGCCTGCATTGGGGCCTTTCTCGACAAGGTTCGGTGCGGCGATGACTTGACCCCTCATCTCTCGATTCAGCCACACAGGAAGGGCTATGCACCTGCCGTGCGTGCGCCTGGCGCAACACCAGTGGATCGATGGTCGGATAAAGATTTTCTCTTGAATGTGATGGGCTATCACCATTTCCATCTCGGGACGAAAATGCAAAAACGAGGCCACGTAGATCGGACAGACGATTTGATTTTTGCCGAGGTACAGCGCAGCACCTTCAGGGTGATCGCGATTTTCAACCATGACGTGTTCGACCAAAATTCGACCGAGCGAATGCGCCTTTGGGCTGTACACGAAAGCATCCTCTTTCGAGGCGTGCCCCCAGGCTCCGCCGTAGTCATAGGTAACATCGCAAGTTCGGGTCACAGCGACCACGTTGTGCTCTATGCCCAGCGTTGTGCCCGGATCATCAAGTACAATGAGCTGAAGTTGGACGATCCCGAGTTTGTCAAAAGCCTCTATCGGCCCCGTAGCGAAGCGCCAGCCAAGCCGAAGCCGGAGTGGGGCTTCATGCATCTTGATCTTGCCATCTATGACGCGGCCAAGCCGGCGTGTCTGATTTTGCAAAGGGGCTGGAATTGAGGACGCCATTGACATCGATTGGTGACGGGCGCGCGGTGCAGGGGAACGGCATGCGCAAGGCAAAAGAACCTCATAAGGGCGGGATGCCTCGCTTCGTGCCGACCGACGAAGACCGGGCACTCGTTAAGCTTCTCATTGCCAACGGTTACGCCCAGCACGTGGTCTGCCAATACATCAGCAACCGCCGTGGTTCGCATATCAGCGAATCGACGCTGAAGCGAGCTTTCGCCCGCGAGTTGGAGATCGGAAAGGTCGAGCTTGTGACGAAAGTGTTGACGCAGTTCATGGCGGCGATCATGCGGGGAGAGCGTTGGGCGATCTGTAAGTACATGGATCAGCAGATGTGGCGGCCTGAGGATGGCGGCTGGCGGGCGCGGCCATATGAGTTGCTGTTGATGGCGCTCAGTCGGTGGCTTCCAGCCGCGGCGATCTGGCTCCGGTGCAGATGATCGTGCAATTCGTCGCTCCCGATCCCGCGATGCGGCCGATCCTGCCTTGATCTTGATGACCTCCGGTGCTGCTTTGATTGCACCCGGCCGATGGTCGGGGTCATACGGCTCGGCAAAACTAGCCAACGGATGACGATGCAGAGATAATGAGATACGCTGCGACTGAACGCCGTCAGCGACGCCAGCATCGAGGGCACGAACCCGGACGCCCCAGCGGTTCGACGGGACGCGGAGGAAGCGCGGGGCAGCCGACGACGCACGGCTAACGATGAGAGTGATCTTTAGCAGAAAGGGATTCGATAGCACCGCCGGCAAGGCTCCATCTGCGATCATCGATGGCGAGCCCATTAGCCTTCCCATTCCGACGGGCCGACGTTCTGAAACAACCTACGGTCTCGCAGGATTTGGGCGAATCGTCGAAGAAATCACAAAGAGCCGGATCGGTGCCGACGATCTTTGCCACGAGGACCCGATGTTCTCAAGAGGACGTTGGTCCTTCGGACAGACGGGTGCAGCTCAAACGCATCTGGAGAACAACGGTGTCGGGGTCGGCGACGTGTTTCTCTTCTTCGGCTTATTCGCTTCGCGCGACGGCGGGGATCGCCACCATCGGATATTTGGGTACATGCAGGTCGATGAAGTTCGGCACCTTGGCAGCCGCCCTTCCGGGAGCGACAACCCCGAAGGGTTCCCGCGGAGGCACCCGCACACGATCGGCGAGTGGAACGAGAATAACACGCTCTACCTCGGCTTCGGGGCGAGGGCGAGGACAGCACATCCTTCCCTGCGGCTCAGCAAGCCCGGTGGCCCACTCTCGATCTGGGCGGTTCCAGAATGGCTTAAAGCGGCCGGATTGACATATCATCGTAATCCCGCTCGTTGGACTGGCGAGACAGAGCTTTACGCCGCGTCGCGCGGACAAGAATTCGTATCGAACATTGGCGACAATCCTGTGCCGAGGAAATGGCTTCAAACCATACTGTCCGCCATTCAGAAGGCAGGGTGAGGAAGCAGATGCGAACATTAATCTACAAGCGGACCCACAGCGGCGATCCCGATCCTGAGACGGGAGTGTTTGGCAATCACGATTGCATGGGAGCAGTTCGCGGCTGGCGATTCGATGCCGTGATCGGCATTGGTGGAGTAGGACATGAGCCCCAAAGTCACCATATTGCGCGTAAGTTGACGTGGATCGGAATCTGCCCTCAGGCGATCCGCGACATCGGTCGCGGCCCCCAGCTAACATTTCACCATTTCTGGTATCGCGGCGAGGACGGCCCAATGTTGCAAACGAACTATCCGGCTCTCGCCAATCGTATGTATGACAAAAACGTGAGACTCCTGGTGCACCGTCCGGCGTCTAGTGAGGATAGCAAAATTGCTGACCTCGACCGCAATGTCAGCGAAATTCTTCGTCTTGCGATGGATGCGCCACCTTCGAACGGACCAGTTCACCGAGACTCCGAAAAAACGAGTGGCAAAGATTTCGAAGAAACGAGCAGCAAATGTTCTGTGTTGCCAAATCGGGCCTGCCGTTAAGATTCGACGCTGGGCGGCACCTATAGAATTGTTGACTCAGAAAGGCATTTCAGGGCTGATCGATATTTCCACACCATTGGATTTCAGAATCTCGAGCACGAACCGGTATGCGGCGCCACATTGCCAGACTCGAGTAGCAACGGCAGCATTCGATTCGGCATGGACGGCAACGGTCAAATAGACGTTGCGGCCTTTATTTTTGGCAAAGACCAGCCATTCGCCGGTTACCCGGGACTTTGTTGTCGGACTGTTCGCTCCCAGGCGGTTCAAAAAAGCACCGTGCACCAAGGTCTGCGCGATCAATCCAGTGAGCCGGCCGACATCGGTTGTGTCGCGTAGAACAAGATCAGCGCGCCGCGCTTTTAAGAAATCTCGATGCCATAACCTGTCGAAGTTGATGGTGATCTCTTCCTTAAGATTGTTTGGCAACATGCGGGCTTCAAAAAAGTGCTTATACCAAAAGCCCTTTAACATGCCTGAAAGCGGCTCCGCCCGTTTGGTGCTTGTTGGCAAAGACGGATTTTCCAAATGCGCAATTTCGTCAACGATTACACGGTAATCAAACGCGTGGACTTTCCCACCAAAGGAACATACGTGCCCAGAACGAAGCCACGCCAACTGAATTCGGAGCATTGGCGAGATTTCAGCATCGGGAAGCCGGGCCGCCAACTCCTCGGCTACTTCGGCAAAATTGCGTTCCAATAGCGTCGCCGCCTCATCGGGCGTAATCGTCCGATCAGTGAGGCCAAGCGCAAATGCGTGTGTGGGAAGATCGGGTTGCGGACCGCTTCTGCCCGAGTCGGACGATCGGTCGGCGTCAATCATCGATGGTCATTGGGCATTAGGGGACCTGTCGGTGTTATTCTAGTGCAAGGGGGGTGGATAACTCCAATCCTGCTTTATTGCGCATAGATCGAGGCTACAGCGGCCGGCAAGTGAAGGCGCCCGGACAGCCAAGCAGTCCGGCCGACGCACCGGCGACGGGGCGCACCGCGAGCTACACTGCGGCAGAGCGGCCAGGGACACCAGGGGGCAGCCAAGGGAGGGGCGGAGCGGGCGGCGCCCTACCCCCCTACCCCCAAAGGCGAGCCCTAAAGGACGGCCCAGGAGCCCCGAAAGGCACCCGACCCCAGCCCAACCCCCAACCCCGGCCAAACGCCGCACCAGCGGCCACGCTAGGCGCCGGCCATACCGAAAACCCCTTAGAGAATCCCACAATAGCCACAATTGGCGACCCCTAAACTCGGGAAAACACAGGTAAAATTTACGCGCGGCCCAAGCCGGGCGGTATACCGAATCCACTCGATTACAGAACATCCGAAAGCGTTTCCGAAAGTGCAGCGTTTCCAATGGGCCGAAGAGGCGGATCGCCTCTTTCGACCCTATGCAATGGTGCGGGCTGTCTGCTGACCGTACCAGGGCGCATCGAACCGATGGAGCGGTCGCGCCGTCCACGGGCCTGGACATGCCAGAAATGTAAAGGATCGGCTCTCTGGAAGCGGCTCCAGCATTGTCCTCGGGAGCGAACATGGACGGGTGCCCGTCGCGGGCGGGATAATAAGGCGTCATTGGAGTCGCCTTTCGGTGGGTTCGACAGTCTGCGAGGACCCTGGCCCTACCCAGGAGGACAGCAGAGCGCGGGTCGGGGCCGCGTGAGGGGCGCGAGCCACCCCAGCCTCCGTTTCGATCTGGTCGCTTGCCGCTGGCCCGCAGGGCACCGACTGACAGGAGCCGCATTCGGCTGACAACGCCCTGACAGTAAAAAGTGCTGCCTAGCCGCTTGCCGTCGATACGGGTCTGAGTGTCAATTTACCTGCATGACCCACTACAACTTCCGGGAGAATTTGGTACCTTCGCAGCTGACACCTCACCACGACTATGGAAGGAGGAGCGGTTCCTATGAATCGCCTGGTTCTGATCTTCATGGTCGTGGTGGGATTGACGGCAAGCGGGGTCGCGGCATCGGCCGAAAAGCGCGTTGCGCTTGTCGTCGGCAATTCGAGCTACACGAGCACCTCGCCGCTGCGCACGCCGGTCAATGACGCCATCGACGTGGCGAGCGCGCTCGATCGGCTCGGCTTCGACGTCATACGCGGTACCGACCTCGACTATGCGGGGATGCGCGAGAAAGTAAAATTGTTCTCCGAGCGCCTGTTCGGGGCCGATGTCGGGCTGTTCTACTATGGCGGCCACGGCATCCAGGTTTCCGGAAAGAACTATCTGGTGCCGATCGACGCCAAGCTCAATGCCACGTCCGACCTTGATTTCGTTGCCATGGATCTTGACCTCGTCCTGCGCAACATGGAGCGGGAAACGCCGACCAACATCGTTTTCCTTGACGCCTGCCGCGATAATCCCCTGGTTGCCAACCTCGCCAAATCGATGGGAACGCGCTCGAGCGCGATCGCGCGCGGTCTCGCGCGCGTCGAATCGGGCGTCGGTACGCTGATTGCATTCGCCACCCAGCCCGGCAATGTCGCGCTGGACGGCGCCGGCCGGAACAGTCCGTTTGCGGCGGCGCTGCTCAAGACAATCGAGCGGCCGGGCATCCCGATCAGCGACGTCATGATCTCGGTTCGCCGTGAGGTGCTTCGCGAGACCGGAAACCGGCAGGTGCCATGGGATCACTCCTCGCTGACCGGCCAGTTCTATTTTACGGCGCCTGCCCCGGTTGTGGCGCCTGGCGCGCCCGCCGCCAAGGTGACGACCACGGACGTTGTTCAGCCCAATTTGGAGCTGGCATTTTGGGATTCCATCAAGAACGAAAAAAATCCTAGGCTTTTCGAAGCCTACCTGAACCGCTATCCGAACGGGACTTTTGCGGAGATCGCAAGGATCATCCTGCACGAAGCCAAGGTCGCTGCGCTGCATTCGGCTGCCGATGAGGCCGGAGACAAAGCCGCCATCACGGATCCGGTTCTGGTGCGGGAAACCCGCGAACGCCTGTACGAGCTTAATTTCGATCCGGGTCAATTCAGCGGCCCAGTTGGCGAACCCGCGCGCCGAGCGATCCGCGAATTCCAGCAGATGAGCAACCTGTCACCCGATGGTGAAATATCGCAAGGATTGCTGCGGCGCTTGCGCGAGGCTGGCAAACTAAAACCCTGGGGCGCGATCGTCTATGCGCGCAACATGGAAAAATGGGGTATGGCGTGGTCGCAGGAATCCCGTCAGGCGGCCGTCGCAAGTGCGCGCGCGTCGTGCGGCAGCGCAGCGCAATGTCCAGTCGAGATCAGCTTTTTCGGGACCGAATGCGGCGCCTTCGCCCATTCGGGTTCAAGCTGGGCGATCGTTGCCCGCAAGTCGATTCAACAGGCCAAGGAAACGGCGCTGTCGGACTGCGACAAGCGCGGCCGCTCGTGCCGCATTATTGCCGCCGTATGCGCCGACGGTGCCGACCGCACCACGGTGCGATAGTGGGTGCGACGAGGCAGCAATGGGTATGAAGAAACGTTTGCCAACAATTTGGGGGGCAATCGCCGGCGGCGCCGCAATCTCGGTGGCGGCCGCGGCTTTCGCTAACGACACGAACACGCGGGCAGACACGCCGATTGTTCTCGCGCAAACCGGGAGCACGGGCGGAACGATCGGTAAGCAGGGGAAGTCGGCGTCGGGTTCACATGCTACCGAAGAAGGAACTGACAAACCTGCGCAACGTGTTCAAAGAAAACCGTCTCTACGCTCGCTCGCTATCACGACCTCAGTAGCCGCGCAATATCTCGGCTGCTTCAGAGATCAGGGCGATTGGTTTGTGGCCAACGCCAAAGGCCGTGATCTGAATGGCCTTATGGCGAACGATCCTAGCATGACGACAGAGCGGTGTGTTTCGATCTGTCGCAGTCAAGGATTTGCCTATGCTGGTACGCAATACCGTACCTACTGTTTTTGCGGAAACGTGTACGGTCGGAGTGGCTCGGCGGACAACTGCAACATGGCCTGCGGCGGCAATCCAGTGCAGATGTGCGGTGGGTCCTGGGCCAACAGCGTCTATCGAGTGTCGATTAAATAGAGCTGCGATCTCGGCAATCTAACTGTGGTTTCTTGGGCATCAGATGAGCAAGCGATCGACACAAATCGGAGTTGCGGGTCTCGTGGTATTCGCGGCGCTTGCCAGCGCTTCACCCGCGCTGGCCCAGGCCGGGAGCATCGGCGGCACCATCGGCAAGAGGGACAAGTCGGTGTCCGGCGGCGAAGAGGAGCAAACGAAAAACGCGACGCGACCGGGTATCGTTCGTCGAACCAGAGACCGAAGGACGTCCGCGAGCCGTTCGCTGATTACGTATGCCTCTGGCCCGCCCTGTGCACATGTTGCCGGTGTCTGGACCTACCCCCATGGGGACGCAACCTTCAAGCCAGATGGCTCAATCGTTTCAGCGGGCACAAACGGCGCCAATTGGTCGTGCTCGGACGGTCACGTCACCGTTGTCTGGAAGGGCGGAAGCGGGTTTGTCGATCAATTGACCCTGTCGACCGACGGAACACACTTGGTCAGCTTGAACAACTACGGCTTTCCACACAATCTGCTCCGAAAAAGCAGCAACTTGAGTCCGTAAATTTTTCCTTTCCAGAGGTTAGTTTAAGATGCGCGAGGCTCCATCAGCGTTCGGTGTCGCAAACCCTACCCGACATGCCAATGATGTCCAACAACCGAGGGAGAAAGCTGGCATGCGCTACCGGCGCGTTGGGTTCCTGACCACTGCAAGAACGATCATCACCCGAAATCAAACACATAATCTATAAGTATAGAAATCCGGCAACTGCTGCTCTTGGGTCCATCGCCCAGCTTCGCTCGACCGTAATGATGTCGGTTCGTAGCTCGGTGCGACCAGAAATTGGATCTATGCCGGCAAGTCCAGGAATATAGAGTTGGTGTAGCCGTCTTGCAGCGATGTCGTTTTGATGCGGGAGCCTCACTGCACCAAGTTCATCTTTCATTGGCACCACGACCGAATTGCCAAGACCGCGATATGCAAGGAGAGGACGTCTCGTCACCGCCCGAACGAGGGTACCAAGATCGCTCCATTCAGGCGGAACCAAACAAAGTACCCGCGTCGCCATGCCGACGCTGATTTCGTAGGCGTTCGCGAAAGACAGCAATTTCTCAAAAGACAATTTCTCGATCCACCATTCTCTTTGGGCAATGTCCATGGGTGCCGCGTTTTTCGCCCCCCAACGGAACAATATAGTCCCGGCGGCGAGCTCATATCTCCTCGGGGCGATGATGCCGCCCGTCATCACTTGACCAATGACGCGACCCTGGGGATCAACGATCGCCGAATTCGCGCTGACACCACTTGCAGATTCGAATGGCCTTGAACCCGCAAACTGAGCCGCGTTCGCAAACGAACTCACCGTCCACCTCCTCAATTCTGCGGACGCGGAATATACCATACGCCGCCCCTGACGCTTAGCCGCCCGACTGTGGCGAAATCCACAGGCGGCAATGTCGTACGCGACGCCGGCGGGCTGCTTGGGAGGCCACATGACGAGTTCAGCAGATGTCTTGCAATCAGACCGACGCTCCACCGAAGCCTTGCGTCCGTCGGCTGCGGCGATCAAACCGTTGATTTCGTATCGGCTTTCTGAACACTTCCGAATTAAAATTGACCCAGCCCCGTGAACTGCCGCCGTCGCTGGCCAAACACGAGAACGCAGTCTGCGACTGCGCTCTCTCCAACTCGACACAGGTTCGCATGGCCGGTCGGCGACAGCTCAGGTGGCCGGGAGTTTGCCAGGCGGTGCCAACCGGTGTGACCTGGTCGAGCAAATGGCCAAGGCGCCAAATTGCTTCGCCGTGAATGCGCCAGCGGGTCGCAGCACAAGACCATAAGCGCAATCAGCCACCGTATCGCGCGCTCGCTGTCGCCGCCCTCGGATATGCCGGCCAACTCGGCGTGGCTGGGGTGGGAGGATTCGAACCTCCGTATGGCGGAATCAAAATCCGCAAGAGGCCTTTGATATGCAAAGGCTTTCCGGTCTCATGCTGCATCTGTGTCGCATTAGGCAATGCATCTGTGTCGCATTAGGCAAGAAGTGCGCGCCGTGCCTGCCCCAATCCTCGGTATGATTCCGTCGGCCCCATTCGTCTGCCGATGACCGCAGCACCCCAGTAACCGGACCGGTTCTGGTCCGGGCGGGTGTAGTCGGCCATGGGCCACGAGCGGACTCCTGCAGTGCACACCGGATCAGAGAAACTGTTGAGTCAGCCGCGCGATCTCTGCGGCAAATTTGAAGTACAGGCCCATCGCAGATTACGCCGTCTTGCTGACGCCCCAGAACAAGGGCAGCGGCGCTTGCACAATGCCATTGACGTTCTTGCGCCAAGCATGATGCAGCAGTAGCACTCCCAGCGGTGCGTAGAGGACATGATCGACGGCCAGCCTGTTGAGCCGGCGTGCAATCTTCTTCTCCTCCTCCAAGCTCGTCGCGTCATACCACGCGGCGATCTCGGCTGCGATTTGCGGACTATTCGCCCAACCATTCGCCAACGAATTGCCGTCGGCGCCTAGGAAGTTGGCGCTCGGATCGGCAAGCAAGATGCCAGAAGCGCTGATAACAAGCATCTGCCAGCCGCCTTGGCGGGGTGGCGATTTTTGCGCCCACCGCGCAAGAACGGTGCCAAGGTCCACGGCGGCAAAATCGACTTTCATGTCCAGCCGCTTCAGCAGGTCCGCGGTGACGTCGCCCCACGCCTTGAAGAAAGCAATGTCCTGTGCCGCCATTAAGGTAACGGGTTCGCCCGCATAACCGCTTTCGGCGAGCAATCGCTTGGCTACGTCGAGCTTGCGCGGTCCCTTGAGGATTTCGCCGCCTTCCTCCGTATAGAGCGGCGTGCCGGGCGCGAAATAGCCCGGCATGGGTTTCCATAAGCTGTCGTCATCCCCAGCATACGCGCGCATGTAATCTTCCTGGCTCAGCGCCATCAGGATCGCGCGGCGCGCCCGCACGTCATTGAAGGGCGGGAACAAGTGGTTCATGACAAGCGCGCCGGCCAACCCCACAGGGTCATTTATCGCCGTCACCAGATTGGGATTCTTCCGCAGGACCGGCAACAAGTCGGGTAGCACGAGTTCCAGCCAATCAACCTCGCCGTTCTGCAATGCCGCAGCCGCCGTAGCCGGGTCTGGGATTGTTATCCACTCGACGCGGTCGAGGACAATGTTCTTGCCGCCGGCGAGCCAGGATGGCGGCTCCTGTCGCGACGCGTAGCCGGCGAATTTCTCGAACACCGCTTTGGCGCCCGACACCCATTCGTTGCGCAGGAAGCGCATCGGCCCGCTGCCGACATATTCACCGATCTGCTTGAAGGGGTCGGTCGCCGCGATCCGCGCCGGCATAATAAAGCAGCAGGGCAAGAACAGCTTGCCGAGGGCCAGCAGCATCTTCGGATACGGCTTCTTCAAGGCCCAGCGGAACGTGCGGTCGTCGATCGCGACCAGTTCGTTCTCGATGGCCTTGATCATCCGTCCCATTCGGTCACGCGCTGCCCAACGGTTGATGCTCGCCACTGCGTCTTTCGCAAGGACCGGCTCGCCGTCGTGGAATTTGAGCCCAGGCCGCAGGCGGAACGTCCAGGTGAGGTCATCCGCCGACACTTCCTCGGCTTCGACCATTTGCCGTCGCGGCTTGAGCGTGTTGTCGATACCGTACAGCATGTCCCATACCAACAGTCCGGCGTTGCGGGCGATGTAGGCGCCGCTCGAGATCGGGTCGAAATTGGTGAGATCGGCATGCGGGACAAGGCGCAATGCCTGCGCCGCGGCGCGTTGGGAGATCGCCGGGGTGGCAAGGCCGCCCGCTGCCGTCAAGGCGCCCGCGCTAGCCGCGGTTTTCAAGAACGCTCTCCGGTCCATGACTCTCCTCCCGATTGGAACTGCAGCCGATTTTGCCGTAAAAAGGGTGCTCAGTCCTGATGGAAACCTTCAGGTTTGCTCAAAAAGCCCTCAAAACGAGCTGAAATTGTTGCCCGCAAGCGGCACGGCCTCAGCGACGATGAAGACGGCGGCGCAAGATGTTCCGGTTCGGAGAATACACCCTGGATGTCGTGTGCGGATGTCTGCGAACCGCTGATCGCGAGATCGAACTGCGTCCGAAGAGCTTCGAGGTCTTACGCCACCTCGTTGAGAACGCTGGCCGCCTGGTAACGAAGGACGAGTTGATCAAAACCGTGTGGCGGAACGTCGTAGTGACCGACGAGTCGCTGATGCAATGCGTGAGCGAGGTGCGTCGTGCCGTAGCCGATGATGGCCAGACCATCATCAAGACCGTGCCCCGCCGCGGCTATCGGTTCATGGCGCCAGTCTTTCGCCTCGCCACGAACGCTGCAGCGGCACCGCAACCGGCATTGCTCACGGCAGAGTCGCCACCTGCTTGGTCCGATTCCGGCCCGCGATCGCAATCACCACTGCTTGATCGGCCCTCCGTCGCAGTGCTGCCCTTCGCCAACCTCAGCGGCGACCCGCAGCAGGACTATTTCAGCGACGGCATGACCGAGGACATTACGAGCGAGCTGTCGCGGTTCTCCGAGCTCGTGGTGATCGCGCGAAATTCAAGCTTCCAGTACAAGGGCAAGGCGGTCGATATCCGGCAGGTCGGGCGGGAGCTGGGCGCATGCTACGTGCTGGAGGGAAGCGTCCGGCGGAGCGGCGACCACGTCCGCATCGCGGCGCAGCTCATCGATGCCGTGACCGGCGCCCACCGCTGGGCCGAGCGGTACGACCGCGAACTGCACGACGTGTTCGCGGTCCAGGATGAGGTGGCGCGCGCGATTGTCGCGGTCCTCGCAGCTCACGTGAACCGCGCCGAAGTGGAGCGAGCGTTGTTGAAACCTCCCGCCGCCCGGGAGGCCTATGAATATTACTTGCGTGGCGCGGAAGCCTTTTTCTTACATGTGAACAGTCGCACGAAAGCGTCGCTCTATGACGCACGGCGTCTGCTCGAACAATCCCTCACGATCGACCCGGGCTACGCGCGCGCCGCTGCGATGCTGGCCTGGACTCACATCAACGCCTATATCGAACCGTACGATGGCGATTATCTCAGTCTCGCTGCGCTCGATCGCGCCCTTGAATTGGCGGAGAGGGCGGTGAACCTCGACGCCCGCCTGCCGCAAGCTCGCGCTCAGCTCGGACACGTCTTGCTTTACCAGCGCCAGCACGACGCCGCCATCGCCGAATTCGAGCGAGCCCTCGTGCTCAACCCCAATTTCATCGAGCATCATTTCGGCAAAGCCTTGACGTATGCGGGCGAGCACGCAAGAGCCATCGAGATGCTGGAGGCAAATATCCGCCTCGATCCTTTTCAGCCAACCGTGTTTGCTTTTACGGGTTGGATGGGTTTGGCAAATTACATGCTCAAGCGCTATGGGGAGGCGGTGCGCTTGTTGCGCGAATGCGCATCGCGCCTGCCCAATCGGCAGTGGCCTCATCTTCTGCTGGCGCCCGCCTATGCGCAGTCGGGACAACTTGGGAAGGCGAGAGCCGAAGCCGCGGAGGTGCTGCGGATCAACCCCGGTTTCACAATTGAAAGATGGAAACGTCTTGCCGTCTACAAGGACCGCAGGGATTTCGAGCACCGCATTGACGGGCTGCGCAAGGCGGGGCTGCCGCAGACTTGAGCTATCGGCCGCCTTGGCGGTGCCAATGCCGTCTTGCTTGCCCCCAGAAGAACGGCAGCGGGCCCGGTCCACGCCGCTGACGTTCTTGCGCCAAGCTTGGCGTCTCAGGAAGAACCCCAAAGGGCGCAGATCACTTGGTCGAATGCCGGCTTGTTCAGACAACGGGCGGCGATTTTTTCCTCATCGAACGTCCCCGCCGCTCGCACAAAATCCAAAATGGTGTCGGTTGTTGTCGCGCACGGTTGGCGTCCGAGTTGGGTCTTGTGTCACGAGTAACGCCGGTCCACACGGTATGGCCTGGCAAGGGGCAGAGGGCGTGGAAAGGTTGGTGCGACGGCCAACCTTGACAGCTCCTGCGCGCGTCGGCTTTTGCAATACTGCGGGTCGGGGCGAAGAAACGGGATTCCAGATCGAACAAAGAAACCGATCAAGATAGCAAGAAAGAGAGATCGCCGCTCTGAAACCGCTTGACAATGAAAAGCCCATACAAGCGATGGTGGTGAACGTTGCGGAAAAGTCGGGACATGATCCCGTCAGGCATGGTTGAGGGAGGCGAGCGCAAGCGAACCGCCGGTGAAGTGTCGAAAGCGGATTAGGTGGTGTCAAAACCGAGGGCTGACCCTGCCTTCGGGATCAGCTTGGGGGATGTCCTGAGACTGCCCAGGCGGCATCCGGCATGTAGGTGGCGCGAACCTCAACTGGCTCTTGTACGGAACGTGAGAACCTGACCGGCGATGCCAAGGGAAAAGGTGCAAGCGGCGCCAACCGCGAGGCCGAAAGTACCGATGCGCCGGGGAGGGGCGGACTGCTTCGTAGTAGCGATGAAGCGGGGCAATGCCCGTGGAGCGAAGGAGGCAGGTCACCGCCGTTGGATCGGGTCAACTGATGTTGGGCAACCAACAGCGGGAGGAGCCCGATATACGACGGAAGGCGGCAGCCTTCGCGCGGTGACACGAGCCGGATGAATCGAGAGGTTCAAGTCCGGATGTGTGTCCAGGAAAGGCTAGCGTGTTCAGCAGGAGACAAACCTGCCGGGGCAAAAGTCAGGCGCCCCGTAGTTCGGATAGCAGGGTGGCGGGAAACCAAG
>WNFS01000974.1_pt1 | contig 20993 bp, 18 predicted proteins | sample 5400141 | NCBI WGS metagenome assembly WNFS01 (sample SAMN13153358, study PRJNA577476) | soil metagenome | isolation source: 60 cm saprolite under Madrone tree | place: USA:California | collected 2016-06-14
GAGCGGAGGCCCCCAATCCTTCATCGTGACGTGTTGCCCGATCGGACTGTCGTTCGGCCAATATTGCCGCGCCATCGTCTGGTTAATTACCACGACCCGCCGAGCAGTCGAATGGTCAGCGTCGGTGAATTCGCGACCCGTGAGCAAAGGGATTCCCATGGTCCGAAAGTACGCGGGGCCTGCGGAGCGAATGTCAGCGGAAGGCTCGTCGTTCGCCGGCGGCAGCGGCCGCCCTTCGATTGCGAAATCCGTGCTCGCCCCGCCAGTGATCGGCAACGCCGTCACCAATCCCGCCGAGCGCACGCCCGGAACGCTCCGGACATTCTCAATCATCTGTTGCAGAACGAGCGCGCCTCTTATGTCTCGCTCCGGGTATTCCACCGGCGAAAGAAATAACTCCACGGCCAGCACGCCGCTCGGATTGAATCCCGGATTCACTCGTAACAATCGCACAAAACTATTCCCCAGCAGTCCAGCTCCCACGAGCAACACGACAGCCAACGCAAATTGAGGCACGATGAGTGCCTGGCTCGCCCCCCGTCGGCTCGCGCCCAACGAGATTCCCGCCCCCTCTTTAAGCGACGCATTCAAATCCGTCTTCGTCCCCGAAAGCGCCGGAGCCAACCCAAAGAACAATCCAGAAAACCACGAAACGAGCAGAGTAAATCCCAACACGCGCCAATCGATGTTAATTTCGCCAAATCTCGGCAGGTCTTGTGAATCAAGTGCCGCAATGAACTGCAAACTCCACGCCGCGATGCCGAGGCCCACGCCGCCGCCCAGCAACGCCAGAGCAAAGCTCTCCGTCAGCAATTGCCGCACGAGCCGCAAACGTCCCGCCCCCAGCGCCGTACGAAGGGAAAACTCCTTTTCCCGCGCCGCAGCACGCGCCAGCAGCAGATTCGCCAGGTTCGCGCAGGCCATCACTAACAAAAGCCCCACCGCAAAAACCAAAACCACGAGCGCCGGCTGTACCGGCTCGACCATGCTTTTCTTCAATGAAACCGTAGCGAGCGCCATGTCCGGGTCTTCGCTTGCATTCTGCTTTTCAATTCGTTCTCCAATGGCCGAAATTTCTGCCTGTGCATTTCCGATCGTCTGGCCAGCTCGCAAATCTGCAACGATCGTCAACAAATGCGCACGCCGATTGTCGCGAAATTCCCCGCGCGGCACCAGCGGGCACCACACTTCTGATTTCTCCGGGTAGTCGAACCCTCGCGGCATCACGCCGAGGACGCGATAATTGTCCGCGTTTATCTGCAACGTCCTACCCATGATTCCGCGGTCCGCTCCGAACCGCCGCTGCCACAGCGCATAACTCAGTACCACGACGCGATTGTCCGCGCCAGGCGCGTCGTCTTCAGGCGTGATCATTCGGCCCAGGACGGCATTGCTTCCCATCGCCGCAAAAAAATTTCCGGAAACCAGCGCCCCTGCAACCTGCTCCGGCTCGCCGCCGCTCGTCAAATTGAAACTCCACTCCCGGAACGCTGCAATGTTCTCAACAGTGCTCGCGACGCGCTCAAGATCATTAAAATTTGCGTACGTAGCATTCCCAAAGTTTCCGCAAAGACCGCAGCCATTTCCCGGATGCCTTTCTCCAATGCGCACAAGCCGTTCATGGTTCGGATAGGGAAGTGGCCGCAGCAAAACGGCATTCACCACGCTGAAAATCGCCGTGCCCGCTCCGATGCCGAGCCCCAGCGTTACTATGCATATAAGTGTGAACCCTGGACTTTTTCGCAGCGTTCGCAGCGCATAGAGCACGTCTTGAAAAAAGGTCTCCACTGCAATCCATCCATGAAGGTTGCGGTGCGTTTCTCGAAGCTGTGTCATTCCGCCGAGCTTCACGCACGCAGCGCGCCGCGCCTCTTCCGCGGTCATTCCCCGGCGCAGGTTCTCTTCCGTAAGCAGCGCCAAATGTTCTTCGAGCTCGCGCGAAAACTCTTCCTCTACACGCCGCATCGCAACCTGTCCGCGAATTCGTGCGCCGAACATTCTTATCCAGCCAAGCATGGCCTCACCCTCGCTCCGCAATCCGCAGCACCCGTCCGATCACGCCGCTAATTCTCTCCCAATTTTCCGCTTCAGACGCCAAACGCTTCCGCCCCGCCCGAGTGATCGAATAGAATTTCGCCTTACGATTGTTCTCCGACGCACCCCACGCCCCGGAAATCCACCCGCGTTGCAGCAGCCGCACCAGCGACGCATAAATCGTCCCTTGATTAATCTGCAGTGCTTCCTCGCTGATCTGCTCGATTCGCCGCGCGATCCCGTAGCCATGCAGTGGCCCCATCGCTGCCAGTGTCTTCAGAACCATCAGATCCAGCGTCCCCTGCAGAATCTCCGATTTTCCTTCGCCCATGCTTTCTCCTGTGGCTCTCCCACAGGAGTATCCCAGCCCTCCTGTGGCGTGTCAACAGGAAAACCCCGCTGCCCGCGCTTCCCTCCAATCCGTGCTCTTTGTTCTCATCGCCGGCACCTGGCGCGCAGAAAAAGTCCTTACGCCTTGGAACTATCCGCGGATTGAAATAACATACTTCTCAGGTTCGAATTGTTCTTACTTGCTGTCTTTCAGCGGAGGCTTCGTCACGTAGCTAATTCATTCGTGCGAAGTGGAGAGTGATGCGCCCAGGTCGCGGAGTTTTGCTCGCCGTGTGTTTCTTTGTCACCGTTGCCATGTTCTTGATGGCCCACGCGGCCATCGCCCACGCCATTCTTCTGGATTCCAGTCCGGCCATCAACGCCACCGTCGCCGGGCCGGGCATCCCCATCAAGTTGCGTTTCAATGTGCGCATCGACGCGACCCGTTCCCGTCTAACGCTCGTCAAGCCCGACGCGTCGACGCAATCACTAGCGATCACCAAAGACGCCCCCGTCGACACCCTGTCTTCGCAAGCCCAGGGTTTGAGCCCAGGCGAATACCGCATCCGCTGGCAAGTCCTGGCTTCCGACGGCCACATCACCCGCGGCGAAATCCCCTTTCAAGTCACGCTGCCCTGATACCCACTCATGGCTCGTCTCCTCCAAATCTTCGGCTTCCTATCTGTCCTCTTCCGGGGCGCGACGTTAAGTTTTGAATCGCTCACCATCGGCGGCATCGTTTTTCTCAATTTCGTTGCGCGCAGGTCAAATTCGCAATCCGAAGCAATCAACCAAGCCTGCCTTCGCTGGATTCGCCGCGCAGCCGTTGCGTTGGCCGTCATGCAAATGGCCTACATTTTGGCCAGCACTTTGATCCTTATGCAGTCCGCGGACATGACTCTCAGCGATGTCAGCGGCGCGAATTTTGTCCTGGCCGGCATTCTTGCCACTGCCTCAGCGTTGACGATTGCGTCGTTCGCCGGAGCCGCCCGACCCTCAAAAACCTACGCCGTCATGCTTCTCCCAGCCGCACTAATCCTCGTCTCCTCCGTGATGACCAGCCACTCCATGGCTCGCCTCGAATACCGTTTTCCTCTGGCCGTAGTCACTGCGCTCCATCAAGGCGCCACCGCCACCTGGCTCGGCGGTCTCTTCTATCTGCTCATCGCCATCCCACGCTCGCCGGATAACCCGTTCGCGCGCCAACTCATCGCCCGTTTTTCAAAACTAGCGTTGATCAGCGCCTCCGTTCTGGCCGCCGCGGGCTTCACGCTCGGACTTGCTTACGTCGGTTCGCTCGACGCCATCTACGGCACTTCCTACGGCATCATGGTCGCCACAAAAGTCGTCCTCTTCGGCACTCTGCTACTTCTCGGCGCCCTGAATTTCCAAATTGCCCACTCACCTTCAGGCAGTGCCGTAATCGCCAGCCTATCGCGCTTCGGCGAAGCAGAAATCGGCATCGGCATCACTGTAATTCTCACCGCCGCCTCGCTGACCTCTCTTCCGCCAGCCGTCGACCTAAAAACAGACCGTGTCTCGGCCCAGCAAATTTCCGCTCGCCTGTCGCCACATTTCCCGCGCCTGGAAAGTCCGGCCATGCACGATCTTCCGGAAGACATTTACGCCGCCCAAGTAAAAGCCTTCGACGCCGGCACTCTCTCTTCCGCATCGTTCGTTCCCGGCCAGGCCGGAACGCGCCCCAACACTCCCGCCGAAAAATCCTGGTCGGAGTACAACCATCATTGGGCCGGCCTGATCGTTCTGGCCATCGGGCTTCTCGCTTTTCTCGCCCAAACAAATCATTCCCCTTGGGCGCAAAACTGGCCTCTCCTCTTTCTCGCGCTATCCCTGTTTCTTTTCTTGAGAAGCGATCCAGAGACGTGGCCGCTCGGCCCCAACGGTTTTTGGGTCACGCTTCAGGATCCGGAAGTCCTGCTTCACCGAATCTTCGCGCTGCTCGTCATTGCGCTCGCTATCTTTGAATGGCGCGTGCAAACCGGCCGCGTCGCCACCGAACGCGCTCGTTTGATTTTTCCAGCTCTGGTCGCTGTCGCCAGCGCTCTCCTTCTCACTCACTCCCACAGTCTCGGCAACATAAAAGAAGAAGTCCTCGCCGAGATAAGTCACGCACCTCTGGCAGTCTTGGGAATCGTGGCAGGCTGGTCCCGCTGGCTCGAACTCCGTCTCCCTACAGACGACAAAGTGCGTGACAGAATGGCCTGGCTCTGGCCCACGTGCCTCGTTCTTATCGGTCTTCTTCTTCTGAACTACCGCGAAATGTAGCCTACGGCCGCTTCTCGTATCGAAGTCGCGTCGCCGTCCCGCTCTTCAATGTGCCTCTTCAGTTTGCAATTCGCCTTCCCATCGCGCGATCACTGCGCAAGCGACACAATTCCCCAGCACCGTAACGACGGTCCGTCCCATATCCATCAGCTGATCAATGGCAAACAGCAAAAACAGCGGCTCCATCGGCAAATGAAACGAAGTAGCCGCTGCGAAGACGATCAGCAGAGAACCCCTCGCCACACCCGCCGTCCCTTTGCTGCTGATCATCAGCGTGAGCATCATCATCACTTGCTGCCCAACCGAAAGGTGCATTCCCGCTGCCTGCGCCACAAAAATCAGCGCCAGTGACTGATAAATGGCGGCGCCATCCATATTGAAGCTATAGCCCGTGGGCAAAACAAAGGCCACCGTTTCCCGCGGTACGCCGAACAATTCCATTTCCTCGAGGGCCCTCGGCAGAGTCGCCTCCGAACTGGCGGTAGCGAACGCAATCGTCAGCGGCTCGGTAACAGCATGAAGAAATCTTCTAATAGGTATGCGCGCCAGCAGCGCAATCGGAAACAGCACGCACACCACAAACAACAGCAGCGCCGCATACATGGTCCCCAACAGCTTGAGCAGTGGCAGCATCACTCCCAGCCCGAGGTGCCCGATCGTGTAAGCCACCGACCCAAACACGCCAATCGGCGCCGCGTACATCACCAGGTTCGTGAACTTGAACATCGTCTCCGAAAGGCTTCCTGCAAACTCAAGCATCGGCCTCCGCTTCGCCTCCGGCACCAGGATCAGCGCCATGGCGAAAATCACGCTGAACACCACCACCTGCAGTATCTGGCCTTCCGCCACGGACTTCGCGATGCTCTCGGGGAAAATGTCAGTGATGATTTGCGTAGCTGTGCGTGGCACGACGCTGACCGTTTCCGCAGCCGCAGCAGGCGGCAAGCTCACGCCATAGCCCGCGCGGCTCAGGTTGATGGCCGCCAACCCGATGAGCATCGCAATCGTCGAAACCACTTCAAAGTAAACCAGCGACTTGACCGCCAGCCGCCCCACTTTCTTCAAATCCGCATGCCCCGCAATGCCCACCACCAAAGTCCCAAAAAGCAGCGGCGCAATAATCACCTTGATCAACCGCAGAAAAATCGTGCCCAGCAGTTGCAATTTGACCGCCACGCCCGGCCAGTCATGCCCCAGTTCCGCGCCCGCCAATAATCCAACAAAGATCCATCCCGTCAACGACCGCCGCGACGTGGCATACGCGGCGATCGACGCAATCGCCACCCAGCGAAGAATCAAGGGCGCCAGCGCAGGCATCGACACCACATCCCAGCTCTGCAGTAGCGAAGCGCCAATCGCCACCGTCGCCGCAACCAGCAGCGCCCCCAAAAGTTTGCTCTTCATTTGTTTTTCATCGTGCCCAAATCCCGTTTCTCATTGGCCGCGAACGGTATGCTGGATGCGCCTGCCTGTCAATGCCCATCCCCGCCGTATGCCCATCCCCGCGGTAAATGGCCACTTGTCGATTCCTGTATACTACCCAAGCCTCAGGAGGGCCGTTTATGTTGCGCATTAACGACGAAGCTCCCAATTTCACCGCGGAAACTTCGCAAGGAACAATCAACTTTCATGAATGGATCGGCAACGGCTGGGCCGTTTTGTTCTCGCATCCCAAGGACTTCACCCCCGTGTGCACCACGGAACTGGGTTATATGGCCGGACTCCAGCCGGATTTCGAGAAGCGCAATTGCAAGATCATCGGGCTGAGCGTGGACCCCGTCAGCAGTCACAGCAAGTGGCTCGTAGACATCGAAGAGACGCAAGGCCACAAAGTGAAATATCCCATGATTGGCGATCCCGAACTCAAGGTGGCCAAGATGTATGACATGCTGCCCGCAGACTCCGGTAATACTTCCGAAGGCCGCACCGCGGCTACGAACGCTACCGTGCGCACCGTATTCGTGATCGGCCCGGACAAGAAGATCAAGTTGATGCTCAGCTACCCGATGAGCACCGGCCGCAACTTCGACGAAGTCCTCCGCGTCCTCGATTCCATCCAACTCACGGCCAAGCATAAAGTGGCCACGCCTGTGAACTGGAAGCAGGGCGAAGATGTGATCATCCTCCCGTCGGTGCCCGAGGAAGAAGCCAAACAAAAGTATCCTGGCGGCTGGAAGGCCCCCCGCCCATACCTGCGAATCGTTCCTCAGCCGAAGTAGAAGTAGCAGTCTGCAAGCGAGGGTGCTGCTCACTGATCCTCAAGCAGTTTTATCGGCCGTGTCGCCAAATCGTGCCCAGCCTCCTCCGCTGAATTCCGCGCACTCACCTCTAATAGCCACAGACTCAGGCAACCCGCCCAAGCTTCTGCGATTCTGACTCCCATAACGGCTGTCCCTTAAGGATTTGTATCAAGGATTTGTCACATGGTGAATTCGGGCCAAGGGAACTGCGCGATCGGTGCGTCGCCACCCTTAGAACGCTTTGCGAGCGAGGTGTCCTTATGCGGTGCATGCGCTGGATACGCTGGACGATTCTTGCCATTCTTCTCTGCCTCGGACTTCTTTCCACAAACTCTGCCTTCGCTCAGGATCAACAGCCAGCTCAAAACGCGAGCGCCACAGCCAAGCCACAGAATTCGAAAGACCGCAAACAGCAAGCCCGCAAGCTAGCCAAAGAAAGCGCCCCCTACAACACCTGGCTCACCGAGGAAGCCATCTACATAATCACCAAGGAAGAACGCGAAGCCTTCCTGCGTCTCACCACCAACGAAGAGCGCGAACAATTCATCGAAATATTCTGGCACAACCGCAATCCCGATCCCGATTCTCCCGAGAACGCCTATCGCGAAGAACACTATCGCCGCATCGCCTACGCCAACGAACGCTTCTCCTCCGGCGTTCCCGGCTGGAAAACCGACCGCGGCCGCATCTACATCCTCTGGGGCCCGCCCGATGAAATCGATTCCCATCCATCAGGCGGCGCCTACGTTCGCCCTCCCGAACAGGGCGGCGGATCGACCACCACCTATCCTTGGGAACTCTGGCGCTACCGCCACCTCGAAGACATCGGCGACAACATCGAGATCGAATTCGTCGACCCCAGCGGCTCCGGCGAATATCACCAAACGATGGACCCCGGTGAAAAAGACGCTCTAGCGAAAGTCCCAGGCGCTGGCCTCAGCACCTGCGAACAACTCGGCCTTTGCTCCAAAGCGCAACGCTTCACCAATACCAAGGGCACCACTCTCCCCACTCCCATCGGCGGACTCTCCGCCGGCTTGGATGAGTTCGACAACCTCGAGCGCTACTTCAAAGTCCAGCGTCCACCCGAACATTTCAAAGACCTCGCCGAAATGGTCAGCGTGCGCATCCTCCGCAACCAAATTCACATGGACTATCGCGTTGATTTTCTCCGCGTTACCCGCGACTCGGTTCTCGTCCCCATCACCCTGCAAGTCGCCAATCGCGACCTCAGCTTCAAGGGCAAAGATGGCGTGCAATCCGCCGTCCTCGATCTCTACGGCCGCATCACTACGCTCAGCGGCCGCGTCGTCCAAACTTTCGAAAATATCGTCACCTGCGATTTTCCCGACTCTCTCTTCCAGTCCTCCGTCAACCTCTCCTCCATCTACCAAAAGTCCGTCCCCCTGCGTTCCGGCCTGTATCGCCTCGACGTCGTCCTCAAAGACGCACAAAGCGGCAACGTCGGCGTAATCGACGCCGCCCTCCGCGTCCCGCTTTACGACGAAGAATCCCTCGTCGCCAGCTCCCTAATCCTCGCCGACCAAATCCGCCCCGTCCCCACGAGCCAAATCGGCCAGGGCTCCTTCGTCCTGGACTCCTACAAAGTCCGCCCCCGCATCAACCCCGAATTCTCCCCCGCCGACAAAATGGGCATCTTCCTCCAGCTCTATAACCTCAAGCTCGACGACCAATCCCACAAAACAAACGTCTCCGTCGCCTATCGCATCCTAAAAGACCGCCAGCAAGTCTGGAAACAAGACGAATCCTCCGAACAACTCCAGCAATCCCGCGAACAAATCACCATCGAGCGCAACCTCCCCCTGTCTTCCCTCGCCCCCGGCCACTACTCCCTCGAGGTCTACGTCATCGACCTCCTCACCAATCAGACCGTCACCCGCACCGCCGACTTCACGGTTATACCCCTGCCCACCGCCAAGACGATCACGTGACCTGGGCTCGATGCCTTCGATTTTCTCAGTGGCGTTCATGCCCGACGGAAGCTCAGCTCCTTCGGGCCGGGTGCCGCGCGCCGGTTTTGCGCCTGCGGGTTTAGAGTTCACTGCAATCACGGTGAGAATTGGTTTGTTTGGTAAACACCAGGGAGTAGAATAAGCGCGCCGCTTGCGAAGGAGGCTTACGACATGCCCTCGAAAATGAGCCTTGCCGTAGTTACTGCCGCCATCTTCGTCGTCGGTGCCGCCATGGCGCCATCGGCGAACGCAGCGTCGCCCGACGATGCCTGTTCACTTCTCACTCCTGCCCAGGTAAGCGCCGCCCTGAGCGTCTCGGTGAGTGCTGGAGTGTACCAGGGCACATACAAGGAAACGTGCACCTGGAATGCGACCAGTGCTGCCCCGAAGAGCGCCAAATACACAACGCTTGTACTCGAGGGGCTCGATGCGTTCCAGGCGGGCAAACAGGCCCCCGTGAAGACAATCGTCGTCACGACGGTCACCGGCCTCGGAGATGATGCCTATTACTTAGCGGTGGGCCCCAATGTTGGCCTAATCGTCAAGAAGGGCAATGTCGCGTTCAAAGTCGCCGTGTACGGCGACATACCCCTTGAAGAAAAGCAGGCTATGGAGAAAACTCTAGCCCAGCAAGTCGTTTCCAAGCTCTGAGGTGGCAAGTGGCAGTGCTTGGGTTTGAGATTGCAGGCCCTCGCCTCAGCACCGCGGGCACTAAATCCAAGGAACCTACGCGCCGGCCGAAGATACCTGTTCGACGGATTGCTTCACCGGAGCCAGCGCGAGCAGCGCTGCACCAATAACAACGAGTACCCCCGAGCCGATCAAGAACCCTACCCGTTCACTCGGTATATGCAATCCCAGGAGCGACATCACAACGGCGTGAGCGAAACTCGACCACGCCGTAAACGCGATTGGGCTACGATGCGCCGACGGCTGACGCGCGGCCACCAGCAAGAAAACCCCCAGCGTGAAATAGAGGCTCATCATCATCGTGTCGCCCGTATCATCCGACGGACTTGTATGCCATAAAGCCATCGCCACCGGATAAATCGCCGCCACAAAAAGCAAGCCCACGAGCACCATCACAACCTTCAGCGCCCGCTCTCGATTCATGGTGCCCTCCCGCTAAATCACGTACAGTGAAAATAGACGCGCAAGGTCGCTCCCCGATTCACGCAACCAATCAGGAATTATCAAGATCGAGTCGGCGGATAATCTGATTGCAGCGATATCTGAGTTGCGGAGGCGATGGAAGGAGAGGAAGGCATGAAGACGCTGATGGCGCTTGCAGTGGCTGTTCTTGTTTTGTTCCCGGCTTGCGTGCGGGCTGTTCCTGCAAAGCCAGCGTTGCAAGTCGTCGTGCTTGGTTCTGGCGGACCACGGGCTTTCGGCAGGGCCGGGTCAAGTTACATCGTGCTGGTCGCAGGAACTCCGCGGATTTTGGTGGATGCCGGACCGGGTGCGTTCTTGCGCATCGGAGAACTGGAACTGGACCTCGAAAAAGTAGATACGGTTTTGCTGACCCATCTGCATATCGATCACAGCGGAGACCTGGCCGCTTTCTTCAACGCGCGAGCGCTTACCAGTGACGAACCAATCGCCTACCGTGTGTTTGGCCCGGACGGCGCAGGACTCTTCCCCAGGACCTCGCGATTTGTAAATTTGCTGGTGGGAGAGGACGGCGCCTTTGCGTATCAGAAGACATTTGGCGCGCGCGAATCGTTTGCGGTTCGCGATCTGGCCATCACCCTGGATTCCGCGCGCACGAAGATTCTGGATGAGGATGGTTTGGTCGTGGAGGAAATTGCGACGCATCACGGCGACTGTCCGTCGGTGGCTTACCGAATCTCTTATAAGGGAGTGGCCTTGGTTTTCTCCGGCGACATGGATGCGTTAGCGCTACCGAATCTGTTGCAATTGGCGAAGAATGCGGATTTGCTGATCTTTAATTGTGCCGTACTTGACCCGCCGGATTCGCCACCGCAGTTGTACGAGCTGCACACGCCGCCCAGGAAAATTGGCGAAGTCGCGCGCGACAGTGGAGTAAAAAGTCTGCTGCTGAGCCATCTTGCTCCAGACGTGGAAGGCCAGGAGGCCGCGGTCCGAAAATCGATTCGTGCGTCCTATGCAGGGCCGGTTGCGTTCGCGAGCGATAAGCTGCGCGTCCCCGTCGCCAAGTGAACGAGAAATTCGAGCGGACGTGGCTTGCGGACTAGAGTTTTATGACTGCATGCCAGGTAAAAGTGCTCATCGGAAGGTGACCCACTCTCCGGTAGTGGATCAGTTTCCGGTAACCCAACTGATCACTAAAATCCGTCGGTCGGCCTCTGCTCCGTGGCATACTGTGCCCATCGGGAGTCTCCGCCTAGTGAACAATGGAACCAGATAAAGCAGCGCCCAAAACCGGGAGAGCAATAGTCAAGGTCGTTTTCAATTTGCCTAAGAACGGTGGCCAGTTGCCACGGAGAGCCTCTGCGCTGAGCTGCTTGGTGCCGACGTCTATCGATTGCGGAACGTCCCATTTTATTCATACGGATTCAGTGAACAAGACGTTGTTCGGGCAGAAGAAAGTGACGGTCGGCTTGTGGTGACAGGCATCGTTGACCGTGGCGGACACTCGACGTATCGCATCTTCTTACCTGAAAAGACTTCGGAACAACAGTTCTCGAAGGATTAGCTTCGTCTTGCGGAGCTTCGTCGCACTTACGAGCGTGCTACTCGACGGTTGGTTGCAATTGACGTACCTCCACATGCCGATGTGTATGCTGTTTACGAGGCACTAGACTAGAGAATGGCGAAAGTGACCAGCCTTGGGAATTTGAGGAGGGTCGTTGCGGGCACCCTTTACGTAATGCGCCAGCAAACAAGCCTAATGCATGGTTAACGTCGTAATCGGAAACTAACACATTACCCAGTCCTCTAACAACTCGCCTATTCCACTGCAAATCGTCTAAAGTGTTCCTGAAATTCAATGGCCACGGAAACCACATGACTCGCACTCGCGCATTCCTCTTCGTTCTCTGTTTTTCTTGCTCAGCGATATTTCTCTCGACGGTACAAGCGGGCGCACGCAAGACCATCATCTACAAAGTCGGCGTGGTCAACCGCCGGTTCACTCCACCCGAACCCTACGACTGGCGCGACGCGAAAACGCACGCCCTCATCACCGACATCTGGTATCCCGCCGAATCCGCCTCCGTCGAGCAACCTCAATGGATTGGCTCCTCCGACGCTCCCTTCGGCAGCGCAGGCAAAGCCGCGCGTGACGCCAAGCCCATCGCAACGCCTGAGAAATCCCCGCTGATTCTCCTCTCTCACGGCATCGGCGGCTCTTCTTACATGATGGCGTGGCTCGGTTCTTCGTTAGCCTCGCACGGGTTCATCGCCGCTGCCGTAAATCATCCCGGCAACAACGCCCTCGAGGACTACACCATCCCCGGAGCAATTCTCTGGGGCCAACGCGCCCACGACCTGAGCGCTCTTCTCGATCAACTGCTCGCCGACCCGACCTTTGGTCCCCGCATCGACCCCAAGCGCGTCGGCGCAGCCGGTTTTTCTCTTGGCGGTCTCGTCGTAATCGAGCTCGCCGGCGGCATCGCGGAGCTTTCTCGCTACCAGGACTTTTGCAAATCACCCAAAGCCGACGGTATGTGCAACGACACGCTCGAGTACCCTGGCCTTCTCGCCAAAGCCACTGCTCTCGCCAAAACCGATCCTGCTATGCAAACCGCTCTCAACGAAGGCTCCAAGTCTCATCGCGATCCGCGCATCCGCGCCATCTTTGCCATGGCGCCTGCCATCGGTCCAGCCTTCGATCCGGACTCTCTCGCCAAAATCTCCATTCCCACGCAAATCGTCGCCGGCGCAGTTGACAATGTTGTCCCCGTCGACTCCAGCGCCAAGTTTTTCGCCGCCCACATTCCCGGCGCGCAACTCACCATCTTGCAAGCCGTCGGCCACTACACTTTTCTCGCCACCTGTGCCGAGCTCGGAGACCGCACCCAGCCCAAACTCTGCATCGACCAGGCCGGCATCCTCCGCGACGAAATTCACGCGCAAACAGCCACCATGGCCTACCATTTTTTCGACGTTAAGCTGAAATGAAAATAATTTGAAGTGAATCGAATTTGAAGCGAACTTGAAGCTATCTTGAATTGCACTCCGAGGCGGGCGCCTTCAGAGTGGCAAGACTCGGTCAGCTAGGCAGCAAAAATCTTTTCTTTGGAACACCTTTTTCGCGATACAGGTCGCGGTCCGCCGCGCCCAAAATCTCGTTCACCGTTTCTCCGTCGTCCGGATAGATCGCCGTCCCGATGCTCACAGAAATTTTCGGCTCCTCACCATCTTCGGCCAGCCGCTTGGAAATTCTCTGCGCCACCAGCCGCGCCGCTTCCGCATCCGTCTCCGGCAGAATCAGCACAAACTCGTCCCCGCCATACCGCCCCGCCGTATCCATCTCCCGCGAATACAGCCGAAGCATATCGGCCAAACGGCAAAGTGCCCGGCTTCCCGCAAGATGTCCATGCGCATCATTAATTTTCTTAAGCCCATCCAGATCCAGCAGCAAAACCACAAACGGCCGCTCGTTTCTCCCAAACCTCTTGATCTCCGTCTCCAGTGCCTCGACCAGTTGCCGGTAGTTGGCAAGCCCCGTCAAGGGATCGCTCACCGCCAGATTCCGCACGCGTTCCTCGGCACGCCGGTGTTCCGAGACTTCCGCAGCCAGCGTCAGCGCCGTGACGGCCATGATCCCCATGAACGCTTGCAACAACAACAGCGAGGTGTTCCGCGACTCTCTCGCAAATGGTCCAAATCCGTGCAGCGTTCCCCAGGTCGCCATCCCCGCCAACGCACACAGCGCGGTTGCCGCCTCGCGCCGTCCAAATCGGTACGCCGCCCAGACTAGAAATGGAACGCAGAGATACTCAAGGGGATAGTTCTTAAGCTCGGAATGGAAAGGCTCGCCAAACACACTCCAGGCCGTTGCGAAAAGTCCTATAAACAGGAAAGCCAATTCCGTGATCTGCTCGCGAGTCCATTGGGGGCGGGGACTCTCCCACCACAGGAGCAAGAGCGGAGTCACCAACACGGCGCCGACGGCGTCGCCCAGCCACCAGGTACACCAGATCGAACCAAACGCCGCCCAACCCGCAAGCCCGCTCACAGCAAGCGTTGCCACTCCAATTGTCGCGCTTACGACGGTCGCAATCATTCCCGCCAGCAGCGCAAACTTGAAAATGTCATGCGCCCGCTGAAACGCTTCTTTGCCGTGCGCGAAACGGTTGACCAGATAGCACCCCGCCAACGCCTCGAGTGTGTTTCCACCCGCGATCGCGATCGACGTAGCCACGGTTCCAGCCGTCGTCAAATTAACCAGGAATGCGCCGATCAAAATCCCCGGCCAAACCCTGTAGCCATAGACCAACAATGCGGCAACCGCAATTCCCGTACACGGCCATACGGCTGTCGCGCTAGCATGCACATACGCCAGCTGCAATCCCAGCCTACCGGCGACGAAATACACCACGGCCAGCCCCGCTGCCGTCGCCACATTTTTGATCGCATCCGACTGCGTCATCCCGCGTTCTCCGCCTCGCCCCACATCCGCCCGGGCGAGGTAACTAAGCACCGCACAGATACACTTCGAGCATTCTATTTTGGCTCAAGCCTTCGGCCAAAATCAGCCAAAACCGCAACCCTCTTCCGAAGTATATCTCTATATTACTAAAGGTTTTAGATTAACGCGAACCCCACAAACCCAGCTTTTCGACCTAAGCAATCCCTCAAGTCCGCCGTTCTCTCCTTTGCCGCTCTCTCCGTTCTTGGCGCTCCTACTGCGTGCGCCGCAACTCTCATTCCATTATCCTACGGCGAATTCTCATTCTCTTCTGCCTTGCGCAACAGCCCTTCTCGCCCCGCCAGCCAGGCTCCCAGATACCCGCGTCCCATCCCGTGCAGAGTCTGAAACAGTATCCCGGCCATCCCCGCCGAATTAGTCCAGGCCACCTGCCCCTTCCCGCTAGTCTCCACCCCCAACGAAAGTTCCAGCGCAAATTCAATCACTGTCCATTGCTTCAGACCTCGCGCAGCGCGCACCGCCATCCCTCCTTCGCTAAGGTTGATGATTCGCCCGCGTTGTTCCCCTTCTCCATCCTTCAGCGTCACGGCCAGGTTCACAGCGTGGCGAAAAAACCTTCGCCTCTCCTTCAACATGATCTCTTTCGCGATGGTAATGTGCAGGGCCACGCCATCCACACTCAAAGGCGTGCGTAGCACAAAGTTAGCTCCAGCATTCAGCGTCGCCGTAGTCTCGCTCGCGTTCTGCACGCAAGCGAAAATCGCTGCCTTTCCATTCGATGGCCCTTTTCGTACGGCCTCGATTAATTCCAGCGCTCCCGAAACCTGCATATCCACAAACAGGCCGTCTATTCGCTTCCGTTCAAGGAACTCACGCGCCGCCTCCGCCGTAGGCACCAACCCGAACTTGGCTCCATATTTTTTCATACCGCCGGAAACTGCGGTCAAAGTCGCATAGTCGTTGGACACCAACAAGAATTCGAGCTCGGCCAGCGTGGACATAGTGTTAGTAATTTCCCGTCCGCGTGCGAAGGGCTTCTGAATTGGTCGTGATAAATGCTGCCCCTATCTTTATCTTCGAGTCCTATCTGCTGTCGAGCATTTCCCGCGACCCTGCACTTCAATCGAACAATCGTTACACCGTCAATCGTGCAGCCAGTCAACAGTCCGCTGGCCGGTTCGTTGAGCATGGCCACACTTTGAGCAGTGTCGGTATGGAAGGCGGACCGCCGGGAGAGCTCCCAATGAATATCCAGTCGAAATGTCGCGAGAAATTCGGTTATTTTGTCGGTGGTGTTATTTTCAGAACTAGAAAAAGGAATCCCGGCTTAGACTGAACTGCGGAGCAACGTGAACCCATGCACCCTCGACCACTCTTGCACATCGAAGGCGCCGCCGTGTTTATCGTCAGCCTTTACGCCTACCATTGCAGCCACGGCAGTTGGCTTTATTTCGCCTTGTTTTTTCTCGTGCCGGATCTCTCGATGCTCGGCTACATCGCCGGTGTTCGTGTCGGAGCGATTGCGTACAATGCTGTCCACACGTATTTAGGGCCCTTAGCGTTTGCTGTTTTCGCCGCCGCCTCGAATCGCCTGGCGATTTTTTCTCTCGCCCTCATCTGGATCGCTCACATTGGTCTCGACCGGATGCTGGGATTCGGCTTGAAATATCCGACTCGTTTCAAGGACACTCACCTGAACCCAGATCGTCACACTTCGTGAATTGGGACTGAAACTTCTCGGTATAGAGAGCCGAGCGGCCCAAAATTGGATGTACTCGCTGCACGCATTTCCGCCGGCGACGGAGAATCTACTGAGAAAGGAGACTGCAAATGGAGAGTAGAAGGCACGCCGCGCTGGGATTTGTCTTCGTAACGGTTCTGCTGGACATGCTGGCATTCGGAATCATAGTGCCGATCTTGCCGAAGCTGATCTCCGAATTTTTGAACGGCAACATGGCGCGAAGTTCGGAATACCTGGGGCTGTTCGTGACGACGTGGGCGCTGATGCAGTTTTTCTTTTCGCCGATTCTGGGAATGTTGTCCGACCGTTACGGACGGCGGCCGGTGATTTTGCTCTCGAATTTCGGGCTGGGGCTGGATTACGTGGTGATGGCGCTGGCGTCAACGATCGGCTGGCTGTTTCTAGGACGAATACTTTCGGGGATTTGTTCGTCGAGCATGCCGACGGCAACGGCGTACATCAGCGACGTAACACCGCCCGAGAAACGTGCGAAGGCTTTTGGGATTTTTGGAGCCGCGTTTGGAATCGGGTTCGTGCTCGGGCCGGCGATTGGGGGGTGGCTCGGGGCGATGAACGCGCGGGTGCCATTTTGGGTGGCCGCCGCACTGAGCTTGTTGAACGCGATGTACGGATTGTTCGTTCTGCCGGAATCGCTGGCGCCGGAGAAGCGACAGACAAAATTGCTATGGATAAAAGCGAACCCGGTCGGCGCGTTGAAACTTCTGCGCTCGCATCACGAGCTATTTGGTTTGGCGGTGGTGAATTTTCTCGCTTATCTGGCGCACGAAATCTACGCGACGGTGTGGGTGCTGTACGCGATGTACCGCTACAACTGGAATGAAAAAGCCATCGGTATTTCGTTGGCGGTAGTCGGGATCGCCTCCATCATCACGATGGCGGGCCTGGTGGGCCCTGCCGTGAAACGGTTTGACGAGCGGCGAGCACTGTTTGCCGGGCTATTTTTTGGCGCACTCGGATTCGCGCTCTTCGGATGGGCGCCTGCCGGATGGATTTTTCTCGCCGCGATTCCTGTGAACGCATTGTGGGGTCTGGCCGGGCCACCGTCACAGTCCATGATGACGCAGCGAGTCTCGGCGTCCGAGCAAGGAGAGCTGCAAGGCGCGATGAGCTCGCTGCGCGGGCTGGCGATGATTTTTGGGCCTGGAATTTTTTCGACGACGTTTGCGGCGTGCATTGCGCAGGGACGATCGTTTCCAGCAGGGCCATGGTATCTTGCCGCGTTTATTTTGCTCGTGGCGCTAGCCATCGCGCTGAAGGTGACAGGAGGCGCAGCCATCACGGGAAACAAGCAGCTGGCGCAAGAGAGCGCGGCCAGCTAGGCACCGAGAATTCCATAGTAGGGGCTGGGATGCGATGCGCGGGGCGCAGGATACAGGTGCTAAGCGCTCCAAATTAGGACTAGCACAGCATTGGGGGGGCTGTGGAGGGAGATGCTCGGATCCCGGAGTCGGGCGGGTGAACGAGGTTCGTTCAAGTCGCTGCGGAATTAGAAGTTGAGACAGGTTCTTGCGTTGCAGGAAGCTTCGGAGTGCGAGAGTGGAACCAGAGGTAGAGGACGGCGAAGGCGAAGAAAGCGCCTATGGAGTCGAGAAGGGAATCGTAGGGCGAGGCGGTGCGACTGGCGATGAAAGCTTGATGGATCTCGTCCATGATGGAATAGCCCGCGGCGACGGAGAGAGCGGAGATTCCCCAGGTCCACCGCCATCCTTTGCGATCACCGCGTACACCGCGATAGATAAACAGGCAAAAAACAAAATATTCCGTGAAGTGCGCGGTTTTGCGGATGATGTGGTGAATGAAATTGTACTGATCTTCCCTGCGATGAGGAAAGAGCCAGCGCACGACGGGTAAGAGAAACCACGCGGTGTGGTCGGAAGAGAAGGAGTCAGTCGAGAGAGTGAAAATGACGCAGGCCCAGGCCATGGCAGGCCACCATGCGCGAATCCAGGCGGGGATGAGAAGCTTGTGCAGACGTGCCTGCATCTCCGGCCGTTGTGGGGCGGGGCGGGGGTTTCGCCAAGGTTGAAGATCAGACACGAACTAAGGCTCCTCTAAACTGCGCTAATACAAGAGTAACGCGCGATGCCTTGTTGCCGCGGCACATTTCCTGCGGGTTATTCCACCTGCCTTATTCCATACGATAGTTCGGGGCTTCGCGAGTGATGATGACGTCGTGGACGTGGCTTTCGCGGAGGCCGGCGGCGGTGATGCGCACGAAGCGGGCTTTCTCGGCGAGCTCACGCAGCGTGGGAGCGCCGACGTAGCCCATACCGCTTTTGAGGCCGCCAACGAGCTGGTCGGTGAGCGCACCTAGCGAACCTTTGTAGGGCACGCGGCCTTCGACGCCTTCGGGGACGGATTTGCCGCGTTCGTCGGTGTCCTGCACGGTGGCATAACGGTCGGAGCCGGCATCCATGGCGCCCATCGAACCCATGCCGCGGTAAGACTTGAAGGTGCGGCCCTGATAGAGAATCGTTTCGCCGGGAGATTCTTCTGTGCCGGCGAAGAGGCTGCCGATCATCACGCAGGAAGCGCCCGCAGCGATAGCTTTGGTGATGTCGCCGGAATACTTGATGCCGCCATCGGCGATGATGGGGATGCCCGTGCCTTGCGCGGCACGCGCGGCTTCCATGACGGCGGTGAGCTGGGGTACGCCAGCGCCGGTGACGACGCGCGTCGTGCAGATGGAACCGGGGCCGATGCCGACTTTCAGGCCATCGATGCCGAGCGCGATGAGATCTTTGGCGGCTTCGTAGGTGGCGACATTGCCAGCGATGATTTGTACTTCGGGGAGACGCTGGCGGATGGCCTTGATAGCATCCATGACGCGGGTGGTGTGGCCGTGGGCGGTGTCGATGGCGAGGACGTCGGCTTTGGCTTTGGACATTTCGACGGCGCGCTCGAGGTAGTCGCCGGTGGCGCCGACGGCAGCTCCGACGCGCAGGCGGCCTTGTTCGTCTTTAGCGGCGCGTGGATATTCGCGCTTTTTCTGGATGTCTTTGACGGTGATGAGGCCTTTGAGATTGAAGTCCTGGTCGACGACGAGGAGTTTTTCGATACGGTGTTTTTGAAGGATGCGCTCGGCTTCGTCGAGGGTGGTGCCCACCGCCACGGTGACGAGATTTTCTTTGGTCATGACGGAGCCGACGAGCTGGGAGTGATTTTTTTCAAAGCGCAAATCGCGGTTGGTGAGGATTCCAGTGAGGCGCGTGCCGCGCGTAACGGGAAGGCCGGAGATGTGGTACTTGTTCATGATTTCGAGGGCTTGGCGAAGGGTGATGTCCGGGGAGATGGTGACGGGGTCAACGATCATGCCGCTTTCGGAACGTTTTACGCGGTCGACTTCTTCACCTTGCCGGTCGATGGGCATGTTGCGGTGGACGAGGCCGATGCCGCCTTGGCGCGCGATGGCGATAGCCAGGCGAGATTCGGTTACGGTGTCCATGGCGGCGGAAACGAGTGGAATATTCAGAGCCAGCTTGCGGGTGAAGCAGGTGCGCGTGTCGACTTCAGCCGGGAGCACGGAGGATTTGCCGGGCAGGAGAAGCACGTCGTCAAAAGTAAGACCCTCGGGAATCGGACCTTCAATCATTACAACCTCGCGTCTGAAATTAGCGGCCTAAAAACAGCACAGCCCAGCGGGTGGCCGCTGGGCCGGAAGATGAATGCATCAGATTGCAAAAATCAATCACTGTGAAACTTCTATTCTAGGGGGCAAAGGGATTGGGGTCAAGTTGGGGGTCTTTTGATCTTTTGATCAAGCGCACTAGGGGGCGCTGTCGCCAATACTGTTGAGTTGTTATAAGTCTAACCGGCCAGTACCCGATAACGCGCAAATCGGAAATTGATCCACAACTGCCTTTCGGTTAATAGGCGCGCTGCTAAGGCTATTTGGACTCCAGGACCTTGTAGTTTGCGAGGATGCAGCCACCTTCGATTTGGCGGCACTCGGTGAGAGTGAGCTTTACGCGATGGCCGGGATCGCGGAATGTGGGGATGCCTGAGCCGAGAAGAATGGGGTGAATGTTGAGACCGATTTCATCTACCAGGCCGGCGGCAAAGAGGGATTGGGCTAGTTCGCCGCCACCCATCAGGCAGATTCGTTTGCCGGGACGGCGCTTTAGGTCGCGGACGAATGCGGCGGCGTCGGAGGACACTAGCTCGACGCCGAGATCGTCGATGGACTTGAGCGTGCGCGAGAAGACGTAGGTGCGAATGGTGGGCTCTTTGCGGTTGGGGTTTTTCGCTTTGGCGGATTTCTTCGCGGACGGACGTTTTTGAGCAACCGAGACTTCGTAGGTTTTGCGTCCCATCAGGATGGTGTCGACGTCCTTCCAAAAGTCTGTCATTACCTGCTGGACGTCTTTGCTGAAATGCAGCCAGTCGATGGAGCCATCGGCGCCGGCGAGAAAGCCGTCCATGCTGACAGCGCCGCCATAGGTTACGGTACGCATCGTTTCGCTCCTTGTGCGCCGGTTAAAACCGGCGAGGTGTAGTGCATCGCGCGCCGTCGCGGCGCAGTCAGAACGGCCGCGTCCTCTGGGCTCGTATGCGGCGCCTCCTCAACCGTTGGCTGCCACTGCCTTCTGTCTGTCATCCCTATCCCCTGCGTCGCATGGGCGTCGTTACCTAAGGCAAGAGCCGGATGCGGTAGTGCCGCTCGTCCGGATCCGTGGAGGGGGTTGTGAGCAATCATGATCCCTACTCCGACTCAGATTGAGATAAAAATCTTTGGGGCCTGCTCTGGCGCCGACCATCGGCAAAGGGCACCCACGGCCCGGGGCTGCTTT
>WNFS01000977.1_pt1 | contig 20981 bp, 23 predicted proteins | sample 5400141 | NCBI WGS metagenome assembly WNFS01 (sample SAMN13153358, study PRJNA577476) | soil metagenome | isolation source: 60 cm saprolite under Madrone tree | place: USA:California | collected 2016-06-14
GCGACCTCCTCTGGCCGGTCCTCAACTTCGCCATCTTCGTCGCGGTGCTGGTGCGCTTCCTGCGCCCCGCGGCGGTCGAGTACTTCCGCGCCCGCGCGGCGCGCCTGCGCGAGGCGCTGCAGGCGGGGACGCGGGCCCGCGCCGAGGCAGAGGCGCTGCGCGCCGCGCTCGCGCGCGATGTCGAGAACCTCCCGGCGCTGCGCTCCCAGCTGCGCGCCGACCTGAGGGCCACCGCGGAGCGCGAGTGCGAGGCGCTCCTCGCACTCGGCCGGACGGCCGCGGAGCGCATTCGCACCGACGCCCGACTGCTGGCCGAACACGAGTTCGCCGCGGCGCGGGCAGCGCTGCGCGCCGAGGTGATCGAAGAAGCGGTGCGGCAAGCGACGGCGCTCATCCGCCAGGCGATCCGGCCCGAGGATCAGGAGCGGTTCGTGCGCGAGTTCGTCACCGGCGCCGGAGCGCCGGCGTGACCGGCCGCCTCGGCAAGCGCTATGCGCGCGCCGTGCTCGCACTGGCCCGCGAGGACGGGACCCTCGAGGCGACGGGCGAGGAGCTCAATCGGGCGGCGGCCACGTTCGACGAGCCCCGGCTCCGCCCGCTCGTGCTGAGCCCGGTGATCGACGCGGCAGCGCGGCTCCGGACCGCCAGGGGGGTCGCGGAGGCGCTCGGGCTCTCGCCGACGGTGCGCAACCTGATCGGGCTGCTCGCCGAGCGGGATCGGCTCGCGATCCTGCCCGACCTCGCGCGCTGGTACGACACCCTGCTCGACGACGAGCTCGGGCGCACCCGGGTCGCGATCCGCTCGGCCACGGCGCTCAGCGCGGCCGAGCGGAACGAGCTCATCGAGCTGGCGCGGCGCCTCACGGGCCGCGAGAGGATTCTCGCCGCCACCGAGCTCGACCCCGAGCTGATCGGCGGCGTCGTGCTCGACATCGGCGGGACGGTGTACGACGGGAGCTTGCGGACCCAGCTCGCGCGCCTGACGAAGGAGATGGCCGAGGGCGGCAGCTAGCCGCCGGCCGGGGGGAACAGCGATGCAGATCCGCGCGGCGGAGATCAGCGACATCATCCGCGAGCAGATCAAGGAGTACGCGAAGCAGCTCGAGGTGCGGGAGACGGGCATGGTGCTCTCCTGCGGCGACGGCATCGCCCGCATCTACGGCCTCGACCAGGCAGCGGCGGGCGAGTTGATCGAGTTCCCGCGCGGCATCTTCGGCATCGTGCTCAACCTCGAGGAGGACAACGTCGGCGCCGCCATCCTGGGCGAACAGCAGGAGATCAAGGAAGGCGACGAGGTCCGGCGCACCGGCCGCATCGCCGAGGTCCCGGTGGGCGAGGCGCTCCTCGGGCGCGTCGTGAACGCTCTCGGCCAGCCCGTCGACGGCAAGGGGCCCATCAAGACGAGCGCCAGCCGCCGCATCGAGCTGAAGGCGCCCGGCATCGTCGTCCGCCAGCCGGTGAAGGAGCCGCTCCAGACCGGCATCAAGGCGATCGACGCGATGATTCCCATCGGCCGCGGCCAGCGCGAGCTCATCATCGGCGACCGGCAGACCGGTAAGACCGCCATCGCGCTCGACACCATCATCAACCAGCGCGGCGGAGACGTGAACTGCTTCTACGTCGCCATCGGGCAGAAGCGCTCGACGGTGGCGCAGGTGGTGGACAAGCTCGCGCGCGAGGGCGCGATGGACTACACCACCGTGGTGGTGGCGTCCGCCTCCGAGCCCGCGCCCCTCCAGTTCATCGCGCCCTACAGCGGCTGCAGCATGGGCGAATACTTCCGCGACGGCGGCCGCCACGCGCTCGTCATCTACGACGACCTCTCCAAGCACGCGACGGCGTACCGCCAGCTCTCCCTGCTGCTCCGCCGGCCGCCGGGCCGCGAGGCGTACCCGGGCGACGTCTTCTACCTCCACTCGCGTCTCCTCGAGCGGGCCGCCAAGATGAGCAACGACCAGGGCGGCGGCTCGCTCACCGCGTTGCCGCTGATCGAGACGCAGGCCGGCGACGTCTCGGCCTACATCCCGACCAACGTCATCTCGATCACCGACGGTCAGATCTTCCTCGAGTCGGACCTCTTCTACTCGGGCGTCCGGCCGGCGGTGAACGTCGGCATCTCGGTGTCGCGCGTGGGGGGCAACGCGCAGGTGAAGGCGATGAAGAAGGTCGCCGCACCGCTCCGCCTCGAGCTGGCGCAGTACCGCGAGATGGCGGCCTTCGCGCAGTTCGGCTCCGACCTCGACGCGGCCACGAAGCGGCAGCTGGATCGAGGCCAGCGCCTCGTCGAGGTGATGAAGCAGGGGCAGTACGCCCCTCAGCCCGTCGAGAAGCAGATCGTCATCATCTACGCCGCCACCAACGGCCATCTGGACGCCCTCCCCGTCGCCGCCATCCAGCGCTACGAGCGCGACCTCTACGCCTTCCTCGAGGCGAAGCACGCGGCCGTCCTGACGCTGCTGCGGGAAAAGAAGGAGCTGACCGACGACGTCAGGGCGAAGATCGACGCCGCGCTCACCGCCTTCGGGTCTCTGTTCAAGGCCTAGGAGTCCTAGAGCCCGATGCCGAGCCTCAAGGCCCTCCGCAAGCGGATCGCCACCGTCCGCTCCACCCAGCAGATCACCAAGGCGATGAAGATGGTGGCGGCTGCCAAGCTCCGGCGGGCGCAGGAGGCGGCGGAGCGCGCCCGCCCCTATGCCGCCAAGCTGAGCGAGATGTTCACGGCGGTGGTCGCCGGCGTCGAGCCGGAGGCCCATCCGCTCCTCGCCCGGCGACCCGAGCAACGGATCGACCTCCTCGTGCTGACCAGCGACCGTGGCCTCTGCGGCGGCTACAACGCGAACCTGCTTCGCTTCGCGGAGGGCCTCGTGCGGCAGCGGGCGGCGGCGGAGACGGCCCTCGTCGTCGTGGGACGGAAGGGTCTCGAGTACTATCGCCGGCGCTCGGCGCGGGTGGTGGCGCATCGCCAGGGCATCCTCAGCACGGCGCCCGCGGCCATGGCCGCGGAGCTGGCCCAGGAGGTGACGCGCCGCTTCGTCGCCGAGGAGACGGACGCCGTCCACCTCGTCTACACGCGCTTCCGCTCGGCGCTCTCCCAGGTCCCGACCACGGTGCCGCTCCTGCCCGTGGCCGCGCCCGCCACGGACGCGCCCTCCGTCGACTACATCTTCGAGCCGGAGCGCCCCGCTCTCCTCGCGCGCCTCCTGCCCCGCTACGTCGAGGCGCTCATCACCCAGGCCCTCCTCGAAGCGGTCGCGAGCGAGCAGGGCGCGCGCATGACGGCGATGGACAGTGCGACCAGGAACGCCGGCGAGATGATCGACAGTCTCACGCTCTCCATGAACCGCGCCCGCCAGGCGACCATCACCAAGGAGCTGATGGAGATCGTCTCGGGCGCCGAGGCGCTGAAAGGATAGCTCCGCTCATGCCCAACATCGGACGCATCACGCAGGTGATCGGCCCCGCCGTGGACGTGGAGTTCCCCGACGGGAACGTGCCCGCGATCTACAACGCCCTCCAGATCACCAACCCCGCCATCGACGACCGGCCCTGGAACCTCGTCGTCGAGGTGGCGCTGCACCTGGGGGAGAAGACCGTGCGCACGATCGCCATGGACTCGACCGACGGCCTCACACGCGGCCAGGAGGTACGCGACACGGGCGACGGCATCCGGGTGCCGGTCGGCGAGGCGACCCTCGGCCGCATCATGAACGTGGTCGGCGAGCCGGTCGACGAGCGCGGGCCGATCGCGGCCGCGAAACGCTACCCCATCCATCGCGAGGCCCCGGCCTTCACCGACCAGGAGACGCAGGTGCAGGCCTTCGAGACCGGGATCAAGGTGGTCGACCTCCTCGCCCCCTACCAGCGGGGCGGGAAGATCGGGCTCTTCGGCGGCGCCGGCGTGGGCAAGACCGTCATCATCCTGGAGCTCATCAACAACGTCGCCAAGCAGCACGGCGGCGTGTCGGTGTTCGGCGGCGTCGGCGAGCGGACGCGTGAGGGCAACGACCTCTACCTCGAGATGCAGGAGTCGAAGCTCTCCGACGGGAACCCGGTCATCTCGCGCGCCGCCCTGGTCTACGGCCAGATGAACGAGCCGCCCGGGGCGCGCGCCCGCGTCGGCCTCTCCGCGCTCACCGTGGCCGAGTACTTCCGCGACGACGAGGGGAAGGACGTCATCCTCTTCATCGACAACATCTTCCGCTTCGTGCAGGCGAACTCGGAGGTGTCGGCGCTCTTGGGGCGCATGCCGTCGGCCGTCGGCTACCAGCCGACCCTCGGCACCGACATCGGAGAGCTCCAGGAGCGCATCACCACCACCAAGAAGGGCTCCATCACCTCGGTGCAGGCGATCTACGTCCCCGCCGACGACCTGACCGACCCGGCGCCGGCGACCACCTTCGCGCACCTGGACGCGACCACCGTGCTCTCGCGGCAGATCGCCGAGCTCGGCATCTACCCCGCCGTCGACCCGCTCGACTCGACCTCGCGCATCCTGAGCCCGGCGGTGGTCGGCGAGGAACACTACCGCGTGGCCCGACAAGTCCAGGCGATCCTGCAGCGCTACAAGGACCTGCAGGACATCATCGCCATCCTCGGCATGGACGAGCTCTCCGAGGACGACAAGCTCGCCGTCGCCCGGGCGCGCAAGATCCAGAAGTTCCTCTCCCAGCCCTTCCACGTGGCCGAGCAGTTCACCGGCTACAAGGGCGTCTACGTGCCGCTCCCGGAGACCATCCGCGGCTTCCGCGAGATCGTCGAGGGGAAGCACGACGACCTGCCCGAGCAGGCCTTCTACATGGTGGGCACGATCGACGACGCGTGCGAGAAGGCGCGTCAGATGGCGGCCTGAATGGCGGATCGCTTCCGCCTGCGCGTGTACACGCCCGAGCGCGAGCTGGTGGACGCCGACGTGCGCGAGGTCACGGCGGAAGGCGCCTGGGGGCAGATCGGGGTCCTCCCCGACCACGCGGCGCTGGTGACCGCGCTCGAGCCGGGCGAGTTCGTGTATCGCGCCGACGCGGGAGTGCTGCGCCTGCGTCTCGGCGGCGGCTTCGCCGAGGTGCGCGACAACGTCATGACCGTGCTCGCCGACTCGGGCGACCCGGCAAGCTAACCGTTCGGCGTCGAACGATGGGCAAGCTCGAGGGCAAGACCGCACTCGTGACCGGCGGGGGCCGGGGAATCGGGCGCGGCATCGTCGTCGAGCTCGCGCGCGAGGGTGCGGACGTGGCGATCAACTATCGCCGCGACCGCGAGGCCGCGGAGGCGACGGCGGCCGAGGTGCGGGCGCTCGGGCGGCGCGCGGTCGTGCTCCAAGCCGACGTCGGGGAGCGAGAGGCGGTGGAGCCGATGGTCGCCCAGGCGGTCGAGTTCCTCGGCGGGCTCGATGTCGCGGTGGCGAACTCCGGCGTGGCGGCGCGGGTTGCGACCGTGGCGAAGACCGATCCGGCCGAGTGGCGGCGCGTCCTCGCCACCGATCTCGACGGAGCCTTCTGGACGGCCCGGGCGGCGATCCCGCACGTCGTCGCCCGCAAGGGCGTCTTCCTCTTCATCTCCTCGATCGGCGCCGACGCGGCGCAGGCGGGCGGCGCCCCGTATCACGTCGCCAAGGCCGGCGTGAACGCGCTCGCCAAGGTGCTCGCCAAGGAAGTGGCGAGCGCCGGTGTGCGGGTGAACGTGATCGCGCCGGGCCTCGTGCGCTCGGAGATGGGGGAGCGGCTGATCCGCTTCCACGGCGACGCGGTCTTGCAGACCATCCCGCTCGGCCGCGCGGGCGAGCCGGTCGACATCGGTCGCGCCGCCGTCTTCCTCGCTTCCGACGACGCGGCCTGGATCACGGGCAAGGTCCTGCGCGTCGACGGCGGCGCGTGGATGTAGGGTGCGCGCGGCGGGAGCCGCGCTGGTGTTGGTCTGGGGGCATCGGAGCAGCGCAGCGCCGCGTAGGCGGCGCGAGCAGCGGACGGGCCCCCAATGCCATTAGGACTCGGGGCCCCGGCGTGCGAGCCGGGCGAGATCGGCGCGCAGCCTGCTCTCCTCGTCCTTCAGCTGAAGCCAGCGGTCTGCCACCTCCCAGTCGGAGAGGAGCGTCGAGTTCGCGTACGCCTCCAGCCGGGCGCGCTGGCGGGCCCGCACCGCGGCGTAGAAAGCCTCGATATCGGCGAGCCGCCGCTTGATGGCGCGCTCCTCGCGGAGCCGCTCGAGGTCGGCCGACGGCGTGACCTCGAGCGCCAGCGGCGCGGGCGCGAGGTAGCCCACGTCGCGGTGGACCGTCGCCGCGTGGGCGGGCACATGGCCGGGGACATTCGAGTAGTGGACCTGCCCCGCGGCGTCCTTCCAGCGCCACATCTCCGCCCCGGCGAGGCCAGGTAGGGCGAGGACCAGAAGCAACGCGATCTTCCCATGACGGCCCTAGGCGCGAGATCGTCGCCCTGTCCACAGCATTCTGCATCTTGACAGGCCGCGTCAGGGAAGATACTGAACGTTCAGTATGTCGCGCGGCCGCAAGCCGCGGGCCGAGAGGCCCGAGCCGTCGCGGGAGCAGCTCATGGCGGCGGCGATCGATTGCTTCGCGCGCCTCGGCTACCAGGGCACGACCATCGACCGCATCGCGCGCGATGCCGGCGTCACCAAGGGCGCCGTCTACTACCACTTCCGCGACAAGGAAGAGCTCCTCTTCGAGGCCGTGAAGGACCGCATCGGCGGCTTCGAGCAGCACGTGCTGGAGAAGGTGAAGGTGACGCCGGCGCCGGACGCGCTCACGCGGCTGCGCGAGGTGGTCGACGCCTGCTTCTTCCACGCCACCGTCTCGAACCATCGCCGCTTCATCATGACGCTGATGATCGAGGCGCTCGACACCAATCCGCGCCTCTCGGCGGAGTTCCGCGACATCCTGCGCCGCATGCGGACGTTCTTGACGACCGTCATTCTGCGCGGCCAGCAGAAGGGCACGCTGCGCGCCGAGGTGGCGCCGGAGGCGGCGGCGGCCGTCATCATGGGGGGCATCATCGGAGCCGAGGTTCAGCATTACCAGGACCCGGAGGAGATCGATCTCCGGCGGGTCCTCGACACGCTGGTCGAGCAGGTGAGCGCGTGGCTCGTCATCGCAAGCTCGGGCACGGGCGTCGCAGTCTCGGGGGGCAACCGGACATGGTGAACTTCAAGCCGACGGACGAGCAGGAGCTCATCCGCCAGACCATGGCAGGCTTCGCGCGCGAGGTCCTCCGACCCGCGGCGCGGGAGGCCGACGAGAAGAACGCGGTCCCGGAGACCGTCGTCCAGCGCGGGTGGGAGCTCGGGCTCGTGCAGAGTCCGATCCCGGAGGCGCTCGGCGGCTACGGGGACGCCCGCTCGGCGGTCACCAGCGCCCTCATCCTCGAGGAGCTGGCGTACGGCGACCTGGCGCTCGCGCTGCACCTCCTCGCCCCCCGTCTCCTCACCATCCCGCTTCTCGTGGCGGGGACCGAGGAGCAGCGCAAGCGCTGGCTGCCGCGCTTCGCGGGACCCGAGTTCACGGTCGGGACGGCGGCCTTCGTCGAGCCGCGCTGGGACTTCGACGCGACCTCGCTGGCCACTCGGGCCGAGCGGCAGGGCGGCGGCTACGTCCTCACCGGCCAGAAGTGCCTGGTGCCGCTCGCCGCGCGCGCCGAGGCGATCCTCGTCTACGCCGCGGCGCCCGACGGGCTCGCGGCGTTCGTCGTCGAACGCGGCGCGCCGGGCCTCACGGTCGGGGAGCGCGAGAAGAACATGGGCATCAAGGCGCTCGACACCCATCCGCTGACGCTCCAGGGCGTCCGGGTGCCGGCCGCGGCCCGCCTGGGCGGCGAGGGGGCAAACCTCCAGCCGCTCGTCGACGCGAGCCGGATCGCGGTGGCGGCGCTCGCCGTCGGGGTCGCCCGAGCCGCCTTCGACTACGCCCGTGACTACGCCAAGGAGCGGCGCGCCTTCGGCGTCGCCATCGCGCAGAAGCAGGCGATCGCCTTCAAGCTCGCCGACATGGCGATCGAGATCGACTCGATGCGGCTCCTCACCTGGGAGGCCGCCTGGAAGCTCGATTCCGGCCGTCCGGCGACGCGCGAGGCCGTCCTCGTGAAGCAGTACGCCAGCCAGTCGGCCCTGAACATCACCGACAACGCCGTGCAGGTCCTCGGCGGCCACGGCTACATCCGCGAGCATCCGGTAGAGCTCTGGCTGCGCAACGCGCGCGGGTTCGCGACCTTCGACGGCCTCGCCGTCGTGTGAGGAGGAGCACCCATGATCGACTTCGAGCTGTCCGAAGGCATCCAGACGCAGCGCCAGATGGTGCACGCCGTCGCCGAGCAGGCGATGCGGCCGATCGCGCGCGAGTACGACGAGCGCGAGCACGAGAAGCCGTGGGACTTCCTCAACATGATGTGGCAGGTGTCGAGCGGGAACCCGGTCTCCACGGGCGGCGAGAAGAAGCCGAAGGAGGAGCGTGCCGAGCGCAACCTCTCCATCTGCGTCTCGATCGAGGAGCTGTCCTGGGGTGACGCGGGCCTCTATCTGTCGATCCCCAACACCGGCCTCGGCGGCGCGGCGGTCGCGGCGGCCGGTACCCCGGAGCAGAAGGAGCGCTTCCTCTCGCGCTTCGGCGGCGGCAAGCCCAAGTGGGCGGCGATGGCGATCACCGAACCCGGGTGCGGCTCGGACAGCTCGGCCATCCAGACCACGGCCCAGCGCGATGGCGACCACTGGGTCATCAACGGCACCAAGATCTTCTGCACCAGCGGCCTCATGGCGGCCGAGAAGTCGGACGGCTTCGTGGTGGTGTGGGCGACGCTCGACCGCTCCGCCGGCCGCGCCGGCATCAAGGCGTTCGTGGTCGAGGCGGGGACGCCCGGCATGTACGTCACCAAGGTCGAGAACAAGCTCGGCATCCGGGCCTCGGACACGGCGACGCTCGTCTTCGAGGACTGCCGGGTGCCGCTCGACAACATCCTCGGCAGCCCCGAGGTCCCGAAGACCAGCGAGGGGTTCAAGGGCGTCATGGCGACCTTCGACGCCACCCGCCCGATCGTCGCGGCGAGCGCCATCGGCGTCGGCCGCGCCGCCCTCGACTTCGTCAAGGACACCCTCAAGGAGCACGGCATCGAGATCCGCTACGGCCTCTCGCCGCACAAGCTGACCGTCCTCGAGCACGACGTGATGGACATGGAGGCCCAGCTCGAGGCCGCCCGGCTCCTCACCTGGCGGGCCGCCTGGATGATGGACAACGGCATGCGCAACAACCTCGAAGCGTCGATGGCCAAGGCGAAGGCCGGGCTGGTCGTGACCCACATCACGCAGAAGGCGGTGGAGATCCTGGGCCCGCTCGGCTACTCGCGCCAGCTCCTCCTCGAGAAATGGATGCGCGACGCCAAGATCAACGACATCTTCGAGGGCACGCAGCAGATCAACCAGCTGATCGTCGCGCGACGCATCCTCGGCTATTCGTCGAAGGAGCTGTCCTAGCTATAGCTAGCGACGTGCTCGACCTCCCCGGGCTGCTCGCGCGGGTGCCGGACTTCCGGGAGTTCCTCACCCTGGAAGAGCTCCGCGCGAGCTCGCAGGGGCTGGTCGCCGAGTTCCCCGAGGTCGCGGGTCTCGAGACCGTCGGCGCCTCGGCCGAGGGCCGGCCGATCGAGCTGCTCACGATCGGTTGCGGCGCGAGGCCGGCGCTCCTGGTCGGCGTGCCCCACCCGAACGAGCCGATCGGCACGCTCACGCTCGAGTTCCTCTGCCGGCTCCTGTGCGAGGACCCGAAGCTGCGGGCGCGGCTCGACGCGACCGTCCATGTCATCAAGGTCGCCGACCCCGACGGCCTCGTCCTGAACCAGGGCTGGTTCAAGGGCGCGTTCTCGCCGCTCCGCTACGCCCTCGAGTACTATCGCCCGCCGCACCGCGAGCAGGTCGAGTGGAGCTTCCCGGTCGAGTACAAGACGCTCCGCTTCGCGACTCCGTCGCCCGAGACGGCTTGCGTGATGCGCGTCATGCAGCGGGTGCGGCCACGGTTCTTCTACTCGCTCCACAACGCGGGCTTCTGCGGGGTCTACTTCTACGTCTCGCACGAGCGGCCGGCGCTCTTCACCGCGCTCCACGACCTGGTCGCGAGCCAGGGCCTGCCCCTCCACCGCGGCGAGCCCGAGGTCCCCTATCTGCGCACGCTCGCGCCGGCAATCTACGCCCTCTTCGGCATCGACGAGACGTACGAGTACATGGCGTGCACGCTCGGGGAGGACCCGGCCCCGCTGATCGAGGCGGGCACCAGCTCCGACGACTGGCTCCGGCACGTGAGCGATGCCTTCTCGCTCGTCTGCGAGCTGCCGTACTATACGGCGCCCGGGCTCGAGGACACGGGGCTCGCCGGCACGAGCCGCTGCGCCGCGGTCCTGGCCGGTCTCTCCCGAATCGAGGCGCTGCACGCGGAGTGCGCGCGGGCGTTCGGCGCGCTTCGTGGCCGCGCGCCCGAGCACCGTCTCACGCGCTCGGTCGCCGACTACCTCGCGAAGACGCCGAAGCGCCTGGCCGCCGAGCGGGCACACGCCCAAAGCCCCGACTACGCGCGCGAGGCCACCCGCGCCGAGGCGCTCGACGCGACCACGTGCAAGGCCTTCTACCACCTGCTGTACCTGGGCGAGGTGTCTCGGCTGGCGGAGATGGTGGGCGAGCGGCGACTCGCCGACGAGCTGCGCGCCCGGCTCGCGGCGCTGGTCGGCGAGGTCGAGCGTGGGAGCGCGCTCCGCGTCCTTCCCCTGCGGCCGCTGGTGGCCGTCCAGGCCGGAGCCGGGCTCCTCGCCATGGCCAGCGAGCTAGCTGGTTAGTTTATTCTCTCCTGCCAAGCGCGCTCGATCTGGCCGCGTGTGAACAGCGCCTCGAAGTCCGCACCCACCTCGCCGAGCGCCTTCTCCACCCGCGCGCGCCCGCCGTCCTCCTCGCGATCGACCAGCACGACGGCGCGCAGGACGCGCAGCCCTTCTGCGTGGCACTTCCGTACTGCCTCGATCAACGACCCGCCGCTCGTGATCACGTCCTCGACCACCGCGACCGCGTCCCCCGGCCTGGCGGAGCCCTCGAGCCAGCGCGTCGCGCCGTGCTCCTTGGCGGCCTTGCGCACCGAGAACCAGGCCACGGGATGCGCCGTCGCGGCGCTGTGGAAGGCGACGGCGGCGGCGATCGGGTCGGCGCCCATCGTCGGCCCGCCGACGGCGACGGCCGCGGTCGGGAGGCGCGCATGCACCAGCGCCCCGATGAGGGGGATGGCGGCGGGGTTCGTGGTCGTGAGCGCGCACTCGATGTAGTAGTCGCTCGTCCGGCCCGACGCGAGCCGGAACTGCCTACCCGGCTCCCGGAAGTACGAGAGCCGGACGACAAGGCGGAGGAGCTCTTCCTCGTCCTGCGTCACGCGGCGGGCCGGGCGCGCCCGAGCGCCCGCAGCAGGATGACCGCGATCGGCAGGTCGACCAGCGCGATCGTGAGCAGCGGGAAGGCGTGCGTCCATTGCACGAAGAGGAGAAGCCCGGTGCCCGACGACACCAGCTTCGACACGACGATCGGATAGGCGAGGGCTCGCCGGCCCCGCACGTCGCCGGCGGCGAGCCACGCGCAGACGGTGATGGTCGCCATGTTGGCGACCGCCAGCGCGAGCCAGAAGTCGGACGCGACCGGTACCCGGCTCGGCGCGAGCGTCGGGAACCCGAGGAGGCTTCCCACCCGGTCGAGGTTCCGCACCGTGTCGTCCGGGCGGAGGAGGAAGGCGAGCGTGCCGAGCGCGAACAGCCCGGCGAAGATCCGGAGCCAGCGCGCGAGCGCGCGCTCGGGCGCGGTGAGCGATGCCGCGTCGGGCGTCGGCGAGACCGCGACCGCCATCTAGGTGTTTGCGTCCACGAGCACCTTGAGCGTTCCGGGCCTCGCGGCGCGCGCGAAGCCCGCGACCACGTCATCGAGCGGATACACCGCGTCGATGAGCGGCGCAACCGACACGCGGCGGGCGGCCAGCGCTGCGAGGGCGGGCGGAAAGCGCCCACAGCGCGAGCCGAGGATGGTCACCTCGTTGATGACCGCGGGGGCGAGGTCGAGGCGGTGCTCGGCCGCGACGGTCGTCTTCAAGACGACGGTGCCGCGCGGCCGGACGAGGGCGAGCGCCAGGGCCAGGCCGTCGGGCGCGCCGCTCGCGTCGACGACCAGGTCGGCGCCGGGCGGCGGCGGCCCGGTCCGGATGCCGAGCGCCCGCGCCCGGGCGAGCTTCGTCTCGTGCCGGCCGGCGAGGACCACGTCGGCGCCGGCCCCCGCCAGGACCTGGGCCACGAGAAGACCGAGCTTCCCGTCACCGAGCACGACCGCGTGCGCCCCGGCGAGGCTCGGCATCTGGTCCAGGATCTCGAAGGCGGCCGCGAGCGGCTCGGTGAACACCGCCTCGCGATCGGCGATCGTCTCCGGCACCGGATGGAGGTTCGCCGCCGGGACCGCGATCAGCTCCGCGAACGCACCGTCCGCACCCAGGATGCCGAGCACCCGGCGCCCCGGGCAATGGCGGCCGAGCCCGGCGCGGCAGCTCCGACAGACGCCGCACCCGAGATTGATCTCGCCGACGACCCGCCTGCCGACCAGCGCCGGATCATCGGCCGCGAGCACGTGCCCGACCCACTCGTGGCCCGGCGTACCGCGGAAACCGAGGTAGCCGCGCGTGATCTCGAGGTCGGTGCGGCAGATGCCGGCCAGGTGGACGCGGACGAGCGCCTCGCCCGCGCCCGGCCGCGGGTCAGGAGCGTCGCGCGCGAGCGCCAGCCGGGTTCCGTCCCAGCGCAGCGCCCGCATGGTGACGCACTACTTTCGCACGCCGCGGTGGAACGCGCGCGTCGCCTTCTCGGCGATCGCTTCCGCGCGGTCGGCCGCGTGCTCGGCCGAGTCGGCCGCTGCCTCGACGCGACCCGCCGCGTCCTCGGCGCGCGCGGCGGAGCGCTCGGCGCGCTCATCGGGGCTCAGGCTGGCCGTCTGCTCCGCGCCGGCGGGCGCGGCGACCTCACCGGGCGCGTCGGGGGCCGCTGCCGGCGCCTGCTGCCCACGCGCCTTCGCACGGCTCGCGAGCGCCGCCACCTGCTCGTCGGTGAGCGGCCGCTCGTAGCGCTTGATCTGGATCTCGGGCCTGCCCAGGATCCAGGCGCGCGCGAAGCCGATCTCCTTGCGCGCGTCGAGGTAGTAGAGGGTCACCTCGTGATCGTCCCACGGCGGCTCGTCGGCGAGGAAGTGCGCCTCGGCGACGTCCGGCGCGCCATTGCGCTTCACATACACCGCCAGGGCGCTGTTCCTCGCCATCTCGGCGCGCAGCTCGCCGTTGGTGAGCTCGCGATCGCCGCGCGCGTGCGCCGCCACCACCCCGGCGAAAAGCAGCGCGCATCCCATCCCCACAGCCACGCCACGTCGCATGCGACTTCCTCCTCCGGCGGCGTTCTCCGCCTTCCCCCGGGCAGCATACACGTGCCCGGCCCGAGTGTCATGCACCGGCACTTGCCTCCCCGGGCGTCGTTCCTCTAGCATCCTCGCCGCGGGCTCGCGCCCGCTGCGGATGGTCTCCGACCCCCTGCTCGTCGCGCTCGCCCTCGGCCTCGTCGTGGTGAACGCCTTCTTCGTTGCTGCGGAGTTCGCCATGGTGCGGGTGCGGGCGACGCGGGTGGAGGCCCTGGCGGCCGAAGGCCACTGGCAGGCGCGCCTCGCGGCCACGCTCCACCGGCGCCTCGACGTCTTCCTCTCGGCCACCCAGCTCGGGATCACGCTGACCAGCCTGGGCCTCGGCTGGATCGGCGAGCCGGCCTTCGCGCATCTCCTCGCGCCGGTCTTCGCCGCGCTCGGCATCGAGTCGGCGCGCGTGATCGAGAACACGTCGATCGCGGTCGCGTTCGCGACCATCACGTTCCTGCACATCGTGGTCGGCGAGCTGGCGCCGAAGTCCTTCGCGATCCGCTTCACGGAACGCGTCGCCCTCCTGACGGCGCCCCCGATGCGCCTCTTCCAGATCCTGTTCGCGCCGGCGCTCTGGCTCCTGCATCGGGCGTCGAAGGCCACCCTGTCCGTGCTCGGCGTGAGCGCGGAGACGAGCGGCGACCTGGCGCACTCCGAGGACGAGCTCCGCATCCTGCTCGCGGAGTCGCACCGCGTGGGGGCGCTCTCGGGCGCGAAGCGCCAGCTCCTCGAGAACGTCATCGACTACACCGAGCGCACCGCGCGCCACGTGATGGTGCCGCGTGCCGACATCGCCTACCTCTCGCTCGCGCGCAGCCTGGAGGAGAACCTGGCCGTCGTCACCCAGACCGCCGCCACGCGCTATCCTCTCGCCTCGACCGACATCGACCACGTGATCGGCATGGTGCACGTGAAGGACCTCTTCAACCGCCGCGACCAGCTGCGCTCCTCCGAGGACCTGGCGGCGATCAAGCGCGAGATCCTCTTCGTCCCCGAGAGCCGCCCGCTCGACGCGCTGCAGAGGGACTTCCAGCAGCGCCGCACGCACATGGCGATCGTGGTGGACGAGTACGGGGGCACCTCCGGCCTGGTCACCCTCGAGGACGTCATCGAGGAGATCGTGGGCGAGATCCAGGACGAGTTCGACCGCGAGCCACCGAGCGTCGTGGAGACGCCGCAGGGTCTCGTCTTCGACGGCCTCACGCTGGTGGACGACGTCGCCGAGCGGCTCGGCATCAAGCTCCCCGAGACCGCCGACGTGAGCACGCTCGGCGGCTTCGTGACCGCGCAGGTGGGGCGGATGCCGCGCCCCGGCGACAAGATCGCCGTCGAGGGCTACGACTTGACCGTCAGCGAGGTCAAGGGCCGGCGCATCACCAAGGTGCTGGCGGCGCGCCGCCAGGACGTCCGGGCGGAGACGGCCGCCCGCGGAGGATGAGGGCCATGTCGGCGTTCGATCCGCCGCCCGCGCGGGTGCAGCGCGGGGCGATCGCGCACGACCTGCTCGAGGGCCGAGGGCGCGGCCGCGGTTGACGGCGGCGCGCGCGGCCCGCTAAGGGACGGCCCCGTGGCCAAGCGACCCACCAAACACGGCAACTTCCTCGAGGAGTTCCGCCCCGGACAGGTCTTTCGCCACAAGCGCGGCAAGACGATCACCGAGGGTCTGTTCGCCGTCTTCACCGACTTCTGCTTCACGACGAACGCGCTCGCCAAGAACCGGCGCTACGCCGAGGCGTACGGCTTCCGCGGCCTGGTCGCCCCGCCCGGCCTGGTGATGAACGTCGTCTTCAGCCAGAGCGTGGAGGACGTCTCCGAGAACGGGCGCGCGAACCTCGAGTACATCGACATGCGCTTCGGCGCGCCGGTGTGCGTGGGGGACACCATCGAAGCCGAGTCGACGGTCCTCGGGGTGAAGGCGTCGTCGCGCGAGCGCGACCGCGGTGTGGTGCACGTCGAGACCGTGGGGCGCAACCAGGACGGCCAGGTCGTGCTCGCCTACCAGCGCAAGGTGCAGGTCTGGAAGGGCGACCCCGACGCGCCCGTGGCGGAAGGTGAAGCGCCGGCGCGCGCGCTCCCCGTGGCGTTCACGCTCCCGCCCTACGACCCGCGCCGCGACTACCGCGCGCGCGCGCATCTCACCAGCTCCGACACCTATTTCGAGGACTTCCACGTGGGCGACGTCTTCGAGCACTCGCGCGGGCGCGTCATCACGACCGAGCACATCGCGCTGACGGGCATGCTCGACAACACCTCGCAGGTGCACTGCAATCAGTGGATGATCGACCAGGACCCGGAGCGCTTCCTGGGCGGCCAGTTGATCGTCTACGGCGGCATCCCCTTCTCTCTCTGCCTCGGGCTCTCCTCACCCGACGTCGCCGACAACGCGCTCGGCGACGTCCGCTACGCGACCGGGCGGCACACGGCGCCGGCGTTCGCGGGCGACACGGTGTTCGCCACCACCGACATCCGGGGGCTCGGGGACCTGCCCGGGCGCCCCGATCTCGGCGTGCTCGACACCGCACTCCGCGGCCACAAGTTCGTGCGCAAGGGCGGTGCGGCGGAGAAGGTCGAGATCTTCTACCTCGAGCGCGAGATCGCGGTGAAGCGCCGCAGCCACTACGCCTGATGGCGCAGCGCTGGCTGTTCAAGACCGAGCCCTCGACGTACTCCTGGGCCGACCTCGAGCGCGACCGGCGCACCGTCTGGGACGGGGTCAAGAACGCGCTCGCCTTGAAGCACCTGGCGGCGGTCGCGACGGGCGACGAGGTGCTCATCTACCACACCGGCGACGAGAAGGCCGCGGTCGGCATCGCGAAGGTCGTGCGCGGCGCGTACCCGGACCCGAAGCAGAAGGACGCGCGGCTCGTCGTGGTCGACCTCCAGCCGGTGAAGGCGCTCGCGCGCCCGGTCGCGCTCGGCGAGATGCGCGCGAACCGCGAGCTCGCCGGTTTCGACCTGCTGCGGCTGCCGCGCCTCTCGGTGATGCCGGTGTCGGCCGAGCAGTGGGCGGTCATCATGGAGATGGCGCGCCGCCCCTAGGTGCGTGCCGCGGGGGTCGTGCTCGGCGTCATCGGCGTCGCGCTCGCGGCGCGCAGCGCGCTCCTGCTCGCCGGCCGTGGGCGGCCGCGGCGCGGCCCGCGGCCCGCGTTCGTGCTGGCGGGGCCCTTCCTCCGCATGCGCAACCCGCTCTACGCCGGGCTCGTGCTCGCGCTCGCGGGCGCCGCGCTGGCGGCCGCCTCCCGGACGCTCGCACTGGTCGCGCTCGCAGCGGGCGCGGGCGCACACGTCTGGGTGGTGCGCGTCGAGGAGCCGCGGCTCGCGGCGCGCTTCGGAGCGGCCTACGCCGAATACCTGCGGCGCGTGCCGCGCTGGGTGCCGAGGCTCAAGCGCTAGCTTAGCTAGCCAGGGCCGGCTACCGGATTCGGGAAGGGGCGGCGGGCCGTCGCCGGCGCCGCCGCCCTCCCAGGGGGCTTACGGTCATCGCATCCCATCCAGCCTCGTCCACCGCCGCAACCACACCCACCGCACCGCAACCCGGCGATCGACCAATACCCATCCCGTCCAGTAACCCTGCCTGCAGCAGGTTCCGTGCCGGCGCCGGGGCGGTCCTTCAGGCCCCGAAAATCCAGGCGGCCCGGGCATGTGACCCCGGCCGTGCAGCACCTGCCCGGGCGGGCGCGCGTCGATCGGGTGACACGTCCGTTCATGCCTGCACGGACCTCTTGCCCCCGAGGGTACTGCCGCCGTAATTGTTCGCCACCCCGAGGAGGTGCCCCCCATGGCGAGCGCCCAAGCCGCCGTCCTGAACGCCGTCCGCGAGCCGCTCTCGGTCGAGCCGCTCGCCGTCCGCGACCCGCGCGACGGCGAGGTCCTCGTCCGGCTCGGCGCGAGCGGCGTGTGCCACAGCGACCTGCACGCCATCACCGGAGACCTCCCCATGCCGCTCCCCTGCGTGCTCGGCCACGAGGGCGCGGGCGTCGTCGAGAAGGTCGGCGCCGGCGTCCAGCGCGTCAAGCCGAAGGACCACGTGGTCCTCAACTGGGTGCCGTTCTGCGGCTCGTGCTGGTACTGCAACTCGGGCAACGCCTACCTCTGCGAGATGGGCTACGTGAAAGCGATGGCCGCCGAGGTCTTCCACCGCAACGGGACCAGCATCAGCCAGTTCGCCGGCATCGGCTCGATGGCGGAGCTCACCGTCGTGGCGGAGAACGCTTGCATCCGGATCGAGGCCGACGTGCCGCTCGACCGCGCCTGCCTGATCGGCTGCGGCGTGATGACCGGCGTCGGCGCGGTCATCAACACCGCGCGCGTGCAGCCCGGGCAGTCGGTCGCTGTCTTCGGCGCCGGCGGCGTCGGGCTCAACGTCATCCAGGGTGCGGTGCTCGCGGGCGCGAACCCGATCATCGCCATCGATCTGAACGAGCGGAAGCTCGGCTTCGCCAGGCAGTTCGGCGCGACGCACACCGTGAACGCCGGGTCGACGGACCCGGTGAGCGCGGTGCTCGACCTGACCGGCATGCGCGGCGCCGACTACGCCTTCGAGGTGATCGGGCGTCCCGAGGTGGTGACCCAGGCCTTCATGGCCATCCGCCGCGGCGGGAAGGCGGTGGTGGTCGGCGTGCCGCCGGCGACCGCCATGGTCTCGGTGCCCGGCATGCTGCTCCCGCTCGCCGAGAAGTCACTCGTCGGCTCGCTCTACGGCTCGGCCAACATGGCGCGCGACGTCCCGCGCCTCATCGACCTCTACCGCGCAGGCAAGCTCAAGCTCGACGAGCTCATCACCCGCCGCTACAAGATCGCCCAGGTGAGCGAGGCGTTCGCCGCCATGGAGAAGGGCGAGGTAGCGCGCGGCGTGATCACGTTCTGAGCGCCGAAGGAGGCACGCATGGCACGCCTGGGACCGCTCTTCATACGGCTCGCGCTGGGGGCGATCTTCTTCGCGCACGGGGCGCAGAAGATGCTCGGCTGGTGGGGTGGCGCGGGGTTCAGCGGCACAGTCGAGGCATTCACCAAGCAGGGCATGCCAGCGCCCCTGGCCATGCTCGTGATCGCGGCGGAGTTCTTCGGCGGCATGGGCGTGTTCTTCGGCTGCTTCACGCGCTTCGCCGCCTTCGGGATCGCCGCGGTCATGACCGGCGCGATCTTCCTGGTGCACATCCACAACGGCTTCTTCATGAACTGGTTCAACGTGCCCGGGAAGGGCCACGGCTTCGAGTGCAACCTGGGCTACCTGGCGATGGCCGTGTCGCTCATGCTGACCGGCGCGGGGCCGCTCTCGATCGACGCCCTCCGGGGCGGGAAGTGGACCGATCTGGACGCCGGGTGAGGCCTCGGCGCGGACGAGCCGGTTCCGCATCGGCGGCTTCGCCTTGCGACAGCCGAACCGCCTGGCTAACGTACGCCCGCCCCGATGACCGACTTCCGGGCCAGCGCGCAGGCCGTCCCCATCGAGTCGATCGATCAGCTCGTCGAGCAGTTCCATCGGGCGGGCAAGCCGCGCGCGCGCTGGATGATCGGCACGGAGTACGAGAAGGTCGCGGTCGAGCGCGCCAGCGGCAAGGCCGCGCCCTTCTCCGGGCCGCGCGGCATCGAGGCCGTGCTGCGCGGGCTCGCCGAGCGCTACGGCTGGGAGCCCAAGGAGGAGGACGGGCGCGTGGTGGCGCTCGCGCGCGAGGGCGCGTCGATCACCCTCGAGCCGGGGGCGCAGCTCGAGCTCTCGGGCGAGCAGTGCCCGACCATCCACTGCACGCAGGCGGAGCTCGCCACTCACGTGCGCGAGGTGGTGAGCGTCGGGGGCGAGCTCGGCATCGCCTTCCTCGGACTCGGCATGCAGCCGATGAGCCCGCTCGACGAGATCGAATGGGTGCCGAAGCAGCGCTACCGGATCATGGGCCCGTACATGACGCGTGTCGGCACGCTCGGCCAGCGCATGATGAAGCAGACGGCAACGGTGCAGGCCAACATCGACTACGGCGACGAGCGGGACGCGATGCTGAAGCTGCGCGTCGGCATGGGGCTCGCGCCGCTCGTGAACGCCATGTTCGCCAACTCCTCGATCTCCGACGGCGGACTGAACGGCTACATGAGCTTCCGCGGCCACGTCTGGACCGACACCGACCGCGCGCGCTGCGGGCTCCTGCCCTTCGTCTTCCGCGAGGGCGCGAGCTTCGCCGACTACATCGAGTGGGCGCTCGACGTGCCGCTCTACTTCATCCTGCGCGGCGGGCGGTACCGGACCGAGGTGACCGGCGTCCCGTTCCGCCGCTTCCTGGCCGAGGGCGTCGCCGGGGAGCGCGCCACGCTCGACGACTGGAACCTGCACTTGACCACGCTCTTTCCCGAGGTGCGGCTCAAGGGCTACATCGAGATCCGCTCCGCCGACAGCCAACCGCCCGAGCGCATGCTCGCGCTGCCCGCGCTGGTGAAGGGCGTGTTCTACACCCAGGACTGCCTCGAGGCGGCCTGGGACCTGGTCAAAGGCTGGAGCTTCGAGGAGCGCGTCGCGCTCTGGGGGGACGTGCACCGCGAGGCGCTGCTCGCGCGCTTCAAGGGCGTCAAGGTGATCGAGCTCGCGCGCGAGCTCTACGCCATCGCCGAGGAGGGGCTCCGCCGCCAGCAGGGCCTCGACCGCGACGGCCGTGACGAGCGCGTGTACCTGGAGCGGATGGGCGAGCAGCTCGCCATGGGCCGCTCCCCGGCCCGCGTCATCGCCGAGAAGTGGAACGGCGAGTGGGACCGGCGGGTGGAGCGCCTGATCGCGTTCGCGGAGTACCGGGGATAGCTCGGGGCGTCGGCGCCCCACGACCTCCTAGACCAGGACCTTCAGCGGGTCGAACCGGAAGCCGGCCTCGTAGAGCTCGCGGCCGAGCTTCGCCCGCCAGGCGCCGGCCGGGTCGAGCGGCGTGTACTCGACGCCGTGAATGTCGGAGGGGAGCTCGACCCCCTCCTGGTAGAGCGCGCACACGCGCTCGCGGGTGAGGTTGGCGACCGAGAAGCCGAGCTCGAAGATCGCGTTCTGGCGGGCCCGCGGCCGGAGCGTGCGGGGCCTGGCGGCGAGCCCGCCCACGTCGTCGCCGGTCAAAATGACCACGGCGAAGGCGATCCCGGCCTGCGCCTCGAGCTTCTCGATGAGGGTACGGCCCAGGGCGGGCTGCTCGTCGAGCAGGACCGGCTCCAGGCCGAGCTTCATGAGGAAGCGCGCGACCTGCTCCTTCATCTCCCGGTTCCTGCCGTGCACGACGAGCACTTTGCCGTCCGCTCCCGGCTCCGAACCGGCGCGCGCCGGATCGGACTCGAGGCCGCCCGTGCGGAGCCCGAGCTCCTGCGCCACCGACTCGAGCTCGCGGAGATCCGTCTTCATGTCCTCGCACTGATCCGTTACGCGCGGCGCGTGGCGGAGACACATGCGCGCGTAGACGGCCCGCAGGTGCTCGTAGAGCTCGTTCGCCATGAGGAGAAACCGGAGCAGCTGGCGCGAGCGGTCCTGCCAGGCGCGGTAGGCGTCGTTCGCCTCGTCGTCCCAGCCGATC
>WNFS01000978.1_pt1 | contig 20979 bp, 16 predicted proteins | sample 5400141 | NCBI WGS metagenome assembly WNFS01 (sample SAMN13153358, study PRJNA577476) | soil metagenome | isolation source: 60 cm saprolite under Madrone tree | place: USA:California | collected 2016-06-14
GACCGTTCGAGCTACCCCACGTCCGAGATCGCGGCCAACGCGCACGGCTACCGCGAGCTGGGCCTCGGCTATGCCAACCTGGGCGCGCTCCTGATGTCGCTCGGCCTCCCCTACGACTCGGAGGCGGGGCGCCAGTACGCCGCCGCCGACCAGCTTCTTGTACTTGACGAGCGCGATGTCGGGCTCGACGCCGGTGGTGTCGCAGTCCATCATGAAGGCGATGGTGCCGGTTGTCGCCAGCACGGTCAGCTGCGAGTTCCGCACCCCGGCGGCGCGCGCCGCCTCGCGCGCGCCGTCCCATGCCTCGCGCGCCGCGGCGAGGAGATCGAGCGGCACGAGCGCCGGGTCGAGCTTGTAGGCGTGGGCGCGGTGCTTCTCGATCACCCCGAGCTGCGGCTCGCGGTTCTTGGTGTAGCCCTCGTACGGCCCGAGCGCGGCGGCGAGGGCGGCCGAGTGCCGGTACGCCTCGCCGCACATGAGCGCGGTCACGGCGCCGGCGTACGCGCGCCCCGCATCCGAGTCGTAGGGGAGGCCGAGCGACATCAGGAGCGCGCCCAGGTTGGCGTAGCCGAGGCCCAGCTCGCGGTAGGCATGCGCGGTGGCCGCGATCTCGGGCGTGGGGTAGCTCGAGCGGTCGACCACGATGTCCTGCGCCGCGATCACGATGTCGACCGCGTGCCGGAAGGCGGCGACGTCGAAGCTCCCGTCCGGCTCGACGAACTGCATCAGGTTCAGGCTGGCGAGGTTGCAGGCGCTGTCGTCGAGGTGCATGTATTCGCTGCAGTTGTGGACGACGATGCCGTTCGCGACGAAGTGATCCGTCACGGACTCCGTCAAGTCGAAGACGTCCTCCTCGCCGAGGGCCTCGATGGTGTCCACCTCGTCCACGAGCGCGTCCGCATGGGTCCCGACCGTGCCGTTGACCTGCGCCAGCGCGGCGGCCTTTGGGCTGTGGGGATCGAAGCCGATCTCCCGCTCGAAGATCAGGCGCGAGGCCCGGCTGACGCGGAGGGAATACATCTCGGCGACCGCGTATGCCCTCTTCCCGCCGCGGCCGTCGGGCAGGATCGCCTCGGTCGTGTCGCCGCGCCGGTTCTGGTAGAGCTTCGACCTGATGCCGAAGCCGAGCAGCAGGAGCTGTACCTGCCGCAGCAGCTCGAGGGAGGACGAGTCGAGCGACACGTAGTGGCTCTTGGTGCCGTAGTTCGCGACGCTGCCGTCTGCGGTGAAGAGACCGCGGAGAGCGGCCGCGAGCGAAGGCCGGTCGAGCTCGAAGACGCGTGGCGTGAAGCGCTTGCGCTCCGAGCCTTCGTCGAGAACGGCCAGCTCGCGGAAGAGCGCGACGGTCTCGCGTCCCGAGAAGGCCAGGCGGGAGACCGAGCCGCCGACCCGAACGGCGACGGGAGCGCGGCCACGGCCGTCTCCGCCGCCGGCGGCGTGCAGCGCCTTCGCCTCGTTGATCTCGCCCGCGATCGCGCGCAGGACACCGGCCTCCGCCGCCGCCATCGTCAGGGTCACGATCTGCTGCACGCCGCTCGCGTGCACGGTGCGCGTCAGGCAGCCATCGCCGACGGCGACCCCGACGGCCAGGGCGAGGCGCTCCGGGAGCGCGCGACGGCCGAAACCCGGCCCCTGGAGCTGCAGGCGGTCACCGCGGACGAGCTCGCGCGCCGCGATGTCGCCGCGGTTCACCGTGAGCACCCTGTGCTCCGCCGTGAGGCGCAGCTCGAAGCCGCCTCGCGTCCGCAGACGGAGCACGCCCTTCCGGCCGGTCGGGAAGATGCGCGTCACGAAGTGCGCCTGGCCGTCGGCCCCGATGATCCGCGCCGGGCTTCCGACGAGCGAGTCGATGCGACGCCATCCGTCCGCGGTGGCGACCAGCGTGTCGCCCGTCACGCACGGATTCGACGCGTTGATGCGCCCCGTGTTCGGGCAGGTGTGCCAGTCGTTGATGGTGGTGTCGAACTGCATGCCGGGATCGCCGCACTGCCAGGTCGCCTCGGCGATCAGGTGGAGGAGGTCGCGCGCCGGGCGCGTCTCGGCGACCGCGCCGTTGGTGACGTAGCGCGTGCTCCACGGGCGGCCCTCGAGCGCGGCGCGCATGAAGTCGTCGGTCACGCGCACCGAGTTGTTGGCGTTCTGGAAGAAGATCGAGCCGTAGGCGGGCCCGTCGAGCGAGGCGTCGTAGCCGGCGGCGATGAGCGCCCACGCCTTGCGCTCCTCCTCCGCCTTGCAGCGGATGAAGTCGACGATGTCGGGGTGGTCGGCGTTGAGCACGACCATCTTGGCCGCGCGCCGGGTCTTGCCGCCCGACTTGATCACCCCGGCCGAGGCGTCGGCCGCGCGCATGAAGGACACCGGCCCCGAGGCCGTGCCCCCGCCGCCCAGCCGCTCCCGGGAAGAGCGCAGGCGCGAGAGGTTCACGCCCGAGCCCGAGCCCCCTTTGAAAATGACCCCCTCCTTGCGATACCAGTCGAGGATCGAGTCCATGGTGTCGTCGACGGAGAGGATGAAGCAGGCCGAGCACTGCGGCTTCGGCTCGACGCCCATGTTGAACCAGACCGGGCTGTTGAAGGAGGCCTTCTGGTGGAGGAGGAGATGGGTCAGCTCGTCGGCGAACGCCGCTCGATCGCCCGGCGTGGCGAAGTAGCCCTGCGCCTCGCCCCACTCGCCGATCGTGCTCACCACGCGGCCGATCAGCTGCCGCACGCTGCGCTCGCGCTGCGGCGTGCCGAGCGGGCCGCGGAAGTACTTCGAGACGACGACGTTGGTCGCGAGCTGCGACCAGGACTTCGGCACCTCGACGTCGCGCTGCTCGAAGACGGTCTCGCCGCCCTCGCCGGAGATGACCGCCGAGCGGATCTCCCACTCGACCGTGTCGTACGGGTCGGTCCCCGCCGGCACGAAGCGCCGCGCGACCGTCAGGCCGCGCGGCGCCGTGGCCTCCGGAGGGCTGGGCGTGGCCCCTTCCTCCCGTCCCACCAGCTCCGTCGCCATGCTCAACCCCCCCCTGGCACTGCCCTGTATCTTGCGGTGGCCGGGCTCATACACCACCACATATTGTGCTGTCAAGGATTTTTTTCAAGTGTCGCCGCGCCGGCCGCCCGTTGACCGCCCGACGCGCCTCGGCGACGTGCTGCGCGCCGCGCTCGGGCGCCTTCCCGAGGCGGAGCGGCTCGCCGACCACGCCGTGTGGGCGCACTGGGACGCGGTCGTCGGGCCCACCATCGCCGCCCACGCCCACCCCGAGCGCATGAAGCGCGGTGTCCTCTTCGTCGCGGTCGACAGCGCGGAGTGGATGCAGGAGCTCCAGTTCTTGAAGCACGAGCTACGCGAGCGGCTGAACGCGCGCCTCGGGCGCCCCGCCGTGCGCGCGCTCTTCGTCGTGCTCGCCGGCGGCGCGTAGGCGCACGCGTTCGGTCGCGGCCACCGCCTGCGCCACCAGCGCCGCTACCTCGAGGTGCGTCTCGAGTGCGAGCACCCCGCTCCGCTCCGCGCGCGTCGCCGGGTGGCGCGGCGTGAAGAGCGTGCAGCAGTCCTGGTCGGGAATGATCGAGGTCTCGAAGGTCCCGATGCGCGCCGCCTCGGCGGTGATCTCGCTCTTGTCCATGCCGACCAGCGGCCGCAGCACGGGCAGCGCCGCCGCCTCGCCGATCACGGCCAGGTTGGCGAGCGTCTGCGAGGCCACCTGCCCGAGGCTGTCGCCCGTGACCAGCGCCTCGGCGCCCGCCCGGCGCGCCAGCGCCTCCGCGATGCGGAGCATCATGCGCCGGTAGAGGACGACGCGGAGCGGGCGTCCCACGGCGGCCACGATCTGCCGCTGCACCTCGCCGAACGGCACCAGGTAGAGGTCCGCCTCGAGCCCCCAGGCGGCGAGCAGCCATCCGAGCTCGCGCGCCTTCTCCTGGCTCGTGCGGTCGAGGAAGGGCACGCTGTGGAAGTGGACGAGATCGACGCGGCATCCGCGCCGCATCATGCGCCAGGCCGCGACCGGCGAGTCGATGCCGCCCGAGAGGAGCGCCAGCACCCGCCCGCTCGCGCCGACCGGCAGCCCGCCCGCGCCCGGTACCTTCTCGAGCGAGAAGAAGGCGCGGCCGGGGAGGATGTCGACGGCGACCGTGAGCGCGGCGGCGTCGAGGTCGACCGCGGCCCCGGTGGCCGCCTGGATCATGCGCCCGAGGATGGCGTTCACCTCGGGCGAGGTGAGCGCGAAGCGCTTGTCGCTGCGCTTGGTGCGCACGCGGAAGCTCGGCAGCGCCACACCCTCGAGGCGCGCGACGATCGCCTCGCCCAGGTGCACCAGCTCGGCCGCCGCGTCGCCTCCGCGCGTGGCGAGCGCGTGCTCGTGCGCGAGCGCGAAGTTGACCACCCCGAACACGCGCGCGAGGCGCTCGCGCACCGCGGGCCAGGCGGCCGTGTCGGCGAGCGGGAGGAGCAGCCGGGCCGAGGCGCGGCGCACGCGCCCGACGGGAAGCCCGGCGGTGGCGCGCTCGACGTTCTCCACCAGGCGGCGCACGAAGAAGGGCCGGTTGCGCCCCTTGAGCGCGATCTCGTGATAGCGGAGAACGATCGTGTGGCCCGCCGCGCCCATGGAGCTGTCATAGCACAGATGGTAGGAAGGCGCCGGTGACCGAGGCCCTCGTGACCGCGCTCGCCGCGGCGCTCGGCGGACGCCAGCGGATCGTCCTCGCGCCGCCCGGCAAGACGGTCGCCGCCGTGCTCGTGCCGCTGCTCGCCGTCGACGGCGAGCCGAGCCTGCTCTTCACCCGGCGCTCGAACCTCCTGCCGCACCATCAGGGCCAGATCGCATTCCCCGGCGGCGGCCACGATCCCGAGGACCCGGACCTGGCCGCGACCGCGTTGCGCGAGGCGCAAGAGGAGATCGGCCTCGACCCGGCGCACGTCCGCCTCCTCGGTCCGCTCGACGACCTCGAGACGGTGGCCACCCGCTTCGTCATCACGCCCTTCGTGGGCGTGGTGCCTCACCCCTACGACTTCCGGCCCTCGCCGGACGAGGTCGACCTCATCTTCACGGTGCCGCTCGGCCGGCTCGAGTCTCCCGACGCGCTCCGCCGGGAGCTGTGGGACTTCGGCGGCCGCAAGGTGCCGATCGACGTCTACGCGGTCGACGGCCACGTCATCTGGGGCGCGACGCAGCGGATCACCCAGAACCTGCTCGCCGTGCTGGGCGACCTCTCCTGATGCGCCGCCTGCTCGCCGTCGTCGTGCTCGCCGCGCTGGTGGCGCTCTTCCTGACGCGCGCCGAGCCCTTCGCGCCGTCGGTCACGCTCGAGACGCCGATCGACTTCGTCGGCCGGGCGACCCCGGTCACGATCGTGGCGCGCGACCGCGGCTCCGGCCTGGCCCGCGTCGAGGTGCGGCTCGTGCCGGAGGGCGGAGAGCCGGTGGTGGTCGCGAGCCAGGACTATCCGCGGCGTTCCTGGTTCGGGAGCGAGGTGCACGAGGCGACGCTGGCGCCGACCCTGGACGCCGCGGCGGCGCACGTGCACGAGGGCCGCGCCCAGCTCGAGATCTGGGCCACCGACCACTCCTGGCTGGCGCGCTTCCGCCGCGGGCCGCGCCTCGCGCGGGCCGTCACCGTCGACGTGACCCCGCCGCTCCTCGAGGTGATGCCGGGCGAGCACGTGGCGCGCGTGGGCGGCTCCGAGTGCGCCGTCTACCGCGTCGGCCCGGACGCGATCCGCAGCGGCGTGCAGGTGGGTGACGAGTTCTTCCCCGGCGTGGCCGGCTACTTCGCCGACGCGGGGCTGCGCGTGGCGCTCTTCGCCCTCCCGCAGAGCCTCCCCGACGCGCGGCCGGCGGTGATCGCCGCCGACGTGGCCGGGAACGCGCGCCGGGTGGACCTGGGCGTGAAGGTGACCCCGCGCCGCTTCGCCGAGAAGACGATGCCGGTCACCGACGACTTCCTCTCGCGCAAGGTCCCCGAGCTGCTCGCCGCGAACGACCTCGATCAGTCGGGCGACCTGGTGGAGGGCTATCTCCGCATCAACCGCGAGCTGCGCGCCAAGACCGAGGTCCGGGTGCGCCAGATGTGCCGCGACAGCGCCCCGGCGCCGCTCTGGCAGGACGCCTTCCTCCGCCTTCCCAACTCCGCCCCGCTCTCCGGCTTCGCCGACCGCCGCACCTACGTGCACGACGGCAAGACGATCGACCAGCAGACCCACCTGGGCTTCGACCTGGCCTCGCTGCGCGGCAGCCCGGTGCCGGCCGCGAACGCGGGCCGCGTCGTGTTCGCCGGCGCCCTCGGCATCTACGGCAACGCCGTCGTCATCGACCACGGCCTCGGGGTCTTCTCGCTCTATGGGCATCTGAGCGAGGTCGGCGTTCAGCCGGGAACCCCGATCGGGCGCGGCGACCCGATCGGCAAGACGGGGGACACGGGCCTCGCCGCCGGCGACCACCTCCACTTCAGCATCATGATCCACGGCGTGCACGTCGACCCGGTCGAGTGGTGGGACGCGCACTGGATGCGCGACCACGTCGAGGCGCGCCTCGCCGAGTACCCGCGCGCCGCCGCGAGCGGCGGCTCGTGAGCGCGCGCGGCGAGCAGGCGGCCGCGACGCTCGTGCGCCTCGGCCTCGACCCCGAGGCGGTGCGCGCCGGCCGGATCGGGGCCGAGGCGGTCGCGCCGCTGCTCGCCGGCGCCGACGGCGCGGCGCTGGCGGCCGCGCTCGGCGAGCTCGCGAGCGCCGAGGTGGCGGCCCTCCTGCTGGCGCTCGAGCCGCGCGCCGGCGAGCGCGCGGTGCGCAAGGAGATCCGCCGCGCGCTCTACCGCCTGCGGCAGCGCGGGGTGCCCGTCCCCGCGCCACCCGCGCCCGCCGCCACCCCGCGCACCCCCGCGGCGCCCGAGGCCGAAGGCTTCCTCTCCCCCTTCGACGGCCGCGGCGACCGGCTCATCTGGATCGTCCGCCCGCTCCCGAGCGGGGGCACCTTCCTGGTCGCCGCGCAGCTGAACGAGCCCGAGGGCCTGCGCGATGTGAGCGCCGGCGAGGCCAGCCGGAAGCAGATCCGCGCCGCGCGGCAGAAGCTCGAGGCCGACTCGAACCTGCGCCTGGTCGCCGCCGACTGGCGCACGCTCGACGCGCTCCTGGTCGAAGCGCACGCGCGCGCGGGGAACGGGACGGAGCGTGAGCGCGACTACCTGCGCCTCCGCCCGCGGCTCACGAGCGAGCCGCCGCGGCCGCCGGCCGAGCCGGTCTCGACGCGCGTCACGGCGCCGAGCGCCGAGGAGAGCGCGGCGCTGGTCTCCGGCTCGGCCGCGCTCCTCGACGAGCCGGAGCTGCGGTCCTGGTTCCCGCCGCCCGAGGCCGCGGCGCCGTTCGTCGCGGAGATCGCCGGGCTGCGCGACAGCCCGCTCGTGCTCTCCCGCCTGGCCGAGGAGGAGCGTGTGCGCGAGATCCTCGGCCGCGCCGCCAGGGCCCTCTTCCCGCCCGCCGTCCTCGCGCGGCGGCTCGCGGGTACCGCCTACCTGCTCGCCGAGACGGGTCGCGCGCTCGCCGCCCGCCGTGCGCTCGCCGTGGCGCTCGTCCTCGGCGCGCGCCCCGCCGACGCGATGGAGATCCCGCTCGTGGCGGCGCTGGTCGAGCGCGCCGTGGGCGGCCTCCTCGCCCAGGCGACGGCGCGCACGGAGGAGGAGCGCCGCGGCGCGCTCGTCGTCACGCCCGGCCAGTTCCTCAGAGATCGAGCGTCATCCCGTCGCGGGCGCACTCCAGGGTGAGCTCGTCCAGGTGGGCGAGCGGCTCGCTGCCCAGGTGCGAGAGGACGAGCCGCCGGCAGCCCAGGTCGCGCGCGCGGGCGGCGATCTCCGGGTACGAGATGTGGATGCCGACCCGGGTCTCGTAGGTCGAGCACTCGCACAGGAAGAGGTCCGCGCCGCGCGAGTGCGCCACGAACTCCTCGGTCCACGCCGAGTCGCCCGAGTAGAGGATCGTGCGCCCGTCGACCTCGATGCGGTAGGCGAAGGCGCGCAGCTCGCTCGCGTGCGGCACGGCGAAGGGCAGCACGCGCACTCCGTCCAGCGCGGGGCTCGTGCCCGCCACGACCTCTTCGTAGCGCACGGCGAAGGGAAGCGGCTCGGAGGCGATGCGCTCGTACAACGCCCCGAAGAGATTGCGAACCCGGCGCTCCGTCCCGGGCGGCCCGTACACCGCGAGCGGACGCGAGCGCGGCTCCTCGAAGCGGTACTCCATGAAGAGGAAGGGCAGGCCCCCGAAGTGATCGCCGTGGAGGTGCGAGAGGAGGACGAAGTCCACGGCGGCCGGATCGCGGCCATTGCGCTTGAGCGACTGCAGGATGGTCGGCCCGCAGTCGAGGAGGAAGGTGTGGCGCGGGGTCTCGACCAGGTAGGCGCTGTGCAGTCTGCCACCCGATCCGAAGGCGTCGCCGGACCCGAGTACCGTCACGCGCACCACGTGTCTCGCCTTTCCGCCACCGCACAGGCGTGAACCCCCGCCGTCACGCGCGTATCGAGTCCGAAGCCCGGACCCGGGACGGCAGCCGCCACGCCTGCGTGGCATGCCCTTTGCTCTTCCTTAAAACAGATAGTTGAGCCGGCGCAATCGCCAGAGGCGCATGTACGCAGGACAAGCAGGGACCGCGCCAGTCGAGCATGGGGGCACCTCATGGCGCTGATGGGCACCGCGATTGTCCTCGGCCTGCTCGCCGAGCGCGTGCTCGACACGGGGATCCGCATCCCGGGCATCGGGGTCGCCGCGGGCCTGCTCGGCCTCTACCTCGGGGCCTGGCTGTGGGACCTGACCGGCTGGAGCGCGGGCCCGCTGCTGGCCGGCCTCCCGGTCGTGCCCACCGCGGTCGGCGCGTTCGCGGTGTGCGGCTTCTTGAAGCTGATCGGCCTCGCCGCCGAGAGCCGGTAGCGGCCCGTCGCGCGCCGCGCGCTACTGCCCCGGCTTCTGCGCCTTGTCGAGCTCGCGCTGCAGCTCGCCGAAGCGGCGCTCGAGGTCGCCGAACGACGCCTCCATGCGGCTCGCGCGGTTGATGACGTCCTCGAGCTGGCGGCCGAGCTGATCGCGCTGCTGCTCGACGTCGCGCAGGCGCCGCTCGAGGTCCTGCACGGGCTCGGTGCGCCGGATCATGAAGTCGCCGGCGCCCGAGTGGATCAGGTAGAGGACGCTCCCCGTGCCCAGCACGAACCCGAGCAGCAGCGCGAAGAGGAAGCGGATCACGGCCATGGTCACTCCCGCTCCGCCGCTCGGCGGAGCTCGCGCACCACGACCTGGAGCGCGGCGAGGCTCGTGCGGGGGGCCGCGCGGAGGTCGCGGATCAGGTCCTGGACCTTGCCGAGCGAGCGCGCCGCGGCGCCGTCGGCGCCCTCCAGCGCGAGCCGTGCGAGCCGGCGGCGCGCGCGCAGCACGTCCTCGACCAGGCCCTCGACCGCGCGCTCCTGCCAGCGGTCGTCCTCGCCCGCCTCGGCAAGGCGCGCCCACAGCCAGGCGAAGTCGAGCTGCTGGCCGAGGCCGTAGTAGCGGGCGGCCGCGGCCTCCGGATCGACGCCCGCCGCGCGCGCGACCGTGACCACGTCGAGCGCGCCGGTGAGCCAGTCGGCGGTGGCGAGGTGGTTTGCCAGCGCCGCGGGCAGGCCCGCGATCTCGAGCTCGGAGCGCAGCTTCGCAAAGGACTCGGCCTCCGCCCCGGCGATCCACTCGGGCAGCCGGTCGCGCACGCGCGGGGTCGCCTCGCTCAGCTCCGCCGCCACCTCGCCCGCCGGACGCGCGGCGTCGGTGTTGGCGAGGACCCATTTGGTCACGCGCTCGCCGGTGCGCTCGAGGACGAGCCGGCAGGTGGTCTCGGCCTCCAGCGCGAAGCCGCCCTCCGCGATCGCGCGGGCGAGCGCGGCGCCGCCCGCCACCGCCCACGCGATCGTCCAGGCGCGCGCCGCCTCCGCGACCGTCGTGCCGGTGTCGCGCGTCACGCGGTGCACGAAGGTGGCGCCCATCTCGTCGACCAGCGTGTTGGCGAGCTCGGTGGCCACGATCTCGCGCCCGAGCGGGTGCGCGCGCACCGCGTCCGGGAAGCGCTCGCCGACGACGGCCGGGAAGTAGCCCGTGAGATAGGGCGCGAGCAGCGGGTCTGCGGGGAGCGGGGAGGCGAGGAGCGCGTGCTGGAGATGGATCTTCGCGTACGCCATCAACACTGCCAGCTCGGGGCGCGTGAGCCCGGGGTAGGTGCCGCGCCGGGCGCGCAGCGCGTCCGCGTCGGGCAGCGCCTCGAGCGCCCGGTCGAGCCCCGCCGCGCGCTCGAGCTCGGTCATCAGCGCGCGGAAGTCGGCGAGCCGGCGGCGGCTCCGCACCTGGTCGAGGGAGAGGAGGCGGCTCTGGGCGCGGTTGTGGGCGAGGACACGCGCCGCGACCTCGTCGGTCACCGAGGCGAGGAGCGCGTTGCGCGCCTCGGGGGAGAGCCGCCCGTCCTCGACCGCGGCGCGCAGGCAGATCTTGAGGTTCACCTCGTGGTCGGACATGTCCACGCCGGCCGAGTTGTGGACCGCGTCGGTGTCGATCCGCCCGCCGGCGAGTGCATACTCGATGCGCGCCCGCTGCGTGAAGCCCAGGTTGCCGCCCTCGGCCACCACCCGGGTGCGGAGCGCGCTCGCCTTCACCCGCACCGGGTCGTTGACGGCGTCGTGCACCCGGGCGTTGCTCTCGTCGGTCGCCGCGACGTAGGTGCCGACGCCGCCGTTCCAGAGGAGGTCGACGTCGAGCGTGAGCACTGCCTGCACCAGGCGCTCACCGCTCACGGTCGCGTCGCCGAGGCCGAGCATCGCGCGCGCCTCGGGCGAGAGCGTGACCCGCTTCGCCGCCCGCGCCAGCACGGCGCCGCCCGGCGAGAGCAACGCCGGGTCGTAGGCGTCCCAGCCCTTGCCCGCGCGGAACAGCCGCTCGCGCTCGGCGAAGCTGCGCGCCGGGTCCGGCGACGGGTCGAGGAAGACGTGGACGTGGTTGAAGGCGGCGCGCAGCCGGAGGTGCGGCGAGCGCAGCAGCCCGTTGCCGAACACGTCGCCCCCCATGTCGCCGATGCCGGCGACGGTGAGCGGCGCCGTGTCGGCGTCCACCCCGAGCTCGCGGAAGTGCGTCCGCACGCACTCCCAGACGCCGCGCGCCGTGATGCCGAGCGCCTTGTGGTCGTAGCCGTGCGTGCCGCCCGAGGCGAAGGCGTCGCCCAGCCAGAAGCCGTACTCGGCCGCCAGCAGGTTGGCGACGTCGGAGAAGGTGGCCGTGCCCTTGTCGGCCGCGACCACCAGGTACGCATCCTCCTCGTCGTGGATGACGAGGCCGCGCGGATGGACGACGCGGCCCGCGACCAGGTTGTCGGTCAAATCGAGCAGGCCGCGCACCAGCGTCTGGTACGCCTCGACCACCGGCGTCGTCCCCTTGACGACGAAGCCGCCCTTCGCCCCGGTCGGGACGATGAGCGCGTTCTTCACCGTCTGCGTCTTCATGAGGCCCAGGATCTCGGTGCGGAAGTCCTCGGGGCGGTCGCTCAGGCGAATGCCGCCGCGCGCCACCTTGCCCGCGCGGAGGTGGATGCCCTCCATGGTCGGGGCGTGGACGTAGATCTCGTAGAGCGGGCGCGGCGGCGGGAGGTGGGCCAGGTCGGCGGCGCGGATCTTGATGGCGATGTGGTCGCGCTCCGGCCCAGGCGCGTAGAAGTTGGTGCGCACGGTCGCCTCGACGACGTCCCCGAGGGCGCGCAGGAGGAGGTCCTCGCGCAGTGCCTGGACGGCGTCGAGGCTCGCGACGAAGCGCTGGCGGAGCGCCGCCGGGTCCTCCTGCGCGACGTCGAGCCGGAAGCGGGCCGCGAAGCGCGCGAAGAGGAGGCGCGCCGGCTCCGGGTGCTCGGCGAGCGCCGCGAGCGCCGCCGGGCGCGTGGCGAGCCCGACCTGCACGGCGTACCCGCAGTAGGTCCGGAGGCAGGCGACGGCGCGCCAGTCGAGGCCGGCCTCGACCACCAGGCGGTTGAGTGTATCGCTCTCCGCCCGCCCGGCGCCGAGCGCCAGGAGCGCGGCGACGAGCCGCGGCCCCACCGCCTCCGGGTCGAGCCGGCGCCCGGCGCGGTCCTGCACGAAGAAGGTCTGCACGCTCTGCCGCGGCGCCCCCGCCGGCGTCACCTCCTCCTGGTCTTCCTCCAGTACGCGCAGACCCAGGTTCTCGAGCACGGGCATGAACTCGGAGAGCACGAGCGGCGCGCGCGCGAGGTAGAAGCGCAGCGCGGTGGTGGTCGCGGTCTCGTTGGAGAGCACGACGCGCACCCCCTCGCGCGCCGCCGCGTCGAGCAGGACGACGTCGTCGGCCGCGCGCTCCACCGCCACCGCCGCCCGATACGCGCCGGAGAAGGCGCGCGCATAGCGCGCCGCGAGGCGCTCGCCCTCCTCCTCGCCGTGGCGCGCGAGGAGGAGGGCGCGGAGCCGCTCCTCCCAGCCGCGCACGAGGGTCGCGACCGCGTCGCGCAGCTCGTCCTCGGCGGGCGGCGGTGCCGCCCCGGGCGCGAACGCGAAGTGGAGGATCGCGCGCCCGCCCTCGCCGAAGACCAGGTGGTCGTCGAGCGGCGCGCTCCCGAGCAACCCGGCGAGCAGCTCCCGGATGCGGTCGCGGGCCTCGCCCGAGAAGCGCTCGCGCGGCATGACGACCAGGACGACGAGGCGCTGGCCGTCGCCGCGCGGGCCGAGCGTGACCACCACGTCGTCGGTCTGCGCGGCGGCGAGGATGGTCGCGATCTCGCCGCGCAGGTCGGCGGGCGTGCTCGCGAACAGCTCCGACTTGGGGAGCGCGTTGAAGACGGCGACGATCGCCTTGTGGTCGTGGCTCCCGGGCACCACCCGCTCGGCGGCCAGGATCTGGCGCAGCGTCCGCCGGAGGAGCGGCACCTCGGCCGCCTCCTCGGCATGCGCCTTCGAGGTGAAGAGGCCGACGAAGCGCCGCTCGCCCACCACTCGCCCGTCGCGGTCGAGCTGCTTCACGCCGAGGTCGTCCATGTGCGCGCGGCGGTGGACGGGCGCCTCCGCGATCGTCTTGGCGACGGTCAGGAGCCGGCCCGGGGAGAGCCGCGCCCGCACCCACGCCGGCAGCTCGTCGAGGCGGCGGGCGTCGCGGAAGGCCGAGCGCTCCTCGCGGCGGAGGAGCCCGAGCCCGCTGCCAGCGCGGAGCTGGAGCATGGTGGCGGCGCCGAGCGTCGTGAGCCCGTACTCGCGGTAGCCGAGGAACACGAAGGCGCCGTCCACCAGCCAGCGCAGGAAGTCGGCGACGGCGGTCGCCTCGGTGGCGAGCTGGGCGGAGCGGCTGCGCCCCAGGCCGTCGAGCTCGGCGGCCACCGCCTGCGCGCGCGCCACCATGGCCGCGAAGTCGTCGGTGACGAGCCGCACGTCCTCGAGCGCGTCGCGGATGTCGGCCTCGAGCCGGGCGAGCGCGGCCGTGTCGGTCGAGCGCGGGATGGCGATGTGGGTGAACGACTCGCGCGGCGTGCCGCCCTCGGGGTCGGCGAGCAGCTCGAGCTGCCCGCTCGGGTCGCGCCGGGCGGCGAAGATGGGGTGGAGGAGCGCCATTAAGGGGACCCCGGCGCGCTCGAGACGCAAGCGGATCGTATCGACGATGAAGGCGCGGTCGGGCATCACCGTCTCGATGATGCTGACCGGGGCATCCCATCCCTCGCTCGCGTAGTCGGGCGTGAGGGCACGCACGCGGAGCTCCGGCCCGGGCGCGGAGAGGAAGCGGAAGGCCGAGGCGACCAGCGCCGCCGCCTCCTCGGGGGCGAGCTCCTCCGCGTAGGCGCCGCCGCGCGCGAAGAGGAGGCGCGCGAAGGTGGCGAGCTCGGCCGCCTCCTCGCCGCGCGCGCGGCGCGCGAGGAGCGGGCGCAGGCGCTCGGCGAGCGGCGCTCCGCCGGCCTCGATCGCCACTAGGAGGCCCCCGCGAGCTCGGTCACGAGCAGCTCCCCGGCGTGGTAGCCGCGGGCGAGGAGCGCGGCGCGCAGCTCCGCATCCCCCGCGTCGACCCAGGCCGCGAGTCGCCGGCAGCCCCGCTTGCGCGCGCGCTCTTCGGCGAACGCGACCAGCTCGGCCAGGAGCGCCGGCCGCCGCGCGCGCGCGCCGTCGAGGAGCGCGGAGCGGCCGCCGCGCGCGAGCGAGCGGGCGTAGAGGACGGACACCAGCCCCACGATCTCGCCGCGCTCGTCCTCGGCCACGTAGAGGTCGGTGCCGAGGTCGGCGAGGATGCGGCGGAAGACGCGCTCGAGGCGATCGTCGGCGGGCGCGGCGAGGAGTGCCTGCACCGCCGCCAGGTCGTGCCGCCGCCCGCGGCGGACGCGGACGGCCGTGCCGGGAAGCAACCGGGCCATCGGAGGGCCGCTCTTAGCACACTTCGCGCGCCGATCCCCAGGGCGGCTTTGCAAACCCGGCCGGACGGGCTAAGCGTGCGGCATGCGGGGTCGGCTCCTCGTGCTGGCCGCGGCGCTGGCGCTCGCCGGGGAGACGGGGGCCGCCGCACCGACGGACGAGGGGATGGCGCGCCGGATCGTCGGCACCGGCTCGTGCGCCATGCCTGCCTGGGCGCCCGACGGCAGCCGGCTCCTCTTCCATGCGCGCCGCAAGGACGACAAGCAGAAGGGCTTCGCCATGCGCAACGTCTGGAGCATCGGCGCCGACGGCGCGGGCGAGAAGAAGCTCACCGGCGGCACCAAGGACGAGTATCACGCGAGCCTCTCCCCGGACGGCAAGAAGCTCCTCTTCGTGTCGGAGCTGAACGGCTCGCGTGACATCTGGCTCGCGGACGCCGACGGGCAGAACCCGGTCCCGCTCACCGACGACCCGGGCACCGAGGATCAGCCCGCCTGGTCGCCCGACGGGCACCAGATCGCCTACGCCGCCTTTCCGAAGGAGGGCGGCAGCTTCGACATCTGGCTGGTCAATGCGGACGGCAGCGGGCGCCGCCGCCTCACCACCACGCCGGCCAACGAGCTCTTTCCCGCCTGGCACCCCGACGGCGTGCACCTCGTCTACGTGACCGACGCGAGCGGCAACTTCGACCTCTACCAGATCGACGTGCGCGACGGGCGCACGACGCCGCTCGTGGTCTCCCCCGACCACGAGGCGCGGCCGGCGTTCTCGCCCGACGGCACGAAGCTCGCGTTCTCGCGCTGGCCCGCGCACGGCCGCAGCGCCGACGCGACGCTCTGGGTCGCCAACGCGGACGGCACGGCGCCGATCGAGCTCACCACCGCGCCCGCGCCCGCCACCCATCCCGCCTGGTCGCCCGACGGCCGCACCCTCGCCTTCCAGCACCGCGTCGCGACGGGATGGGAGATCTGGACCCTCGCGCTGCCCGCCGACATCGCGCGCACGGGGCACCTCCGCCTGGCGCAGCAGGTGCGCGGCGGGGCCGACGTCGACACCGCGAAGCTCCACAGCGCCGACACCGTGCGCGGCACGGTCGAGGAGACGACCTTCAAGGTGCGGGCCGCCTACGGCGCGCTCGTCCTGCCGCGCGCGGCGGTGGCGAGCATCCTCTTCGGCAGCGGCGAGCGCGGGCTCGCCCGCGTCGTGCTCGCCAACGGCGACACCGTGACCGGCTTCCTCGAGAACGAGGGCATCGCGATCGCGGCCGGCGGGCGCACGCAGCGCCTCGCGGTCGAGCAGATCGAGCAGCTCAGCCTGCGGGCCGGCAGGGCCCCCGCCGGCGACGCGAGCTTCCGCGCCGTGATGCGCAACGGCGACAGCCTCCTCGTGTCGGGTGCCTTCGGCCCCCTTCGGCTGAAGGTGGGCGACCGGCCGACGGATCTCGATGCGAAGCAGGTCGACCGGGTCGAGTTCGCCGAGGGCGGCGAGAAGGCGACCGCCGTCCTGGTGAACGGCGACAGCCTGACCGGCCAGCTGGGTGGCGGGCGTCTCGAGCTGGTGCTCGCGGCGGGTGCGAGGGTCGCCGTCCATCCGAGCACGATCCGCGCGCTGGTGCGCGCCGCCGCGGTGCGCCCGGCGAGCACGGGAGGATCATGACGCGGCCGGCGCTCGCGGCGGCGCTGCTCCTGGTCCTCGGCTGCGCCGGGGTGCACCCCTACCACCCGAACTTCTACTCGGTCGACGGCGACATCCGCCTGGGCCAGCAGCTCCAGAAGGAGGTCGAGTCCGAGGTGACGCTGCTCCGCCTCTCGGCGCTCACCCAGCTCGTCAACTCGATCGGCCAGCGGCTCCAGGAGTCCGCGCCCGACCCGGCCTTCAAGCTCTTCCCGTACAGCTTCCGCGTCGTCGATTCGCCCGAGGTGAACGCCTTCGCGCTCCCCGGCGGCCCGATCTACATCAACTCGGCGCTCATCGAGCTGTGCGACACCGAGGACCAGCTCGCCTCGGTCATCGGGCACGAGATGGGGCACGTCGCCGCCCGCCACGCGACCGAGATGCTGACCACGCAGAACCTGACCCAGCTCGCGCTGATCGCCGCCGTCTCGGTCATTCCGGTGCCGGTTCCGCCCATCGCGTGGGAGGGCACGAAGCTCGGCTACGTGCTCGGGCTCCTCCGCTACAGCCGCGGCAAGGAGGCCGAGGCCGACCACCTCGGGCTCGAGCTCATGAACGCCGCGGGCTACGACCCGAACGAGATGGCGGTCGTGTTCGGCAGGCTCGCCGAGCAGCAGCACAGCCTGCCGAGCGTGGTCGAGCGCTTCTTCTCGAGCCACCCGCTCTCCGAGAACCGCATGCGCGACGCCGAGCGGCGCGCCGCCGCGCTCCCGCGGCCGCCGAACGCGCCGGTCGCCACCGCCCGCTCCTCGACCTTCTCCGAGGTGAACCTGATGTTCGCCAAGGATTGAGACGGTGCGGCGCTGGCTCGCCCTCGCGCTGGCCGTCGCGCTCGGCTGCGGCGGGTGGCGTCCGGAGCTCGACCCGAAGGAGCACCTGCGCGGCGAGCACACGCGGCTCGTGCAGGAGCCCTTCGAGCGCCTGTGGCCGGCGGTGCTGCACGGCCTCGAGGAGGAGGGCCTGGGCGTCGCCGCGGCCGACCGGGCGCGCGGCACGATCGCGACGCGCCCCGTCCGCTACGCCGGCGCGGACCTCCAGAAGAAGCTCGCCGAGATCGCCGACCTCTCCCGCGCCCGGGGCGAGGGCATGGGGCGCGTCTCCGAGCTGGCGGTCACCTATTTTCTCCTCCTCGCGCCCGCGGGCGACGCGGGCACCAGCCTCAAGATCCGCAGCGCCATCGACGCCATCGACCGGAGCGAGGCGATCTTCCTCGGGCCCGGCGTCTTCCAGGTGGTGCCGCGCCACATCGACGTGCCCTCGCGCGGGGTCGTCGAGCACGACCTGATGCGGCGCCTGGCCGCCAACCTGTTCACGGCCGAGGAGATGCTCCTCATGCTGGGCGAGCTCGGGGTTGACTGAGGACCCGCTCGTCCTCGACGTCGAGCGCCTGACCTTCGGCTTCGACGCGCTCGCGCACCACGGCCGGCAGGTGGTGTTCGTGCCGTACGCCGCGCCGGCGGACCGGGTGCAGGCGGAGGTGGTCGAGCGGCGCGGCGGCTACCTCCGCGCGCGCATCGCCGCGGTCCTCGTCCCCGGGCCCGCGCGCGTGCTGCCGGGCTGCCGCTACTTCCCGACCTGCGGCGGCTGCCAGTGGCAGCACGTGGCGCCGCCCGCGCAGCGCGACGCAAAGGCGGCGATCGTCGCCGAGCAGCTCGCGCGCGTGGCCGGCGTGCGCGACGCGGAGGTGCTTCCCACCGTGCCCTCGCCGGCCGACTGGCACTACCGGGCGCGCATCACGCTCGCCGTCGAGGGGCGGCGGGCCGGCTACCGGCGCGCGCGCTCGCACGACCTGGTCGAGATCGCCGACTGCCCGCTCGCCGACCCGGTCGTGTCGGCCCACCTCGAGGCGGCGCGCGCGTGGGTGGCGGCGCTCCGCGTCCCGCTCCGCCGCGTCACGCTGAGCGCCGCGCCGGGAGGCGTGGTGCTCGCCGCCTCGGCGACGGCGCGGCCGGGCCCGGCGGACCTGGACGCGAGCGAGGCGCTGCTCGCGCGCACGGCCGGCGTGCGCGGCACGGTCGTCACGGGCGCCGGCGCGCGCCTCGTCGCCGGCGACCCGACCGTGCGCGTGGCGCTCGAGCCCGGGCTCGCTCTCGAGGTGCCGGCCGACGTGTTCACCCAGGTGAACCCGGGCGCGAACCGCCGCCTGGTCGAGACGGTGGTCGCGCTCGGCGCCTTCGCGCCGGGCGCGCGCGTGCTCGACCTCTACTGCGGCGCGGGGAACCTGAGCCTGCCGCTCGCCCGGCGCGGCGTGACGGTGCTCGGCATCGAGCGGAGCCGCGTCGCGGTGGAGGCGGCGCGCGCGAACGCCGCGCGGCTCCGCCTCGCGGCGGCGACCTTCCGCACGGGCGACGTGGCGCGCGCGCTGGGTGACCTGCCCGCCGGCTCGGTCGACGCGGTCGTCCTGGACCCGCCGCGCAGCGGGGCGGCCGACGCCGTGCCCGTGCTCGCCGCGCTCCGCCCGCCGCGCATCCTCTACGTGTCCTGCGATGTGGCCACGCTGGCGCGCGACGTGCGCGGGCTGGTCGCCGCCGGCTATCGCCTCGAGCGCGTGCAGCCGATCGACGTTTTTCCGCAGACATATCACGTCGAAAGCGTGGCGAAATTACGCTTGACTTGAAAAGGGTGGGTCCCTATCCTCCGCCGCGGTGTGCGGAGCGCGAGCGGGCTGCCGCGCCCCCGGAGGTCCGCCAATCCATGCCGAAGCAAAGCGAGAAGGCCGCGCGCCCCAAGGTCACGATCATCCCGGGCCGGGGCGTGAGCCAGACCATCAACTATCTCCTCGAGGATCGCGACGACCTCGAGTGGCTGGTGGCGGTCGGGCGCAACAAGAGCGGCGAGATCTTCTTCTACGACACCGGGGGCGACATCGTCGAAGACCTCGGCACGCTCGAATACCTGAAGGAGCGCATCACGCGCGCGCACTTCGGCGACGAGCCGGAGTAGTCACTCGTCGGGCAGGCCGCCGGGGCACTCGGCGATGATCGCGTCGCCCTCGATCCGCAGCGGGACGCGGTAGAGCGTCCGCCCGCAGGGCGGCCCCGCCACGCACTCGCCGGTCTCGGGCTCGTAGTACGCGCCGTGCGTCGCGCACTGCACGAAGCGTCCGTCCTCGGTGAAGAACTGGTTCTCGACCCAGTCGAGGCCCATGGGCACGTGCCGGCAGCGGTTCACGTAGGCATGGTGCTCGCCGCCGTAGTTCAGGAGGAAGCCCTCGATCTCGCGCCCGTCGCACTGGAGGAGGAATTTCTTCGTCTCCCCGGGCTTGAGCTCGCCCACGCGCGCGACGGCGACGCTCACGCGCGCACCACCCGGCGGTAGACTTTGGGCAGCTCGCGCGGTAGCGCGGCGATGTCCTCGATCACCAGGTAGCGCGAGGCATCGCACATCTCGCGCAGGTAGTCGTGCCCGGCGCGGTCGACGGTGACGCAGAAGGGCATGATGCCCGCCGCGTCGGCCTCGCGCAGCGCCGCCGCCGTGTCGCGGATGCCGTACACGTGGCTCCGCCGGTCCTCGCCGTAGTCGTCGTCCTGGGGGAAGCCGTCGCTGAGCAGCATCAGGTGCCTCGCGCGCGCACCCACGGCGGTGAGCTTGCGCGTCGCGTGCCGGAGCGCGGCGCCCATGCGTGTGCTGCGCTTGGGCGCGATACCGCCGATGCGCGCCTTCACCGTCGGCCCCAGGCGCTCGCCGAAGCCCTTCACCAGGTAGAACTCGACGTTGGCGCGCCCTTGCCCCGAGAAGCCGTAGATGGCGTACGCGTCGCCCAGCTCGTCGAGCGCCTCGGTCATGATGACGAGCGCCTCGCGCAGGGCGTCGATGATGCGCCGGCCTGCGCGGCCGTCCGTTCCCGCCGGCGCGAGCGGCTCGTCGGTGGACGCGCTCATGTCGAGGAGGAAGAGGGTCGCCACGTCGCGCGCCTCGCGCACGCGCGAGCGGTAGAGCCGGGTGGAGGGCGCGCGCCGGGCGCGCACGTCGATGCGCGCGTCGATGGTCGCGTTGAGATCGAAGTCCTCGCCGTCCTCGAGGCCGCGGATGCTGCGGTACATCTCGGGGCGGATGCGTTGGAACTGGCGGCGCACCTCGGGCAGCAGGCGCGCGTAGTCGGCGAGCGTCCGGCCGAAGAACTCGCCCGCGTCGCCCGCGAGACCCACCTCCGTGAGCCGGCACCAGCGGCTCCGGTAGTCGGCGATCCGATGGTCCCACTCGTCGTAGAAGAAGGCGTGGTCGTCGCGCGCGGGGACGGGCGTCCGGCGCGCGGCCGCCGGCTCGGCGTCCCCGAGGGCTCGCCGGAGCGCCGCGAGCTGCGCGGCGGGAATCTTTCCGACCAGCGCCGTGATCGGGAGCCCGCCGCCCGCGCTCGCGCCGCTTCCCTGCCCGATCTTCGCGCCCGCCTCGAGCAGCCGGCGCAGCTCGTCGGCAGAGAGGGGATGGCCGCCCGCCGCCTGGTCGTCGCGCGTGGCGGCGAGCTCGAGCGCTGCGGGATCGAGCGGCGGCGCTTCGCCGCCCTCGGACGCCGGCGCGCCCGCGTCGGCGCCCCGCGGGTCGAGCGGCTCCCCGCCGGTCAGGTCGTCGAGCAGGAGGACGGCCTCCGGCTCGGCCGCCGGCAGCGCGAGCGCGGGCGCCTCCAGGGCGGCGGCCAGCGCGCGGGCGACGGCGAGCGCGTCCTCGACGGTCGCCCCGGGCGCCGCGAGCGGCGCGACCAGCCGCGCGACGAGCGCGACGGCGTCCGCCGCGAGCCACGCCGGGCGCGGCCGCGCGCCGAGCGCCAGCAGGAGGAGCGCGTCGAGCACCAGGGTGCGCGAGGGCGCGGGCTCACGGCCCCAGCCCTCGAGAAGTCGCGTGCCGAGCGCGCGTGCCTCGCCGGCGAGCCCGGGGTAGCTCGCGGCCAGCCGGTGGTGCACGCGCACGCCCTCGGCGAGCAGGAAGAGGTCCTCGAGCAGCTCCGGCGC
>WNFS01000980.1_pt1 | contig 20952 bp, 16 predicted proteins | sample 5400141 | NCBI WGS metagenome assembly WNFS01 (sample SAMN13153358, study PRJNA577476) | soil metagenome | isolation source: 60 cm saprolite under Madrone tree | place: USA:California | collected 2016-06-14
CTGCATCTGTTCCGGTATGTCGACTTGTTTCACTTCGACCTTGGACACTTTGATCCCCCATGGCTCTGTGTCCTGATCGAGGATAACCTGCAGCTTGGCATTCACCCTGTCTCGTTGCGAGAGAATTTCATCCAGCTCAAACTGGCCTACGATGCTGCGCAGCGTGGTCTGTGCAAGCTGCGACGTGGCGTATTGATAGTTCTGCACCTGTGACATCGCGAGATTGGCGTCCACAACACGAAAGTAACAAACCGCGTTCACCTTCACGGAAACGTTATCGCGTGTGATGATGTCTTGCGGCGGAACATCCAGCGTTTCGAGGCGCATGTTGATGCGATAGAGGGTCTCGATCGGCCAAAAAACGAGGTTTATGCCCGCGCCTTTAGCCTCCGGCAGCAAGCGTCCCAGCCGCAGAACCACGCCGCGTTCCCATTCCTTGATGATGTAGAGCGAATTCCAAAACCAAATCAGGAAAATCCCGACAATCAACGCTGCCCCAAGAAGACCGATCTCTGGCATGTTTACCCTCCAAAACGTGAATGCATTCTACTTGTTTTCGGTGACCGCCGCTTCCTCGGGCTCGACATGCAGCTTCAGACCTTCCACGCTGCGAACTCGCACCGGCTTCCCTTCCGACACCGGTCGCGGGGAGACGGCTTGCCAAAGTTCGCCGTGAACGCGGATCATTCCTTCTGTGCCGGCTCGCAACCCGGAAACCGCAATTCCTTCCTCGCCAATCAACTCTTCTCTTCCCGTTGTCGATTTCCACGAGCGCGAGCGCAGCACGAGACGCATCAGGAATACCGTGATTAAAGCGAACGGCAACGTCGCGGCCAACGCCACTCCCAGACTCACTCCCCCGGCGGTCAGCGGCGAGCGAATCAGGAACATCGCCCCGAGCATCATCGACACGATGCCGCCAATGGCAAGCACACCGTGGCTTGTAAACTTCGCCTCCAAAATGAATAGTGCAAGCGCCAGCAGTATCAACAGCACACCGGCGAAATTCACGGGCAAAATATGCATGGCATAAAGCGCCAGGACCGCGCAGATGCCTCCGATCACGCCGGGCGCGACCATCCCGGGATGCGTGAACTCGGTGTACAACCCGAGCACGCCGACCATCAGAAGGACAAAGAAAACATCCGGCTCGACGATGCGGGCGAGAAAGCTCTGCCGCGCGGAAAGTTGAAATGGAACGGTCGCAGCATTCTTCAGCGCAAGAACCGTTTTCGTGCCGTCGAATCGCGTGATGGTTCGCCCATCGAGCTGATGCAAGAGATCTTCGGTAGAAGCCGCGATTAAATCGATGAGCTTCCCGTCCAGCGCTTCTTTTTCCGTGAAAGCCTTTGCATCGGTTACCGCCGTCTCGGCCAACGTCGGGTTGCGGCCCCGTTTTTCCGTGTAACTCCGCAAAAAAGCCATGGCATCATTCAGAATCTTCCTCTTCATGGTCTCGTCAATCTGCAATTGGAATCCGCCGATGGCAACCACAGGAGATGCCGCACCTGTGTGCGTCGCCGGAGCCATGGCCGCGAGATCCGCGGACAGAAGAATGAAGAAACCCGCCGAAGCCCCGCGTGCGCCGGTAGGCGAAACGTAAACCGCTACGGGGACTGTTGACGTCAGTATATGCTGGATGATGTCCTTCATCGACTCGCCCAGTCCACCGGGCGTATCCATCGTGATCAGAACCAGCGCAGCACGCCGGTTCGCGGCATCGGCGATCCCCTCATCGATGTAAGTGGCCAGCACCGGTTCGACTTCGCGATCGAGGTTGAGCTGCAGTACGACGGGATTGCTGGAATGCTCATCGGCCGTGGCGGAAGGAAGCAGAAGAAGCGCGGCGGCGATGCAGAAGCCGCAAAGAAACGCCAACACCGAGGCGCCGAAAACTCTTGACCCGCAAAATCTTTGAACCAAACGATAAGCGCTCATTGTGCGCCTCCGGACGGCTTTACTTTCTGCAAATGTTCCAGCAATTCTTTCGCATCGGAATACTTTGGCGCAAGCTTCAAAGCTCGCTCTACTTCGGTGCGCGCAAGATCCAGTTTCTTCTGCTCCAGATAAACGCGTGCAAGAGTCGTACGCACCGCGGCGGAATCCCGAATCCCCAACGAAGCTTGCAGCTCCTTGGCAGAATCATCCAGTTTGCCTCGACGCCGATACACTTCCGCAAGGCCGTTGTGCGCGGATGCGCTCCCTGGGTCAGCGGCCAGCGCCGCGCGAAATTCCTTCTCGGCCGCATCCACGCGCCCCGCCGAGAGTTCCTGCCGGCCGCGCCGTAGGTGCGCCGTCGAAGTGTCCGCCGCACCTGCCGTCGCTGCCGCCGCATTCGCGGAATCTCCTGCCGACACAATCTCCAGCCGCAACGCAGTCGTATCCATCTCCGTGTGCACGCGCTCCAGATGGAGCAATGTATCCTTCTTGGCGTCCAGCCTCACCACCGGAAGTCCATCGGGACCAAACGTTTCGGCAGCGGTGTCGCGCTCTTGATCGGCTTCCGCTTTCTTGCCTGCCTTCTCAAGCGACAGAATCATCATCGCGCGGTTTTCCGGCTTATCCGGCTCGCGTCCGGAAGCCTCGCGAAAATAGTCCGCTGCTGCCGCGTAATCATTCGAACCAAGCGTCAACAATCCCAGGTTGAACGGGTAATCGTCTTCGTCGGGATCAAGCTCTGCCGCCCGCCGCAGATCGGCCACTGCCGCAGGCATTTTATTCTGCCGCGCCCGCGCGAGCGCGAGATTATTCAGAATCTCAGGAAGGTCCGCTCCAGAAACGAGGTTGGCGCGCAACGCTTCCTGGAGCGACACAAAGACTTCTTCGGCTTTCTCCGGCTGATTCATCAGCAATCGGCAAACGCCCGTCGCAAAAACGGCTTCGACGTAGCGGTCATGCGTTTTCGGAACTTTCGCAAACCAAATCAGCGCCGAGTCGCAATCCTTGCGCGCATAATAGGCGTCGCCAATCGCGAAGGCCGGGTCGGGCCAGTCGGGCTCGAGCTGCGCCGCTTGCCGAAGTTCGCGCAGCCGCGAATCATCCTCGCTCGCCAACAACCCTCGCACATAGTGTTCAAACGCATCAAGCCGCAAAGGCCGCTGCGTTCTCGAGAACGCTTCAAGACTCCGCGGGTATGCGTGATCGTTGGCCGAAAGCAAACGCCAAAGCAGGCGCACATGCAAGTCCATCAGTGAATCGAGCGGGCCTGTCTCCCGGATTCGAGGAAGCAACCGCGTAGGACTTACGCGCAGAATTTGAGACTCAACCATGAGAGAGTGCCCGTCGGATGTAAACCTGCCGAAAACTACATAATCCGCGTCCATGTTCTGCGCAATGCGCAGCATCGAAGCGCGGCTTAGTTTTGCCGTGGGCGGAAGCCCCGAGCGGTCCAGTTCAGATATGCGCCCGGCGCGCGAATACACTTGCTGCCCGGCCGCTGAAAGGCGTTGGATCGTGAGTTCCGCAAGTCCTTCGCCAAGCCAGTCCAAGCGCGGAGACGCGCCCTCATTTTCGAACTGGAAGACGAGATAAATGCCCTGTTGGGAGGCCTCGGACGCGCCCCCCTTCGCACTGGTGGAAGCCCCGGCACCGATGGAAGGCTGCTGTGCATTAACAGCGGGCGGGAACACGCAGCAAACGGCGAGTGTGCAGAAGAGAACAAACGAATGTGCGCTAGAAACAGGCCGCTTCATGTTCATTTGATTGTAGCAGAGCCGCACAGCTGCATTGCGAGCGTTCCGTAAAAGGCGGTACTTGGGCAATGGTTGGAAATGTGGGCGAACTCGGGAAGTCCGCGCTAATGGATGTTCTTGTGCTCGCCAGTTCCTCGAGCCCGAGCTATTCCCGCGGGCTAACCCTGAGTTCCATGAATTTCCGCGGCGGCTGGGGGCCAATCGTGATCTCGTGGAGTTCCGTCCAGTCTCCATTTTCGTCAATTCGCAACACAGAGCTGGTTTTGATTTCTCCCAGCGTGAAGCTCCACATCATTGCTCTATCGTTTTCAGCCAACTTCACTTCGGTTTCCAAGTAGCGGCCGTCGTTAAATGCCCGCATGGGGTACGTTCCAGCTTCATCGTCATAAGAAATCATGCCCAGCGCTTGAAGCACGGGTTTTCCATTGGCCTTGCTGCATCCGATTCCCTCAATCATCAGAACCAGTCCGTCCAGCTTGAACTCCGCCTCTTCGGTCTGCACAAGTTCCAGGGACTCGCCACCACCCCGCAAAATGCGCGCCTCCCCGGCCCATTTTCCCACCAGAAAGCTGAGCTTTTTCATAGCGGCGCGCTGCGATTCCGTGTCGGGTACTCGTGGTAGTTGAGTCATGCGGTTAGATGAGGAAGCACAATACAACCCATGTCACTATTTTATGGAATCAAATTGATAGCACAGCTGATCGCGAAGTGTTCGAGGTAGCGCCCGCTTTCTGAGGCGGGCAGCCTTTACAGCTGCGTGGCGTCCACAGGTTTCGGCACGAGCAGTTCCTGAACTGATGGATCCTTGAGAGCTGCTCCAAACGCCGGATCTTTCTTTATATCCGCGAAGTTTTTGTAGCCCTCGTCTTTGGCCTTACGTAGGTAATGGATGCAGCGGTCGAGGTCACCGGCCTGCGCGTAGGACTTCGCGAGCATGTAGTAAAACCGCCCGCGATCTTCCACCGAGCGGTCTTGCAAGATCGACCCGCTGCGCGAGCCGTTATGCTCAAAGAGCTGTGGATCAAGCGTCAAGGCCTGCCGGAAAGCCGAGATCGCTTCCTCGTATTTTTTGTCGCCAAAATATGCGTAACCCAGATTGCTGTACAACACGGCCATGTCGCTGCGAATCGCGATCGCCTTCCGGTACGCCTTTATGGCTTTCTCAAATTTCTTGCGCTGATACCAAATCGTGCCGACATTGTTTTCCGCATCCGCATAGCGAGGATCGACTTTGACGGCTCGCTCATAGCATTTCAGCGCGAGTCCCAGCGCTTCCTGCTGGTGGAGAGCGATGCCCAGCTTGTTCAAATAGACGGGATTTCGCGGATCTTGGTCAGTCAGTTTCTTGAACATTCCCGCGGCCTCACGATACTGCTTGCGGACCATGTAGAGGTCGCCCATCTGCTCATCCGTGATTTCCGGGCGCACCACGATTACCGGGTCCTGTGGCGAAGGCACCTGCGCCACACGAGGAGCCATCATCATGGACCGCGTTTCTTCGAGTGTTTGACCTGTTGCGGGAATCGACAGACTTAGAAGGAGAATACTTGCTGGAACCGCCACTCGTACCTGAGTCATGGCGAGTCTCCCTTCTCCGCTGAAGGCTTATCCGGTTGTGGTTTAGCCTTGTCGGGGTCCTTCTTCTTGCCCCCAAAGATACCAAAAATCTTCTGCAAAGGGTTCTTTTTCTTTTCGCCAGGGGGTGCGTTAGGGTCACTGGACCCCTGGCCGGTTGCATCGGGCGGCCTGTTGGGATCGTACGTCGTCACCGGCTTGCCCTGCGCATCGGTTTGCGGCTGTTTGGGCTGGTCGCCCCCGCCTCCAAAAACGCGGGAAAGCCAGGAACTAGAGGAGGAAGCCGCGGCGCTCCCGCCGTGCAACTCGCAGAACGCAGTCGGGGCGGAACCAGCAACATACACTTCCTCGCGGGTCGTCGGACAGTTCGGCGTGGCAAGTTCCAGCGATTCAGGATCAATCAAAACCGACTGTACGCCTTCGGGCATCGTGTAATCTTTCACGTCGCGATAAGCCGGCAGTGTCGTGGCGCGCAGCATGAAGTCCGCCCAAACGGGCCCAGCCGTAGAGCCACCCGTCAAGCCTAGATCGCGATTGTCGTCAAACCCAATCCAGATCACCGTTAACAGATTCGAGGTATACCCGGCGAACCATCCATCTCGCGAAGTCCCCGTCTTTCCCGCTGCGGGAAGGGTAAAGCCACGCGCGCGAACTCCCGCGCCGGTACCCTTGTTCAAAACATCTTTTAGCAGGCTGGTCACCAGGAAGGCTACGCGCGGATCGAGCACCACGTGCGTCTGGGGAGCAAATTTCTCCAGCACGCTTCCGTCGGCGCTCACCACGCTGTGAAGGAACTGCGGCTCTGCGCGCGTTCCGCCGTTCGCAAACGCTGTGTAGCCCGCGGCCACGTCCACGGCGGTCATTTCGTACGCCCCTAGCGCGACCGACGGTGTTGGCTGAATGTTGTTGCCAAGCCCCATTTGCCGCGCGATCTGCACGACACGTCCGTATCCAATCAGCTCCGCGACTTTCACAGTGGCGACGTTCAGCGAATTCGTCAACGCGTCGCGTACCGTGACATGCCCCATGAATTTCTCGCCGTAATTGTTCGGCGTGTACTCTTTGTTGTCGAATTCAAATGTCGTGGGCTCGTCATCGATGGTCGTCGCGGGCGTAATTATGGGCTGCACGCCATCCACGGCGTTGTCAAAAGCCGCGGCATAAACAAAAGGTTTGAACACCGACCCCGGCTGACGGTGCGCCAGCGCGTGATTCAACTGGCTCTGCCCGTAATCGCGTCCTCCAATTACTGCTTTGATCTCGCCGGTCCTCGGATCAAGCGCCACCAGCGCGATCTGTACTTGCGGAATCGCCTCGTTGCTACCCTTCTTTGCCGCTTCCTTGCGCCACTTCTCGTATTTTTTAGCGAGGAGCAAATCGACGTTCTTCACTCCTGCATCCACGGCGGCGGCCGCGGCCCGCTGCAGCGCGGGATCGAGCGTCGTGTACACGCGGAAGTTCTGGCTTAGCAGCTCATTCTCGGAATATTTATCGAGCAGATGGTCCTTGACCATATCCACGAAGTACGGCGCTTCACTCGCAGAGCCCGACGTGCGGACAATCTTCAACGGCGCGTGCTTGGCCGCCTCAAGTTCTTCCTCCGTGATGTATTTGTTTTCCAGCATCTGGGCCAGCACGCGGTCGCGCGCTTGCGTTCCGCGCTCCGGATGACGGTCCGCGGAAGAATAGTAGTTAGGCGCGCGAATGATTCCCGCAAGGTAAGCGCACTCCGCGATCGAGAGCTGCCGCAAGTCCTTGCCAAAATAGGCAACGCTGGCTTCGGAGAAGCCGCGAATTCCAAAACTCCCGCGGTTCCCGAGGTATACTTCGTTGGCGTAAAGCTCGAAAATTTGCTGCTTATTGAAACGCTGCTCGAGCTCGACCGAAATCATCGCTTCTGAGAGCTTGCGCTGCCATTTCCGCTCGGTCGAAAGGAAAAACGTGCGAGCCACCTGCATCGTGATCGTGCTCGCGCCCTGGTAGTGGGAGGAACTGTGCCGAAGGTCCGCCCAGGCCGCGCCCACGATTCGAATAAAGTCGAACCCGCCGTGATCGAAAAACCGCTTGTCCTCCGCGGAAAGAATCGCGTGCACTAGTTCTGGCGGCAAATCTTCATAACGCACGGGCCGCCGTTTTTCGCGGGCGCTGTCAAACAGATTGGTGATCAGCTCCGGTTCGATTTGCGCCGTATCCAAGCTGCCCCCGCCGGAAAGCGGACGAATCGAGCGGATCGCTCTCCCGCTGAACTGCACCGCCAGAGCGTTCGAGCCGCCGAAGTACGACAATTTGGAAGGCCGAATGTCGACCGTGTTTCCTTGCGCGGTGTACTGCCCCAAGGAGTTTTCGTCGGCCTCGGGCCGGTAGCCAATGCGCGTCAAGTACGTCGTGAGATCTTCCGCGCTCCAAGCCTGCCCGGTTGAGATATATTCCGGCGCGGAAAAAATCTGGGTCGTGTTCTGGAACACTTTGCCGGACAACCGCGCGTCGATCATCCGCGAATACTTCATGTAGTAGTAGGTGAAAATGCCCCCGGCAATGAGGCACGCGGAGAAGACGATTCCCAGAATCGTCAAGCCTAATTTGGACGTGAAAAACCCTTTTCCAATTCGAATGCGCAAACGATAGCTCCCGGGGCTGAACTCTTATTGTCTCGCAACACCCTGCACTAAGAAAGAAGGACTTCGGAGTCGTGACGTTGCCTGAGCAACTGTGGGCAAAAGCGTTGTCTGAACGAGTGCGGGCAGAATCGCAGCCACAGACCGGAATCCGGCTGGTCGGACGGAAAAAGCAAAACCCTTAGAAAAGAGACTTGTTTTCGCTGGAAGGTGAAAAATGGAGTTCCGTGTTGTAGAAAATCGTATTGATCGGAACCGTGTAATTCAGCGAAATCCTAACCACTTCCTGTGAAACGGTGACCTTGATGTCTTCGCGCTTCGCGGGAATATCCAAATCCTGGACAACTTTATATACATTTTCGCGAACCTGCTCGTCCGTGTAACGGTTCACGACGCCGAAGCGCGCCAGCTCCTGCATTTTATCCTGCAGCTGATATTCGGAAACGTACGCCGGCACAAGTTTGAATGCCATATAAATCGCCAACAAGAGTATGACAGTAAAAACGATGGCCTTGAGCTTGCCCGCGCCACGCTGTGAGCGGGGGTTACGCGTGATCGAAATCAATTCTGAGGTACCAGCAGAGTACAAGAAATTCCTCTCCAGGAGCCGTCAACTCCGCAGACAATTCGCGGCGTCGTTCGGCAAGATTCAGCCACTCTCTCTCAATTAACGCTAGCATCCTGTTCGCGGGGTGTCGAGGCGTTCGAGGAACAGGTGTTCCCGGAAAGCTACGGGTCAATAAGCCCGCGCGAAAATAGCGCGTTCAGCAGCCGGTTTGCCGCAGTAAACGCATGCGCCCGAACCGGCCGGCCGCGCATCTCCTTCGCCTAGGCTCTGATCGATCGGAATGTTGCGCATGGTAGCGCGCGTCTCTTCTTTAATCTTGGCTTCGCAATCGGCGCTTCCGCACCAGTGCGAATACGCGAACCCGTTTTCGACGGCCTTCTTCAAATCATCGTAAGTCTTCGCGTCGTGCGTGTTGGCTTTGCGGAACGCCAAAGCCTTGTCGTGCAGCGCTTGCTGGATTTCCGCGAGCAAGTTCTCGATCGTTTGCGGCATTCCCGCCAGCGGGGCGCTGACCTTCCCTTCCCGCCCGGGACGATCTCTCCGCGCCAGCACCGCCGCGGCCTTCGCCACGTCTTTCGGCCCCAGCTCCACGCGCAACGGCACACCGCGCATCTCCCAATCGTTGAACTTCCAACCAGGACTCAATCCCTCACGCTCGTCCAGCGTCACACGCACATTCGCTGCAACCAGTTCCGCCTTCAACTTTCGCGCCGCGTCCATCACCGGACTCTTTTCTTCATCCGTCTTGTAAATTGGCACGATCACCACTTGATAAGGGGCCAGCTTCGGCGGAAGCACAAGCCCCTGGTCGTCGCCGTGCACCATGATGATCGCGCCGATCACGCGCGTGGAAAGCCCCCACGAAGTCGTCCAGCAATGCTGCAACTGCCCGCCCTGGTCGAGATACCGCACTTCGAACGCCTGCGAAAAATTCTGTCCCAGGAAATGCGAAGTCCCAGACTGGAGCGCTTTGCCGTCGCCCATCATGCCTTCGATCGAATAGGTAACGTCCGCGCCCGCAAATTTCTCCGCATCCGATTTTTTTCCAGGAATCACTGGAATCGCCGCATCGTTCACGGCAAAATCCGCATAGATATCCAGCATCTGCCGTGTTTCGATTTCGGCTTCTTCGCGCGTAGCGTGCGCTGTGTGCCCTTCCTGCCAGTAAAATTCCAGCGTGCGCAGAAAGAGTTTCGTCCGCAATTCCCAACGCACGACACTGTTCCACTGGTTCATCAAAACCGGCAAGTCGCGATACGACTGGATCCACTTCGACCACATGTGCCCGATGATCGTTTCCGAAGTCGGCCGGATCACCAGCGGCTCCACCAGCTTTTCGCCGCCCCCAATCGTCACCACCGCCAGTTCCGGCGAGAAGCCTTCGACGTGGTGTTTCTCTTTGTCGATGAAGCTTCGTGGAATCAGCAGCGGAAACGCCACATTCTGGTGCCCGGTAGCCTTGAACCGCCGATCTAGTGCCTGCTGCATGTTCTCCCACAGCGCCCACCCGTACGGCCGCACGATCATGCAGCCGCGCACAGGCGCATAGTCAGCAAGCTGCGCCTTCAGAACCAGCTGGTTGTACCACTCGGAAAAATCTTGTGCGCGTGTCGGGAGCTTTTCTTCAGCCATGCGGCGGTGATCCGTTCTCCCAGAGCAATAAATTAGTCTGAGTAAACTCAAAAGCGTATCGGACACGTTGCAGCCTGTCAACGAACGCGATTGGCGCGTCAATCCGAATGCTGGCCACCTGCGCCCTTGATCTCGCGCAATCGAACCATGCAAAACTCCCGTATCTCTCCGCGATCATTGCGTCTCCGCGCTATCTTTTCTCTTAAGCAGGCCGGGGCGCTGGTCACAGCCTATGATTACCTGCTCGACGTCAGATTCTCGGATGAGATTTCTGCCCGGGCCGAAACATGGTACAAATTTCGGGGTGGACCAATCGACGCAAATGCAGCCCGAAACTGCGACCGAGAGCATTCCGAAGGAGCCGCGTCACGTGCCAGAGGAAACCCCTCACGGGTGGCGCGAATACGTGAACGCGTTTCTCGCAGGGGAAATTTCCGCACTGACGAGATACTACGACCGCGTAATCCAATGGCTGCCTCGCGAAGACGATAAAGGCAGGCTACTCGCCGCAGTCGACGCGCCACGCAAAGAAACGGTCGGCAAAGACGAGCCGTTCCCGGATCTGACCCACGAGCGCGACAAGCGAACGGCGATTCTGATCAACGGCACGTTCAACCACGACTTCGATATTCAGGCGCTTTTGCTGCAGTTGAAAGCGAAGCTGGCGCGCACGTCGCGTCTGGTCGTTGTTCTCTACAATCCGTACTTGCGTTGGACGTACTACTTGACGAACCGCATGGGAATCCGCAAAGGGGAGTTGCCGAGCACATTTGTGACGCGCGTCGATCTCGAAAACATCGCCAAGGTCGCCGGATTTGAAATTGTGCGGCAGCGGCTGGCGGTCTATTGCCCATGGAAAATGCTGGGACTCGGGACGGCCATCAACCGCGTCATGCCGCTAGTGCCGTTGGCGCGCTGGCTCAGCTTAACCTCGGTCGTTGTGATGCGGCCGCTGGTTCCGTCATCGCAACAGGGCGTGTCCTGCGTCATTCCGGCGCGCAACGAACGCGGAAACATCGAGAATGCGGTGAAGCGTTTTCCGGACCTGGGCCGCGAAGCCGAAATTATTTTTGTCGAGGGCCACTCGACGGACGGCACTTGGGAAGAGATTCTGCGCGTCTCGGCGGTGTACCGCGATCAATTTCGCATTCTGACCGTGCAACAACCCGGCAAAGGCAAAGCAGACGCGGTGCGGCTGGGCTTTTCACACGCAAGAGAAGACTTGCTGATAATTCTCGACGCCGACCTGACCATGCCGCCGGAAATGCTTACGCGCTTCGCTTATGCCTATGACCACGGGCATGGGGATTTCATCAACGGCTCCCGCCTCGTCTATCCGATGGAAGGAGCGGCGATGCGCTTCCTGAACCGCATGGGAAATATTTTCTTTGCGAAGATGCTCAGTGCGGTGCTGGATGTGCGGTTAGGCGATTCGCTGTGCGGCACGAAGCTACTGACGCGCCACGATTATGAGCGCATGGTGGCTTGGCGGAAAGATTTCGGCGAGTTCGATCCGTTCGGCGATTTCGAGCTGCTCTTCCCCGCTGCCGAACTCGGCCTGGAAATTGTTGACGTGCCAGTGCGCTACCTGGCGCGCACCTACGGCGAAACAAACATCCAGCGCTTCCGCCACGGCCTCCAGTTGCTGAAAATGACGTGGGTGGGCCTAGTGCGCATCAAAATGGGAATCAGAAAGAAGCGGTCGAGTCGCGCAGAACGTGGGGCACCAGACGTTTAGGCGAGAATTTGTTTAGAGCACAACACGTCGACGTAACCAGCACGCTCCGCGGCAATCTCGATCGCGCGATTGTCCGGAGCCAGCATGGCGGCGGCGCGAGTCAAAATGTGAAATTGATAGCCGGCGGAGCGAATGAAATCGAGAAGCGCTGACGGCTTAAACCCAAGCTCGCGCATTCCATCCGGGCCGTACTCGAAAGCGATAGAGAGTTCGGGGAATTTTTTCAGTGTTTTGCGCATCCCTTCGCAAACAGCAAGCTCGTAGCCCTGCACATCTATTTTGATGAAAGAAACGTTCTGCAAATTGCGCGCTTCAACAAAGTTGTCCACGCTGGTGACGGCCACCGTCGTGATTTTCTCGCCGGCAGGCCGCGAAGTTTTGAACTGCTCCGTGACCACGCGATGATCGGCCGAGTGCTCTTCGTTGTGCCAGAATTCGATTGACCCGTCTGCGCTACCCATGGCCATGTTGAAAATCTCCACGCAGTCGCCAAGGTTTTTGCGGCGAATGATTTCTCCAAGAGTCGCGAAACTGGCAAGGTCAGGCTCGAAGGCATAGACTTTCGTCGGCTCCTTCGTATTCGCCTTGATCGTCGCCGCAAAGACGCAGGCTGTATAGCCGATGTTCGCTCCGATATCGAGAATGTCGCCGCCCGTGAAAAGCTCAGGGCTGCGCCGAGTAAGCGCCCAAAACGGATCTTCGTACCAGCGCTTATATTGAAAATAGGAAAAAAGAAACGCGCGTTGGAATAAAGCTAGCTCGAGCAACCCGCTGGAGCGCGCCAGACTGTAGGCGCGTGTAAAAACGTTCGCAGAAGATTTATTGCTCAAGATTTTTCCAGCACGAGCAAAACTCGCAGAGCCGCCACACGGCGCCACAGTAGCGACGTGGCGCGCTCGAATTTCGAGAGTGCGGGATACAAAAACTCCGGCAAGAGATTCATGGCCTTAAATCCGCCGCTGAGCAGATAGGCAAACAGACAGAAGGGTTCGAGCGCAATGAGCCTAATGCCCGGGAGGGAACTCAGGGTGTTCGCGCCATGTTTAGAGCTGAACAGCAAGTAAGGAATGGCTTGATTGCCGTCGAAGGCCATTTTCCCCGGCGCAGAGCCTGTCTGGTCTTGTAGCCAGGGAGTCTCAGAAAGATCACAGCGTTCCTGGTGCAAGAAGCGAAAAATGAAATACGAAAAGGGCGTGATCCATGGTTCAACCAGCATCAAGCGGCCGCCGGGAACCAAGATGCGTGTGACTTCGCTTAGAAAAGTCATCGGCGTGGCGAGATGATGCAGCATGTCGAGCCCGAAGACATTTGTGACGCTATCCGATCGGAACGGGAGTTGCTGTGCGTCGGCAATAGCGTCGAGCCAAGGGCACCAGATGAGGTCTGTCGAGAGAATCTCCGGCGCGACCTGTTTGAAAAAACCGGGTCCGGCGCCAACTTCGATGGAGAGGCCGTTCGCTTTTCGGAAGGCGAGCAGCCGCACGAAAAATTCATCGTTGTAGACGCGCCGCAAAATGGGTTTTTGCGCCCAAATGCGGCGATGCCGGAGAAGCTGCTCCTGAGCTTGCGTATCGATGGCCACTGTGCGTTTTTGATTGTACTGACTTAGGCGGGAGTGGGATATGCAAAGCTCGCGTGTTGTTTCGACAGGTAACTAATGGTGTTGGCGTGCCGTTCGAATGACATTTGCCCGTTGCAAATTTTGATACGCTGATCTGACAGTGAATGCAATTTCAAATTTAGGCCAAGTTCAGGAAGCCGAACTGACTTCGGCCACCGCGAACAGTTCGAGCGCTGTGGCTGGTTCGCCACAACAGTCGCGCTGGCGCCTCGTCGCTATCCTTGCAGCGCTGCTTGCGGCAGGAACGGCGGCCGTATACGCGCCAGCGCTCCGCAATGGGTTCGTAAATCTGGACGATCCGGATTACGTAACGCGGAATCCGCATGTCTTAGGCGGATTAACATGGTCGGATCTCCGCTGGGCGCTGGGCTCGAGTTATCCCTCTTCGAATTGGCATCCGCTGACGTGGATTTCGCACATGCTGGACGTGCAACTCTACGGAAGAAATCCCGCTGGGCATCACTTCACGAGCATACTCTTGCACATCCTGGGAGTTGTTCTTCTGTTTCTCCTGATCGAAAGCGCCAGCGGCCGGGCGCTGCGAAGCGCTGCGGTAGCGGCGCTATTCGCGGTTCAGCCGCTGAATGTCGAAGCGGTCGCATGGATATCCGAGCGAAAGTCAGTGCTCTGCGTCTTGTTCTTTCTGCTAGCGACCGGAGCGTACGGCTGGTGCGCAAAGAAGCCAAGCGGGGGACGATATCTGTGGGTAGTTTTGTTTTTCGCGCTGGGAATTGCGGCGAAAGTCATGGTGATTCCCTTCCCCTTTGCCTTGCTCCTGCTAGATTACTGGCCGCTAGCACGGCTTCCAGGAACGGATGCACAAGGAAGGCCGCGAGAATTTTTTGTTGCACTGCGCGCGCTTATGATCGAAAAGATTCCGCTATTCATGATGGCAGCGGCGGGCGGAGCCGTGACCGTCTACGTGCATTCGCGCGAACATGCGCTCACCGCGTCGATGCCATTTAGCTGGCGCTTTAAGAACGCGATTTTTTCTTACATCGCCTACCTCGGCAAGGCCGGTTGGCCTGTCCGGCTGGCGCCGTATTATCCGCACCCTGAAAACACGTTAACGTGGGCAACGGTAGCAATTGCGGGTCTGGCCCTAATCGGCATCAGCAGTTTGGTTTGGCGATTTCGCAAGTGCAAGTACCTGTTGATGGGCTGGCTGTGGTACCTGGGGACGATGCTGCCGATGATCGGGTTTATTCAGACGGGCCGCCAAGGGATGGCAGACCGCTTCATGCACATTCCGATGATGGGATTGCTTTTTGCATTGGTTTGGTTGATCGCTGACTTGGCGGCGGAAAAGCATTGGCAGAAAGAAATCACGATCGCGATTTTTCTTCTGGTGCTCGCACCATTTGCGGCGGTGACCATCAAGCAGATCGGCTACTGGCACGACAGCTACACGCTGTTCGGACACACCCTCGCAGTAACCAAAAACAACGGCTTCGCGGAAAATGACTTCGGAGTTGCTCTAATGGAGCGAGGCGAGCCGCAACTTGCGGCACAACATTTTGTGGCTGCCGCGCGGCTGAGTCCTGATCTGGCTTCGCCCCGTTACAATCTAGCGGTCTTGCTGCAAAAGCATAATCAGCTGAACGATGCGGAGCACGAATATCGTGCGGCGCTGGCCCTATCAAGCGACCAGGCTGAAATCGTGCAGTCCCACAACAATCTAGGAATTCTGTACCTGGGAGAACAGAAGTATCCCGAGGCGCTGACGGAATTGAGCGCGGCGATTGCAATTGATCCGAACGAGCAGAACAGCTACATCGGGCGCGGAACGGCTGAGATGCAGACGATGAATGTGGATGCGGCGATTGCGGATTTTGCAAGGGCGGCGCAGATTGCGCCTTCGCCGCTCGCATTGTACTGGCTGGGGCGAGCATTGGAAAGCAAAGGCGAAAATCAGCAAGCAATACAAGCGTATGCTGCAGCGTTGCAGCTGGCTCCAGCGATGGCCGAGGCTCGGGCGCGGTTGAATTTTCTGCGGGCGAAGCGCGAATGAGAGCGAAGGGTGGGACAAAATAAGAATCAATAGATTTGTGGCGGGACGATTCGACGCACGATTTTTCTACTCCGCGCGCTGAACTGCTATACATAACCGAATAAAGTCATGAAGCCGAAATCCATGTGAAGTTGCTGATGGCAGTGGAAAAACGTGAGGCCGGGGTTGTCGGCGACGAAGTCCACTTCGGCTTCTTGATAACCGCCGAGCATCACAACATCTTTGAAAATTCCCGCGGTGGGTTTTCCCGCGATGCTGGTCAACTCAAAACTGTGGCGATGAAGATGAATGGGATGAGTGTCGTCGCTGGCGTTGCGCATCCGGATGCGGTAACGCCGGCCTTGCTTAACGTGAAATGAGGCGGGAACGATCTCACCGGTCATGGGATAAGAGACGCCGTTGATCGTCCAACGATTGAAGCCTTCTTCCGCAGCATTTTCCTTTGCGAAGGTCATGTCAAGTGTTTCGTCTGGGGTTGGGGCCAAGGCACCCGTTCTTGCAAAACGCATGTAGTTCCAGCGAAAAGCCGGAGGCGCAGTCCATTGAGCTTGGCCTGCCCGGCCGGCGTATTCCACGACAATACCCATTCCGTGCGGACGGTCGTGGTTATCGAGATCGCCCAAAATCCACACGCCGGGATGATTCATTTCGACAATGGCGGAGATCCTTTCGGCGGTGCCGAGCCAAAGGACGGGGACTTTTGCGGGATTTGGGACGGGATTTCCGTCGAGCGCGACGACCTGGAAGGAGTGACCCGGCAGCGCGAGGCTGCGAATCTCCGTCGCGCTGCCGTTGAGAATATGAAACAGGACGCGCCCGCCTGGCTTTACGCGAATCGGCTCGCCGTGGCCGAGCATGCGACCGTTGATGGTGAAAGAGCGGTAGCCGACTTCATATCCGTGGGGCATGCCTTTTGCGAGCGAAGCTTTCATGGCGGATTCACCGGTTTCCTCGAGAGATTTGTCAGGAGCGGATGGAGAAAGAAAATCCATCGCCATGTCGCCGCCACGACCGAATGTGGGCTCAAATTCTTTTAGGATAAGAAAAACTTCGCGGTCGTATTTGCCGGGGTTCTGTCGTGGCTCGATGTAGACGGGACCGACTTGGCCGCTATATTGGCCGGCGGCGAGACTCGCGCCAGCGCGATTGTGCGTGTGATAGAAGCGGAGGCCGGACGGCTTCGGAGTGAGCTGGGTGCGGCGCTTGCCGTGCGCGGGGATGAACGGAGTGCCCTCTTCAGCGGCGCCATCCACGTTGACGGGAACTTGCTGTCCGTGCCAGTGCAACTGCTCAGGAGTGTCGGTGTCGTTGTAAATATCGATGGTGACTTGTTGGCCTTCCTGGAAGCGTAGAAGCGGCCCAGGAAATTGGCCATTGTACGTGGCGGCAGAGATGATGCGTTTGGGTGCAATTTCGATCGGCGAGTTTTTGATGTGGAGAGTGTAGTCGGCGGCGGAGTCGGTTTGGGCGAGTCCGCCGCATTCTGGTGTTGATTCCGCTCGAGCAAGGCTGTTCGTAGGAGACAGTACCAGCGCCCCCGTTGCGAGGCCTGTGGTTTTTAGAAATTGGCGGCGCGATTCTGCAAAATTGTTCATGGATTCTCTTCCAGCTCTTGGTGAAGTTTCATCGCCGGGTTCGCGTGAGCGGCCTGCCTTATGGCCCGCCTCATCCGTTCGATTCGCTTGGGTCCACAAGGATGCGCTCCGCAACGCCGTACGGAATGACGCCAAACCGTTGCAGTTACGGCAATGCGAATGTGAAGAGGGCGGAGCCAGCGGCTACCGCGACATATTGCTTGCCGTCGATGGCGAAGGACATGGGCGACGAGTAGACGGATGCGCCGCACTGGAAATGCCAGAGAGCTTTTCCGGTGGCTGCGTCGAGAGCAATGAAGTTTCCTTCGGCATCGCCGGTGAAGACCAAGCCGCCTGCCGTGGAAAGCACCCCAGACCATGTGGGCGAAGGATGTTTCCATTCCCATTTTATTTTGCCAGAGTCGAGATCAATGGCGCGAAGCGCACCCCAGAAGGGTGCGGTGTCGTCGTTCGGAAAATAGGCGCTGCCGTAGTAGGCGTGGCCTTCTTCGTAAGGTTGGGGCGCGGTGCTAAAGATATCGCACTGCTCACGCGCGGTGACGTAGAAAAGTTTTGTTTGCGGATCGTATGTGGGCGACATCCAGTTCGTTGCGCCAGCGGCGCCGGGGCACACGCGATTCCCTTCCGGCGTAGGCGAAGCTTCTTTCAGCGGTGCAGGGCGGCCTTCGGCATCATTAGAAGTGCTCCAGGAAACCTTGGCGTAGGGATTCGCGGAGATTGGTTTTCCGGTAGAGCGATCGATCACGTAAAAGAAACCGTTGCGATTGGCTTGGGCGATGAGATGTTTTCCACCCTGGTCGATGATCACCGGAACTTGCGTGGCGTCCCAATCGTGTTCGTCGTGCTTAGTGAATTGGAAATACCACTTGAGCTTGCCGGTGTCGGGATCGAGGGCGAGCAGCGAGTTGCTGTAAAGATTGTCGCCGGCGCGGCCCTCGCCGCGATTGCTGGGCGATGGATTGCCAGTGGTCCAGAAAGTGGTGTTGCTGGCGGGATCGTAAGAACCGGTAATCCAGGCAGGCGCGCCGCCAATCTTCCAGGAGTCGGCTTCCCACGTTTCGTGGCCGGGTTCGCCGGGGCCGGGAACAGTGTAAAAGCGCCATTTGCGTTCGCCGCTGGTTGCGTCGTAAGCGTCGATGAAACCGCGAATTCCGTATTCGCCCCCGGATACGCCGATAATGACGAGATTTTTGATGGCGAGAGGCGCGAGGGTGATGCTGTAGCCTTTGCGATAGTCAAACGCTGTGGCGTCCCAGATGACATTGCCGGTTTTGGAGTCGAGCGCGATGACGTGCGCGTCGAGCGTGCCGAAGAAGACTTTGTCGCCGAGAATCGCGAAGCCACGATTGACGCGACCGCAGCAGGGGCGAATGTCAGCAGGAAGAGCGCGCTGGTATTGCCAAATAGGACGGCCGGTTTTGGCGTCGAGAGCAAACGTGCGGTCTTGGCCAGTAGCGTAAAGAATTCCATCGACGACAAGCGGCGTAGTCTCAAACTTGCCGCCCGCCATGGTTTGGTAGGCCCAATTGGGAACTAGCGCACTCGCATTCGAGGTGTTGATTTGATCGAGCGTGCTGAAACGATGTCCAGAATAGTCGCCCGAATACATGAGCCAGTTCTGCGGCTCTTTGGCGGAATCGAGGAGGCGCTGCGCCGTGACTTGGGCACCTACATTCGATCCGGCGAGCATCGTCACAGCGAAAAACACGAGCGACGCGTGGTGGGTTCTTTTCACGAGTGGTCTCTTCATTGCGCACCAACGCTGAGCAAGAATGCGAGGATGTCGTGGAGATCTTTGTCAGGAAGCATTTTTTGGTCGTAAGCAGGCATGAGAGATTCGCGAGATTTTTCATAGGAACGCAGCTTGTCTTTTTCAAAGAGGTGAAGCTGTTCGCGCAAGTCCATCATCTGCACCGTGAAATGATCTTCGTTTAGAACTACGCCGGTAATTCTCTGGCCATCGGCCGTCTCGACTTTTACGGTTTCGTATTCCTGGGAGAATTCCTTCATTGCTTCGGAGATGCCCTGAGCCAGGCGGCGACTCGGATAGCGCACTGAGTCAATCAGATAATTGGTAGCGCGGGCGGAGCCAGTGGTGGTGAGGTCGGGGCCGAGGCGTCCTCCCTTCCCTTCCACCATATGGCAGGTGGAACAAGCGGCCGTGCCAAAGAAGAGTTGTTTGCCGTGCGTTGCATCGCCGAGCGGTTGCGCGGGAGCTTTGACTTGAACGCTGCGAATGTAGGCGATGACTTGCCATATTTCTGTTTCGGTCATGCCAACGCCTTGCTGTGTGGCGCCATTTGGAGGCATCGCCGTGCCGGGGACTCCTTCGTTGATGGTGCGAAAAAGGTCGGCGTCGAAATTTCCGTGACGTTTTTGCGCGCGGGTCAAATCGGGGCCGCGGCCGCCGCCGCGAGCGCCGAGTCCGTGGCAGAAGGCACAGTTGGAGCGAAACTGGAATTCGCCGAGTTTGGCGGCCTTGGGATCATTCGCGAGGGGATTCGTGTCCTGCGCAGAAAGCCGAGGCGCCGCGAAGCAGAGGACGACTGCAGCGAAGAACGCTAAGGAGAAGCAACGAAGAACAATGCCACGATGCAATCGATGTGACCGCTGATTTTTGTTCACTTGGCGGAAGGCAGACATATCAAGTGAGCCTCCTGTGGGAGTTGCGGAATCGCGGCCACTATACCATCCCGGAGCGGGCGTTCGGCTCGGAGAAAAATTGCGTCGCACGCATCAAATTTGTTGTGAGCGCCGAACTATTTCATCGTTCGTGTAAACGCGATGTTTCGGACGCGGCCGGCGAAGAGATCGCAGCCGGTGACGTGGCCTGCGGCGCCGCGGTGGAAGACGATGGAGGTGCCAAAGGGGCCTTGGAATTCGTCGAGAACGGTGGGTTCGAGGACTGCAGGATCCTGCCAGTTTGTGGCGAGAGTGAGTTTGCCGTCCTTGACGGCAAAGCGATACGTGGCTTGCAGCTCGGCGCTGGTGTATTCGCCGGCGTACTCCGCGAAATTTTCCGCGGAAGCCTTCAGCGGTTCGTACCTTTCAAAAATTTGCGGCGTAGTGTCTTTGAAACTCAGCGTGAGCCGTAAGCCGGAGTTTGGTTGACGGTCGAAAACGATTTCAGGACCGGGCGTCGCGACAAAGTGGGTCGCGTCCCGAGGTTTGAAATGCGTGCCGAATGCCTCGATATCCACATTTGACGCGGAAATTTGAAGGACGGAGTGAGAGTCAACGTTGCGATACCAGCCGGCGAAGGGCTGGGGGTCAACGCTGGCGGCGGAGGCTGGAGCAGGTTCAGGCGAGAGCTGGCCGGCGAGGTAAAGATCCGCGACCTGATAGGAGAGGCGGCCGGGATTGCTTGTCCCCAGATTGCACAACGTGATGACGGAAAATTTTTGTTGGGGAAAACGTAGCAACTCGGTGCGATAGCCAAAGAGAGCGCCGCCGTGCTCGACGATGGGGAGTCCGCGATAGGTGCTGATAAAGAGGCCGAGGGCGTATTCGATTTGTTTTCCATTGTTGAGTACTCCTGGCGTTTGTATCTCTTTCAGCAGCGTGCCCTTGCCGAGTTTGTTGGCGTAAAAATTGCGGTCCCACTGAAGAAGGTCGTCGACGCTGCTCATAAGGCCGCCATCGCCGACTTTGTCGAAGTTGGTGGACCAGTCGATGCGGTAGCCGCCGGCGGGGCGGGGCGCGTAGGCAGGGACGCGGCCGGGGACGACGACGGAGTGGTCGTCGTAGAAGCGTGTGTGATTCATGCCGAGCGGCTTGAAGATATTTTCTTCGGCGAATTGAGAGAGTGGCTTGCCTGTGGCGCGGCGGATCACCACGCTCATCAGAAAATAGTTTGTGTTGCTGTAGAGGAATTCGTCGCCGGGCGGGTAGTTGAGTGCCTTTTG
>WNFS01000981.1_pt1 | contig 20947 bp, 19 predicted proteins | sample 5400141 | NCBI WGS metagenome assembly WNFS01 (sample SAMN13153358, study PRJNA577476) | soil metagenome | isolation source: 60 cm saprolite under Madrone tree | place: USA:California | collected 2016-06-14
GGAGGCGTCCTCGCGCCGGGTGGCGCCGACGCATCCGACGTCCGACCGCCCCCGGGATGCTCGACGACGCCCCATCAGCACCAGCGCCGCGGGGAAGACCGTGAGCATCGAGACGAATGCGGCGAGGAGGGACGTGCCCGCGATGAAACCGAGCTCTTGCACTCCGTGGAAGTCGGTGAGGACGAGGACGTAGAACGTGGCCGCGGCGGTGAGGGCGCCCAGCAGAATACCGGGTCCTGTTCGCGCCGCAGTGATGTCGAGGGCCACGACGACGTCGCGGCCGAGCGCCACTTCGTCGTTCTGGCGGAACAGCACGTAGATGCCGTAGTCGATCCCGAGGCCGATGACGATCGAGATGAACATGACCGAGAACACGGTGAGATGCCCGACCGTGAGGGTGATGAGGCCGAGCGACCAGAGGAGGCTCAGGGCGAGGACGGCCAGCATGACGAGCGGCTGGGCGGCCCGCCGGAAGGCAACGAGTAGCAGGCCGAGCGTGAAGGCAAAGGCCAGGGCCGTGGCGAGCTTGCTGTCGTCGAACGCCGCGCGCATCTCGTCGCTCGACAGCGCCGGCCCGCCGGTGACGCCGGCGTGCACGGCGGGGAACTGTGCTCGAAGGCCGGCGATGCGGTGCCGGAGGTCCTCGATGGCCGCGCGGTCATTGGTGAATCCGCCGCTTCCCCCCACGGGATCCGCGAGGATGAAGAGCAGGCTCTTGTCGTCAGAGAAGAAGTAGCCGGCATCCGGATCGTCCTCGACGGACCGGAGCAAGCCGTCCCAGGGGGACCGGTAGGGCGCCGGGCGGGCGATGGCTTCGCGGATCTGCGTGAGCAGGGTTCCGAGGAAGTCGAGATCGCTCCCCGCGGCGCCATCCTGCAGGCCGAGATCAAAAAAGTGGCTGACGAAGGCGACGGCGAGTTGCCGGTTCACGGCCTCGAGCAGCGTTACCAGCCCCGGGGTGGCGGCAAAGGACTCGATGAAGTCCTGGTGATCGAAGATGCGCTCGCGCAGCTCCTCGAGTGCCGCCTTCGGGAGATAGAGGAGCGCGCGCCCGTCGAGATCCGGCAGCGTGACGCGGTACGCGAGGTGATTGAAGGCGACGGGGCCGGCGCGGAGCTCCCGGACGAGGCGGGCGGCATAGGCCTTGGATTCCTCGGGCGTCCGGCCCCGGACGACGATGATGATCTCGTCGAGCTCACCGAAGTCCCGCGAGTACTCGCGGTAGCGGCTGACGTACGCCTGCCCCGGGGGCAGGAGGTGAAGCGCGGAAGTCTCGAAGCGGAGGTTCCAGAGCGTGACGGGAACGGCGAGGATCGCCAAGGCAAGCGCAAGGACGACGGTGGAGACCGGGTGCCGGCAGCAGAGGCGAACCAGGCCGCGCAAGACCCGCCCGGTGGGGACGATCATGACGACAGCACGGACCCGGCCTCCATCGGGCGGACCGCATCATGCGGGCGCCGCCTCCGTCGGCGGGCGCTCAGGGCGTAGAGAAACATTCCGATCCCCGCCCACGATAGCTCGCGCACGTGCCGCACGAGACCGAAGGCAAGTCCCAGGCTGGCGGGTAGCCCAAGTGCCGCGAAGATGGCAACCTTGCCGCCCTCCTGCGTGCCGATCTTCGCGGGTACCATGAACAGGATGCCGTCGACGGTGACCGACAAGACCTCGATCGCCAGGGCCGTGGACACGGGCACGGGTATCCCGAGGAAGCGGCAGATCCAGTATGCCTCGAAGGAGCCCCAGCCATAGGCGAGGACGAACATGAAAGTGGAGAGCACGATCCGTCCGGGGTGATCCCGCAGGAACTCCGCCAGTCGAAGCGCCGCGTTCCGCAAGAAAGCGCGCACGGGGCCAAGGCGTGCGGCGGTCGATCCGTAGATGAGAAGTATCGCGAGCAGCAGGCCCAGGCCGAGCCCCCAGAGCGCGAGCGACCGACGTGGAGCCGCGATCACGAAGCCGGCACCGAGGATGGACAGGCCCGCCGCGATGAAGACCGCCTGCGCCAGGGTCTGGGCGGACTTGGCGACGACGACCGACGCGGCCCGAACGTCCGCGCCGAGCCGGTCGCCCAGCATCGCCACGCGGGCGTACTCGCCCGCGATGGTCGCGCTGGGCGTCACGTAGTTGATGGCATCCCCGGCCAACCGGAGCCGCAGCAGTTCGCCGAAGGGGAGCGAAGCGGCGTGCTCGCGCGCGAACGCGAAGCGCCATCCGAGCGTGTTCAGCAGGTGGGCCACAACCTCTTGGCCCACCACGAGCACGATGCCCCAGCCCACCTCGAGCACGGCCACCCTCACGGCGTGCGTGTCGGCTCGCCACACGAGGATGGCCACGCTCAGGAGAGCGAGGAGGGGCAAGACCGCCCTGTGACCGAGAGTCATCTCGAGCGCTGCGCCCGGACCCACCACCAGAGACTGAGCCAGAAGAAGTTCGCGCCGAGCGCGGCGCCCCACAGGAACCATTCGACGCGCCCGAGGGTGGTCAAGACCAGCAGGATGTATACGTAGTCCCGGCTGGCGATCCGCTCGTACACGCGCGTCAGTCTGTCGCGCCGTTCCGGAAGGACGCGGTCGATCATCCATACCACCGACGCCATGCTGAGGGCGACGCCCAGGAGGAGGAGCATCACCGGGGCGGCCAGAGGCATGTCGGGTCGGGTCCGATACACGTGAAGGGCGACGCTGACGAAGGTCGCAGCGTGCACCACGTGGTCGGTGGCGACGTCGAACCGGGCGCCGAAGCGTGATGTGAGGAGCTTCAGACGCGCCAACTCACCGTCGCAGCCGTCGAGGATGGAGCTGGCCCACAGCAGCAGGACACCGAGCACGGCGACCCAGGAGGTGCCGAGGGCCAGCGATACCGCCCCGCCGAGTCCGGCGATGAGGCTGAGGCCCGTGATCGCGTTCGGCGTGATCCGTGTCGGGATCAGCCGCCGCGAGATGCCTATCGAGACCGTGCGGTCCAGTCTCGCCAGGTAGCCGTCGCTCGGCCGGCCCAGGGAACGGAGCACGCGACGCTCTACGCGCCCGACGGCCGTGGGGTCGCTCACGTCGATCCAAGAGTCGGAGGGTGCCTGCGCGTGGTGGGTGTCGCGATCCGTGAGCGACTGTCGGGGGAATTGCCGATAGCCGTCGGGCAGCGTCTTGAGCAAGGTCCTCGCGTCCGGATAGTACGCCAGAATCGGAGCGCCCTGCCAGATCCACGTCGTCCGAGTCTGCGCCCGCATCGCAGGCGCGAGCAGGTCGACCAGCCGCCCCGGATCCGGCATCCCGGACGGCGCGACGACGAGAACGGGCGCGTCCGGATCGAGGGCCTCGGCCAGGGACGAGGAGCCTCCGGATGATCTGATCTCAGTCCACGGCAGGCCGTCGAGGTGGCGTCCGTAACCGTCGGAGCGCCCCGGTGACTCGGTGCACAGAAAAACCCGGCCGATGTCTAGGACCGTCGTGAGCTCACGGGCGGTGCGCAGCGTGACCGGAACCGACGCGATCATCGGGGATCCGTGAGGGACGGACAGGAGGACCTGCAGGCGCGCGGCCGCCCGCCGCGTACTCGGAGCGGCCGGGGCGGAGGCGGCGAGCGCGCAGGAACGCTCGCCTGCGCGGGCCCGAAGGAACTGGAGGAATTCGCGCCCTTCACGCAGGCGCCGCCGCAGCACGTGGCGGTCGGCCGCCATCTCCTTGGCGATGGCGAAGATCTTGCGAGGACGGAAGTAGAAGCGCCGGTAGAACTCCTCCGTGCCGCGCGCAATCTCCGCACTTGCCAGGTTTGGATACGACAGCGCGCTCACCTGGGCGCCGCGATCGTCCACCAACGCGTCGGTCACGAGCCATCCGTTCGCTTCCGCCTGGCGGAACAGCTCCGTGCCAGGATAGGGCGCGGCGATCGACACCTGGATGGTGTCCGGATCGACGCTCTGAGCAAATCGGATCGTCTCCTCAATCGTCTCCGGAGTCTCTCCGGGCAGCCCGAGGATGAAGGTCCCGTGAATCTTGATGCCGAGCAACTTGGCGTGGCGTGTGAACTCGCGGGCCGTGTCGAGCCGGATGCCCTTCTTCACGTTGTTCAGGATCTTCTGGTTGCCCGACTCGTAGCCCACGAGCAGCAGTCGCAGGCCGTTGTCCTTCAGCACCCTCAGCGTGCCGTACGGAACGTTCGCCTTGGCGTTGCACGACCAGGTGACGCCGAGCTTGCCGAGGCGGCGGGCGAGCGCCTCCGCGCGTGGCAGATCGTCGGTGAGGGTGTCGTCGTCGAAGAAGTACTCCCGCACCTGGGGGAAGTAGCGGGTAGCGGTGGCGATCTCGGCGACGACGTGGTCGACGCTGCGCGTGCGGTAGCGGTGGCCGCCGACCGTCTGGGGCCAGAGGCAAAATGTGCACTTCGAGCGGCATCCGCGCCCGGTGTAGAGCGAGAGGTACGGATGGAGGAGGTATCCGATGACGTAGCGCTCGATGGTCAGGTCGCGCTTGTAGACGTCGACGACGAAGGGCAGCTCGTCCATGTTCTCGAGAGTGGCCCGGTTCGGCATGTGGTGGATGTGGCCGTTCGCGCGGAAGCTCAGCCCGTGGATCGTGTCGGGCGGCTTGCCCTGCGCCACCTCCTTGACGGTGAAGTCGAACTCGTGCCGCGCGACGAACTCGATTGCGTTCGAGCTCGAGAGTGCGCGGTCGGGATCCACGGCGACGTGGGCGCCGACGAGGCCGATCCGCAGGGAGGGATTCTCCGCCTTCAGAGCTTCCGCAACCCGCACGTCGTGCGCGAACGACGGGGTGCTGGTGTGGAGGACGGCGAGGTCGTACTCCGACGCGATCGGCCGGAGGTGGTCGAGCGTCAGCCCCTCGGGTGGAGCATCGATGAGGCGCGAGCCGGGGACCATGGCGGCGGGCTGCGCGAGCCACGTCGGGTACCAGAACGAGCGGATCTCGCGCCGCGCCTGGTAGCGCGAGCCGGCGCCGCCGTCGAAGCCCTCATAGGAGGGCGGGTGCAGGAAGAGCGTGCGGAGATAGGGCCGATCGGGTGCAGTCATGCAGGGTCCTCCGATTTCGGTGTGATGGGAGCAAGCCCGGCCGCATGGCCCGGATGACCGTCGATGGGTGCGCCGGCGAGGTGCTCCAGACGGCCATCGCGTCGGACTCGAAACGGCTCGTCGTGCCAGCGCACGGTATGCCCGAAAAAGCTGAGCACCCCGAGGATGAACGAGGCGGTGTCGCGAACGGGCACCAGCCAGGTCTCAGACCACGGCACCCGCCGTTTCAGCGACCGGTAGAGTTGCGCCCGAACGAGGCAGCGCAGGCCGATGTGCATGCCCGCCGCGAGAAGGGCCATGCGACCGGCCGTTCCAACGCCGGCCCAGATGAGAGAGACGGGAATGCCGTACGTCAAGAGGGAGCAGAAGTACGAGACCGGCCGGACGGTGCGGAGTGTCCGGGCCCACCGGAGCTCGTGGAAGAAGAGCGAGCGAAGGTCGCGCTCGGCGACGACGTTCTCCACGAGGTAAGGCGCGAGCGCCACGCGGAGGCCGCGGCGGCTCGCGAGCCACCCCAGCATGTAATCGTCGGCAAGGTAATTCGCCACCGCGTCGAAGCCGCCTATGGCGCGGAGGGTGTCCCGCCGGCAGGCGATGGTCGCGCCGAAAGCATGGCAGAGCCGCTCGATGCGGGCGCCGACGAGGGCGGCGGGCAGGAACCACTCATTGATGAACATGACATTGAGCTGCGAGGCGATGCCGCGACGGGCGACGCCGCAGTAGAGGCAGGTGACCAGCCCGACCGTTCGCTCTTCGAGCGACGCCACCACCGCCCGGATATATGCGGGGTCGACACGCATGTCGGCGTCGGCGAGGATGAAGGTGTCGTGCCTCGCCTGCCGGACGAGGTTGGCGAGGTTGCTCACCTTCCGATTCGTGCCGATCGCGCGCTCGTCGACAACTAGCCGCAGCGCGAGGTGGGGGAACTCGCGGATGAGACGATCGACGACGGCGACCGCCGGATCGTCGAGGCTCTGCACCCCGAAGATCACCTCGAAGCGTGGATAGTCCTGTTCGCAGAAGCTGCGGAGGTTCTCGTGCAGGTGGCCGTCGTCGCCTCTCAGGGGCTTCAGCATGCTGACGGGCGGCCAAGAACGCGGGGGCGTGGGCCGCCGGCGGCTGAAGAGATCGACGCATATGAGCGCGCCGAGCCAGTACAGTGCCGCGAAGGCGCTCGCGCCGAGCAGGACGAAGTCTATCGGCGACATTCGGCGGCTCGACCGAGCGGGCCGGCGCGGGCGGATCGTGCGCCTCGGACGGTGGCGGCAGGCCGCGCGGAGCGGCGGATGAAGCGGGCGACTCGCAGACGTGACACCGATCCCTCCTCGCATGGCGGTGCAATAGCAGCCCGTGGATCAGGTGGGCGGGGGGCGCAGAGACCGCGCCGACATCCGGGTGATGTCGGACCGGGCTCTACTTGCTAGTTGCGATCAGCAGTGAGGCGAGGAGGGTACGGGGGGCCCGCGAGGGCAGAGGGTGCCGCGAAGGAGGATTGGGGGGTCGACAGGATCTGCGGGCTCCACCCCCGCCGAGGGTGCGAGGACTGGCCCGGCATCGACCAGCGCTAGCGTCTCGGTCGCGCACGTGTCGGCGATGATGACAACGACATTGTCGAAGTCGTCGTCATCCCAGAAGCCGCTGACCCACGTTGGGTCCGGCGGACTCGCATAGGCGGCCGGTGCGAGCCCGATGAGCGCGGCAGCGAGGACGAGAGCGAGCAGAGCACGCGTGGAGCGCACCCCAGGATGATCTCCCTTGCCGCTCCCGCAGTCAAGGGTTGCGGGGCGTGGAAGGTCACGCGGCTGCGGGGGCCGCCGTCCGCGCAGCGTGAGCATGACGGATGCGATGCTGGCGCAAGAGCGTCGCCACGGCGGTTCGCCGCAGGACGTGGGGGCGAGCCCCCTCGTCCTCCTCGTCTCAATCGGGGATGCAGGCGGTGACCGTGATCTCCACGAGGAGGTCCGGCGAGTTCAGCATCACCTCTACGGTGGTCCTGGCCGGCTTATTGGTCGGAAAGTAGCGCCCGTACTCTTCGAGCGGCGCCTCGACGAGCGCGAGGCGCGCGCGCAGATCGTCCGGCGCATCGTCCGCCGCTCGGTGGTGATCTTCGCCCTCGGGCTCCTCCTGCACGCTGTGCCGTCGGCTCCTGAGGCGGCCGGCGTCCGAGTCTGGGAGGTTATGTCACGGGGACGGGGGCCACGAGTGGGGTGCCCGCCGCCGGAGGGCGTTGATGTTGCCTATCCTCCCGTCCACAATCATTTGCTTTTGACCTCCGATCTAGCCGCGGACAGACCCTTGTAGGGACAGACGCTTGCGGCCGGGATGCCCTGGAGGATTTTGAAGCTATTTAGCCGGCGCCGTTGCCGAGATAGGCCTTCTTGGATGACGGGGCTTTCGAGCAGCTCGTCGGCGGAGCCCGTGAGCAAACACGCACTCTCCTTTCGGTCGTTCATTCTTTGGTTGTCAGGCTTTCCCGACGCCGCGCTCGCCGACACACACGACGCACTCACTCACGCGCGCGAGATCGACCAAGCTGCCACATTGATGTTCGCGCTCGTCTATGCAGGGTGGTTCCATATCCAGTGCGGGGACTATGTCGCTGCAAGGACGCAACTCCATGAACTGGTCGCACTAGCGGACGAGACGGGCGCTTCGTTATGGAAGACACTCGGACTCACGGTACAAGGTTGGCTCTTTGCCCTCACGGGCCAAGCGTCGGACGCGATCCTCGTCATTACTCGTGGAATCCCCGCGTTGCGATCGATGGGAGTAACGGTCTGGATGCCGGTATCCCTGGCATCGTTGGCGAGGACCTATGCGCAACTCGGTCAATTCGATGACGCTTGGCGCTGCATGCGTGAAGCGGTGGCAACCATTGACGCGACTCAGGAGAGGTGGTGCGAGGCCGAGGTCATTCGCATGTGAGCTCGCGCGGTCACCGGAGCCAGATGCGGCAAGGGCGGAAGCGCATTTCGAGCGCGCCCTCGCCGTGGCGCGGGAGCAGCAGGCGAAGTCGTGGGAACTGCGCGCCGCGATGAGCATGGCGCGGCTGTGGCGCGATCAGGGCAAACGACGGCAAGCCCACGACCTGCTCGCCCCAACCTATGGCTGGTTCACCCAGGGCCTCGACCGGCAGCAACCCACGCGCCTTCAGGCGGTCTATGGCGGGCTAAGCTCAAAAGTCGCTACGCCACGCTCTGTTTTTGGCGCATGATCCGTCGTGCCGTACTGCGGTCCAGAGCTATTGCGGCGTGATTGTGACGGGGGCCTCAAAGGCACTGACGGGAGCCAACTATACCGATGGGAAAGGTGGTGCTGGTCGGTCTTGGCGTGACGTTGGGCGCGTTGGTGATCCAGGGTCTGGCGGGAGGTCTCGGCGCCGAAGCGGTAGGCGTGCTACTCACCAGGCGGTCGGTGGGCGCCAGTCTTTGGCGCAATAGCCTCGCGACCTTCATGCTCATTGTGGTCCTGTTAGTGGGACACATGGCACAAGTGGCAGTGTGGGCAACGGTCTTCACCTCGACGGGCGAGCTGGGGGAGTTCGCGGTCGCGTTTTACCACTCGGCGGTCAACTACACGACGCTTGGATACGGAGACATCGTCATGTCGCCGCGCTGGCGCCTGCTGGGGCCGATGGAAGCCGCCAATGGCACCCTCGCATTTGGCTGGTCGACTGCGGTCATCGTGACTGTCGTGATCCGCCTGGTCCGCTACCGTCACCTCGCCCAGGTCAGGCGGAACGGTCGCCAAACGGAAGACTGAGCCGCGACCCAGGGTTCAGTACTTTTCTGGGATGTACTTGTAGGCATAGTCGGGGGCGTCAGGTGGCCGAGCGAGCCGTGTGGCCGGCGTCGAGCGCGACCTGGCGTTCTCTCGCCTGACAGAGGAGAGTCGCGGTGGGGTACCGGCGCCAGCCGTCGCGTAGTGACGCACGCCAAGCCCGCGCAAGGCTCGAATGCGATGCTTCGGAAGACTCACCACTACTCCAAGATGTAGCGACTGACGCCATAGAATGAGCGCCATCCGGAGCTTTGAGTGTATCCTACCCCGGACCAATCCAAGTGATGCGACCCCTGAGGGAGGCGCTATGGCCCCCGGTCATAGAACGGTCGATTCCGCGCCAGTTTCTCACGACGTAGACCGCGACAGCGTCGCGAATCGGCTCGCACGCGGAATGCTCCTCGGCCTGCTTGCAATCTCCTGTTCCGCGCTTGCTTCGTGTGCGACAGAGCGCGCTTCCGCACAGAACGGAAACGACCTTCCCGAGCGGCTTCGCACGCAGGTCGCGCCCGAGCCTACCACGACCTGGCGCGCACCAGATCTCCGCGGATACTCGAGTGCCCTCAAGCCGACGGACAAGGTCCCCATCGATCCGGCTCGTCAGTACGACCTCCTAGAACTGATTGACGTGGCGGAGCGTGCGAACCCCGAGACGCGGATTGCCTGGGAGCGGGCGCGCCAGGCGGCCATCGGCGTTGGGCTCGTCGACAGCGAGTACTTTCCCATGCTGACGCTGGCCGCTTTCGGGGGCTTCCAGAGCCTGCCGCTTCCGGCGCCCCAGAACCTCATCCCCGAGGGATTCTTCCGTATCGACGTGGCCCGCTTCCTGCCGGGTCTCGGGCTCAAGTGGCTGCTGCTCGACTTCGGGAGGCGCGGGACGACCATGGATGCCGCCAAGGAGCGGCTGCTGGCGGCGAACCTCGGGTTCAACCGCAGCCACCAGGCTCTCGCGTTCCGAGTGCAGCGCGCCTTCTACGCCCTGACGAGCGTCCGGGCCCGGATCACCGTGGCCCAGGCCGCGCTCGATGCCGCGCGGGCCGTGCAGGGAGCCGCAGAGTCGCGCTTCGCAAACGGGCTCGAGACGGTGCCCAACGTCCTGTTCGCCCGGCAGCAGGCCGTGCAGGCGGAGTTCGAGCTGGTAGAGTTCACGGCCAGGGAGCGTGATGCACAGGTCACGCTCGCTCAGAGCATGGGCATCCCACCCACGACGCCGATCCAGGTGGTCGATTTCGCTGCCCTCCCCTTGCCCTCCGCGCTCGAGGACTCGGTCGAGCAGATCATAGACCGGGCGCTGGAGCAGCGCCCCGATCTGATCGCCAAGGTCGCCCTCGTCCGCGAGAAGGAGGCCGTAGCCCGGCGGGCCCGCGCGGACTACTTCCCCACCCTCTCACTGGTCGGAGACGTGGGAGGTGAGCTGTCGCGGGCACGGTTCAGCGCGTCGGGCCGCACCGGTGACTACTTCAACGTGGGGGAACCCACGTACGGGGGCGGGTTGCGCTTCGAGTGGCAGCTCTTCGAGGGCGGAGCGCGCGAGCGCAAGGTGGAGCTGGCGGAGGCCGAGCGGCGAGCCGCCGAGGAGGAGGTCACGGCGGCTCGCGATCAGGCCATCAGCGAGATCTGGAAGGCATACACGGACGTGCGGCTGGGCTTCCGGCGGCTCGACGTGGCCCGCGCCCTCGTCAAGGCCTCGGAGAGCTCCTACGAGGCCGTCCTCCGCTCCTATCGCCTGGAGCTCGGCACCCTCGTCGATCTCCTCGCCGCGCGTCGAGAGCTGAGCCGCGCGCGCTTCCAGGAGGTGGAGACGAAGGTCCAGCTCCTCGATGCCTCGGTGGCCCTCGCGTTCAGCACGGGCGAGGTGGCGCCCTCGACTCCCCGCGGCACCAGCCGGTAGGCATGAGAACCCGGGACAGGCAGCGGCCTTGGACGAATGTTCGGGGCGCCCTAGCCCTGGGCATCCTGATGGCCGTCACCCTTTCGGGCTGCCGCCCGGGCCCGGACATCACCGTGGCCGGCTCGTACTTCCCGTCCTGGATGGCGTCTCTGGTGGTCGGTGTTCTCGGGACTATCCTCTTCTGGCGGCTCTTCACGCGTCTGGGCATCGATCCCTACCTCGGGCCACGAGCTCTCGTGTATGTGGCCCTGGTGATCCTCCTCACCCTTGTCATCTGGCAAAGCGTGTTCCGTGGCTGAGCCCACCGAGCATGCCGAGCAGCCCGCTCCGGAGCGGCGCACCCTGGGTCGTGCGGTAGGAGCGATCATCCTCGTGGGCGCCGTCGTGGCGATCGCATTCACCATCTGGCGATGGGAGAGCAGGCCGGAGACCGATGCCGCTACCGTCCGCGCCAACTTCGTCGGCATCGCGCCCAAGGTGAGCGGCCACATCATCGAGCTGCCCATCCATGACAATCAGCAGGTGAAGCAAGGCGAGCTGCTCTTCACCGTCGACCCACGGCCCTACGAGATTGCCGTCGAGCGGGCCCGCGCCGCGCTCGCCCTCACGCGGAAGGAAGTCGACGCGCTCGGCAACGCAGTCTCAACGGCCGACGCCGGCGTGAAGCGGGCAGCAGCGCAGATGGCTGCCTCGGCGGCCGACGTGACCCGCCGCGAGACCGATCCCGTCGCCGCCGATGCCGAGATCGCGCGACTCGAGGCCCAGCGGGTGGCGGCGGAGGCGGCGTTGCAACGCGCGACCGCCGAGCTGACGCATGCCGAGGATCACCTGAAGCGGGTGGAACCGCTGCTTCCCGAGGGGTTCGTGACGGCGGACAAGGTGGACGAGCTGCGGACCAGTCGCGTGGCCGCCGCGGCGGCCAAGGAGCAAGCGCGCACCTCAGTCGACGCAGCAAACGCGGGTCTCCGGGAGGCGCGGGCACGCAAGCGAGCGGCTCTGGCGACCCTGGATGCGACCAGGGCGCAGCACGTCGCGTCGACGGCCGCCCTCGCCCAGGCGAAGACTGAGCACGCGCGCGCCCAGGACACGCTGGGTCAGGTCGGTACCGTGAACGAGCGCGTGGCCGCAGCGGAGGCCGCCCTGCAGGCGGCGGCGCTGGATCTCGCGTATTGCCGTGTGACCGCTCCCTTCAGCGGGCGGGTGGTGAATCTCAACATCTCGGTGGGCGCGTTTGCGAGAGCGGGAGTCGACGTCTTCACGCTCGTCGATACCGGCACGTGGTACGTGATGGCCAACTTCCGCGAGACCCAGCTTCGCCACATCCCCGCGGGAGCGCCGGCCGAGATCTTCCTCCAGTCGCAGCCGGGGAAACGTTTCCGCGGCACGGTGGTGGGTCTCGGGTGGGCCGTGCTGCCCGAAGATGGAACGAGCGTGATGGGGCTTCCGCGCGTCGAGAAGTCTATCGACTGGGTACGGCTCGCCGCGCGATTCCCGGTGCGCATCAAGGTCGAAAACCCGGACGAGTCCTTCCGGATCGGCGCTTCGGCCGTTGTGACCGTCCGCGAACAAGGGGCTCGCTCGAGAGACGGGCGTTGAGCATGAGTGGAGTTGAGTCACATCTGCGCGGTCAGGGCAATCCCTCTCCGATCCGCGCTTCCCTATGGCGCGAGCTAACCCCCACACCGGGCCGACTCGGCGCAACGCTCCGCCTGACCCTTGCGTGCACGGCGGCCACGGTACCGATCATGATTCACCACATCCCTCACGGGCTCGTGGTCATGATCGTCATGTATCTGATCACCAAGGAGGACACGACAGCCACCCTCTTGGGTTCGGTCCTTGGCGTCATCGGCGTCACCCTCGGCTTCGCGCTCGCGCTGCTCGCCTGGCAGGTAGCCCTAGAAACCGCCTGGCGGCTCGCCTTCGTCTTTCTGTTTGCCACGATGGGGCTCTACATACGACGGATCGTCGTGCTCGGCGCCATCGGGAGCGCCATTGGCGTCCCGGCGGCCATGGCCATGGTGCTGCCGGACATTCTCCCCGTACCAAACGTCGAGGCTATGACCGAGTTCGTGCTGTGGCTCTGGTGGTGCATCGTCCTCGGTCTCGCCGTCAACCTCGGCGTGCAGCTCCTGCTCTCGCCAGGCGACCCGCTCGTTCTCCTCCGTCGTGCACTCGCGGAGAGGCTCCGGGCTGCGGAAGAGGCCACCCAGCAGTTGCTCGGGCGTCGCAGCACGGGCGAGTCGCCTTCGGCCCAGCCGTCGCTCACATCGCTCACTATCGCTGGCACCTCCGACATGCTCACGCTCCTCCAAATGGCGTCCCTCCGCCACGCGTGGGCCCGGCAGCATCGTCCGGAGCTCGGAGCGCTCATCAGCCTTGTCGATCAGCTCGTAACAGCCGCGGCAGCACTGGAGGCCTCGCGCCCAGTGGTGTCTGGGGAGGATCTTCGCGCCAGGCTCGAGCGCGTGGCCGGCCAGTGCGCGCGAGTAGCACGAGCGCTCGCCGACACCTCGCTGCAGTGGCCCACCAAGCCGACGGAGATCGAGCTTCCTCCCGCGTCGCACGCGCCCGCTATCCCTGCCCTCGCGGCGATGGAGCGGGCGCTCCGTGAGATTGCGGTTGCGATGCCACGCCGAGACAAACTGGGCTTACTGCAGGGTGCCTCGAAACCGCCGAGGAAACCCTCGCTCCTCGTACCAGACGCATTCAGCAATCGGGAGTACGCTCAGTTTGCCCTCCGCGGCGGACTCGCGTGCCTCATCTGCGATGTCACACTCGTCGGATTTAACTATCCCGGCATCTACACCTCCGTCATCACATGTTTCGTTGTGGCCCTATCTACGGTAGGGGCGAGTGCACAAAAGGGGATTCTCCGGTTCGCCGGGGCGGCAGTGGGCGGCCTCTTGGGCCTCTTCGCGTTGATGTACATCCTGCCGCATGTGGAGAGCCTGGGTGGGTTCTGGGCGGTCTTTGCCGCGGGCACAGCGGTGGCGGCATGGGTGAACTTCGGCAGTCCACGCGTATCGTACGGCGGCTACCAGATAGGGCTCGCCTTCTACAAGCTCGTTCTCCAGAGCTGGGGGCCAGTGACCGAGCTCACGGTGACGCGGGATCGCTTGGTCGGCATCGCCTTCGGCCTGCTCGTCTTTGGCGTCCTCGAACGCGTCCTCTGGCCGGTCCAAGCGGGGGAACGTCGCCAGCAACGTTTTGCGGATGTGTTGCGCTCACTCGCCGCACTGGCACGTCTCGGCGCCGGCGGCCGCACCGATGCGGGCTTCGACCGCGAGCTCGAAGAGGCACGCCGCCGTATCGCCCACGATCTCGGCGAGACGCAACGCCTGCTCGAAGAGTCGAAATTCGAGCTCGAGGGGGATGAGTTCGCCTTCCAGCAGCGTCTCGCTAACGCCCAGGTCATCTTTCTTGTGCTTCTTTCCCTCGCCTATCAACGCGGCACATACGGAGAGCTGCTGCGTGGCTTACCCGCCGCCGGGCGTCAACTCGAAGAGGCCGTGGCGAAGAACCTCCTGGCGCTCGCAGACTCTCAGCGAACCCGTTCTGTGCCCCAAACGACTGCGCTCGATGCTCCATTGGCCGAGGTCACGAGCGCACTCGATTCCATGTCGCACGGGGCGCCGACGGGCGAGGCGGCAGACGTCGTGAAGCAATATGCGGAGCTCTGTCGGACGCTTGTCCGGCTCGTCTCGCAGCTCGAGCCGGGGCGCGCCACCCCTTCTCGCGTCCACGCGACCTCGCCGTGCTAATCCTGGCTCTCGCCGGGAGGGAGGATCGACGATGACGACGTCTTGCAACTTGTGGGCAATCGGCTACGACAACATGGAACGAGCGAATCAGGTGCGCGACGAGATCGTCAAGCTCGGATGGGACAAGCACTTCCTCATCCTTTCGGATATAGCCGTGGTCGTGCGCGACCTCGACGGATCATTCACATTCGATCGAAAGAAGCTTCCCATGGCCCCCAACGTTCTGGGCTGGACCGCGGTAGGCTTCCTCGCCGGCCTGGTGCTCGGCGTGCCCCTGACCGGTGCGACCATCGGCGCCACGGTAGGGGGCGCCGGGACCGTCATTGGCTCGATCGCGGCGACGGGGATCAGCAATGACTTCGTGAGGGAGGTCGAAGCACTGATGAAGCCAGGAACATCCGCCCTCTTCGTGCTGGACAGCGAAGGAGATATGGATGTCATCCTGTACAGGATACACGGGCTGGGCGGGACGGTGTTGAAGACCAACGTGAATCGAGAGCACGCCCAGTTGATTCAGTCCGCCTTGGCGGCCCCTCTTGCTCAAGGGACAAGACCGGAGAGCACGTAGGACTTCAATAGGGGAGCGGGTTAGTCGTGGTAGCGCGATCTCTCGCTGGGTCTTGCCGCCGGCAAGCCCGCTCCCGATCCCAGCTCGGCGTCCGCCTCATCTTGTATCAGGGTCAAATCCGACCCGCGCAATGTACTAGATCAAATCGACCTCGAAGGTAAACATCCTTGATATCGGTGGTTGCGGGCCCTCGCAACCAGGAACGACAGAGGTCGGGCGAGGGAGGCAAGAATCCTAGAGTCCTGACCCTTGGAGCAGTGATCCGCAGGTCAGCAACGAGACACCCGTTGGGGCTGTCAGTCGCTGGTTCAAATCGCGGGGGCCCGCAACCACCTGCAGGCGAACAGGTTGCTGGGCTTCTGCGTCGAGATCCCGATGTAAATCCGTGTTTCAGTCACGACCATGTGTTCACGAAATGCCTCAGCAGCTGTGCGCTCACCGCCCCCTCGACACCAGCACGCCACTCCCACATGCCCTGCTGACGGTCCCTGCGCACTTCCTATGCTCCATCAGGAACTCGATGTGCTCTGGAGACGAGGAGGGCCATCCAGATCCGGCCAGACGCCAAGGACTCCCTGGGTCGCCGTTCCGACGCGGACACGCACGCGCGCATCGCGACGAAGTTGTACGATGACATGGGGATGACCTTCTGGCGCGAGAAGTTCGAGCAGCCGCCCACCGCGGCGCGGTGAGCGGGAAGCGCGTCAGGCAGGCATGAGCTCGCCCACGTCAAGCTGGTCGATGGGTGAGCATCGGCGCCGAAGCCACGCGCGGCAAAGCCTCATGCCGCGCTCGTTCGCAGGGTTGAGCCAGCCGAGCGCGATGACCGTGTACACGTGGCAGAAGAGCACCAGACGCCGGTAGTCGATGAGCGCGTCCCCGAAGGTGTATCCGGACTGCGGCGGCACCGCGAGGTCGTACCGCAGGCGATGGAGGCCGGGCGGATGCTACTCTAAGCTCGTCGCGGTGAGCACTACTTTGGGGAGCACGCCAACCCACTCTTCAATCCTGCCAGCACCATCAGCCTCGGCCGTCGCTAGCCGAACCGTTCGACGAGGAGACCGTGACGGAGCCCGTGGTCACTCACGAGCAGCGAGTCCTGGCCGAGCTTCGACATCACAGTCGTAACGATGCACGCGCCCGCGAGGATCACGTCGGCTCGTTTGGACTGCAGGCCGACGACGCGGCGTCGTTCCTCCACCGAGCGGCCGCGATAGAGCTCGATCTGTCGCTCGACCTCCGAGCGCTCGATCCGTGCGCCCTGCACCACGTCCGCGTCGTAGTGGGCGAGGCCGAGCTGGACCGCGGCGATATTGGTGACCGCGCCGCCCATCCCGACCAGGACGTCGGGGGAGCGTGCCGCGTCGAGCCGAGCAAGGTCCCGCGCGATCGCGTCGAGCGCCGCTCGGAGCTGCTCGGCGGAGACGACGCCCGCGAGCCCGAACTGCTCCGCATATCGGACGGCACCAACGTTCAGGCTGAAGCGCTCGTCAATGACCGACCCGTGACCGAACGTGAACTGGGTGCTGCCTCCGCCCGTGTCGAAGACGACCAGCGTCCCGTCCGCGAGACCAAGGCCGGACTTGACCGCGAGATACGCGAGACGCCCTTCCTCATCACCCGAGATGACCTCGATCCGGACCCTCGAGCGCCGTTCGGCCTCGGCGATGAACGAGTCGCTGTTCCTCGCCGTTCGCATGCCCATGGTACCGACCGCCGCGATCGCCGAGACGTTGTCGCGTCGCGCTTCCGCCGCCATGTCGGCAATGGCCGCCACGGTCCGCTCCATGGCCTCGCGGCCGATTTCGCCCGTTTCCCCGAGCCGTTCCCCGAGCCGGGTCACTTCGGCCCGGTCCACGATCGTTCGCCACGCGCCATCCGGACCTTTCTCGCCGATATGAAACTTCACCGAGTTCGTGCCGACGTCGATGACCGCATACCGCGACATGACGGCGCGCTCATCTCACCATGCCAACGAGCCGCTTCAATCCGCGCGGATAGCTCATGTTCTCGAATCGACCGAGCCCAAGCCCACGGACGACCGCGATCACGCGCGAAGGGTCTTCGGACTCGATCGCGACCGTCCGCACATTCATCCCGTTGGCGGCAACCTCAGTCATCTCCGCCGCGCACTCGTCGATCCGATACCGAGCGCGCCTCTTGTGGACCGAGACCGTCCGCACGTGGCCCGTTGGCGTCACCACCTCTTCGATGAGCTGCTCGCGCATAGGAACGATTAACGCCACCTCCGCGGGGGCGGCCGGCGTCGAGGCAGTGCGGTCTCCCCCGTGAGCCCCGACGGGGGGCCTGGAACGGCGCGGTCGAGGGGGCGAAGGCGAGGGTCGGCGTCAAGAGCGCCCGCTGGCCCCCAGTGATCCTGCGCCGCAGCGGGCTGGCGGTCAAGGCGCGGGTGCAGGGGGGCGAGAGTGAGGCTTCGAGGGCCTGATCGAGCGAGGAGTCTACCCGATTGCGGCCGAGGCGGGTGGGGCAGGGCCGGGCGGCTCGGGGGCACCAGAGCGGCGAAGGTGGGCGAGGATGGCCTGGACGGCGAGGGGGTCCTGGACGGTGGCGATAACACGCAGCCGGCCGCCAGTGAGCAGGTCCTTGTCGCCAAACCCCCACTTCACTCAGGCTTTCGAGACGAGCCATCGGCCCGCTTTCGAGTTTCGGTCTGGGTGTCGTAAACGCTTGATCCGGCCGACCAGGCAGAGCACGGATCCCCCGAGCAAGCCCCGGAAGCGCGGGCGTGCACTCGACAGAACGGTGACGGGAGGCCTCGTTCAGGCACGGCCTGGCGTGATGCCAGAAAAAATGGGCGGCCGTCACATCGAGCGGTCGTGCTTCGTCACCAGGGTAGACGGAGGAGGGACGATGAACTGGAGACGAGCCGGCTACTGGACGACCACAGGAACGCTGGCGTTCTACCCCGCGTATTTCGTGGCCATCATCGGGTTCTGGAAGGTGCTCGGCTCGATGGCGCTGCTGGCCCCGGGATTCCCGCGGCTGAAGGAGTGGACGTACGCGGGCATCTTCTTCAACATGACCGGCGCGTGCGCTTCGCACATCGCCGCCGGCAGCGAGGCGTGGCACGTGCCGTTGACGCTCGCGTTTGCGGCGCTCACCGTCGCGTCGTGGGCGCTCCGCCCGGCGAACCGCGTGCTCGGTGGGCTCCCGAAGTACCATGCGGAGCGCGTTCATGGCTGATGGCGATCGGGACCCGGTGACGGAGCGATTCGAGGAGAGCCGCGCACACCTGCGCGCGGTGGCCTCCCGCATGCTCGGCTCGCTCAGCGAAGCGGACGACGCCGTCCAGGAGGCGTGGCTCCGCCTCTCCCGCTCCGACGCCGGCGCGGTGGACAACCTCGGCGGATGGCTCACCATGGTCGTCGCCCGCGTGTGCCTGGACATGTTGCGCTCACGAAGAGCGCGGCGCGAGGAGGCGATCGAAGGGCCAGCGCGCGAGGTCGCCAGCGGCCCCTCAGCCGACGAGGATCTCGCCCTCGCCGACGCGATCGGTCCCGCGCTGCTGGTGGTGCTGGACACGCTCGCGCCGGCGGAGCGCGTGGCCTTCGTTTTGCACGACATGTTCGACCTTTCGTTCGACGAGATCGGGCCGATCGTCGGCCGGACCCCCGTGGCCGCGCGTCAGCTCGCAAGCCGCGCGCGGCACCGCGTGCGAGGTGAGCCCGTCGCCACCAGCGAACCGGACCTTGCACGCCGGCAGGCGATCGTGGGCGCGTTCCTCGCCGCCTCCCGCGAGGGGAACTTCAATGAGCTTCTCGCGCTCCTCGATCCCGACGTGGTCGTGCGTGCGGACGCCGCGGCCGTCGCCGCCGGTGCCGGCTCGTTCGCCGGCGTGCGCGGGGCGAGGGCGGTCGCCGAAGCGTTCAAGGGCAAGGCGCGCGCCGCGATGCCGGCGCTCGTGGACGGCGCTCCCGCCGCGGTCTGGGCCCCGGGTGGCCAGACCCGCGCTGTGTTCGCCTTCACCCTCGCCGGCAACAAGATCGTCGCGATCGACCTCATGATGGATGCCGCAGACCTCGGCCGGCTCGACATCGAGCTCGAAGAGTGAACGGGAGCGAATGCACCGATGCTTGGAATGAAGACCTACAGTCAGGGCTACATCGACGCCTGTCGCGCCCGAGTCGATGCCGGCGTGCGCGCCTACCGCAAGCAGGCCGGCAAGTCGCCGTCGGAGGAATTCGAGCACCGATTCTTCAACGATCAGGTGCTGCTACTGGACTACATGTTCGTCCACCGGCTCACGGGGATCGAGGGGAAGGACGGCAACCCGCTGAACGAGGTCCGCATCCTGTGCAACTCGATCCTCCTCAACAGGGGAAGGCTGCAGGTGGACAAGCTTCCCGGCTGGCCGAACTCGGCCGGCTCGGGGATGAAGCTCCCACGGGGGAACTCGGTGCTGAAGCTCGAGCCGGGCGACGCGGTCAAGCTGACCCAAGCCGACTTCGTGCGGCTCGCGAAGGCGTTCTTCGACGAGCTCGAGAAGAAGTACTCGTGAAGGAGGATAGCGAACATTAGCACTCTCCGGCGGCGGTTGCCCCCCTCGTGGTCCCCGTCCCCCATGACGTAATCTGCCAGACTCAGACGCTGGCCGCCTGAGGAGCCATTGCCACAGCGCACATGAGCGGCCTCCTCCCGGGTCGAACGAGCCGGCCCGGGTGAGCGGCATGCTATGCGAGACACACCACCGCCGTCAATCGGCCGGCGAACCGGCCGACTCAGCACGAATGCCACCTCGCGGCGCCGGCACGACGGCGTCCGCCGCGCCCCCGAGCTGTGGCATAGGCTCCGGCGGCGCTCCGAGTCCGAGTCTGGGTGCTATGTCAGGGGGAGGAAGGCCACGGCGGGGGCTCACGCCGCCGGAGCGTGCTAATGTTTCCTACGCTCTTGACAGGTGTAGCCCTTCGAGCCGGGATGAGCCTTGTCGCCGCGGATCTGCTCGAAACGGCGGCCGTCCTCGCCGCCGAGTTTCACGAGGATGCCGCAGTTGCACTCGCAGAGGATGCACGCCGACGATCTCCACTCGACGCCGCGTTCGGTCGCTGTCTCGGCCGTCATGGGCTTCTCCGCTGTCGCAGTATCTTTTGGATACCTGAACGTATACTATGGATAGCATGCCGTCAACTGCTTCCCATGTCCCGTCCAAATCGACGCGCCGCTATCAACATTTTTGCCCCGCGGCACGTGCCCTCGAGACGATCGGGGAACGGTGGTCCCTGTTGATCGTCCGCGACCTCCTGGGGGGACCGCGCCGCTTCAGCGAGCTGCGCCGGTCGCTCACGGCGATCACGCCGAAGTGGCTGAGCGCACGCCTTCGTGCACTCGAAGCGGACGCGATCGTCACACGGGACGTCATCGGCGAGCGTGAGGTTCGATACCGGCTGACACCCAAGGGTCAAGCGCTCGAGCCGGTGTTCGACGCGTTGCTCGTATGGGGCATGGATTATGCGCTGGGCCCGCCACGTCACGGCGAGGCGATCCATCCCGGCCGCGCGATCGACGCGGCCGTGCGCTACCTCAATCGCCGCCGCGTACGTGCCGAACGCCACGGCGTGTGGGTCATCCACTTCGGGGAGGATCGCAGTTACACCATTCGATTCGATGGCACTCGATGGTCGCGACAGCGCGGTGCGGCATCGGCCGACGTCACCGTGCAGACCTCGCCGCCGGAGTGGGTGAAGTTTCTGAGCGCGGACGTCGAGGGCCGACGTCGCTGGTTGCGAGAGCGGCGCGCCAGCGGAACGCGGGGGCGTCTCGACGAGCTGCTGACCTCATTCGGAGCTCCACGGCAGACGTCGCGCTCACGCGAACGTGGAAGCCGGCGAGCGGCCATGGCCAAGAATTGAGGATGCGGTGTTTCAACCCGACCTCCTGAAGGGCAAGCGCATTCTGGTGAC
>WNFS01000982.1_pt1 | contig 20931 bp, 10 predicted proteins | sample 5400141 | NCBI WGS metagenome assembly WNFS01 (sample SAMN13153358, study PRJNA577476) | soil metagenome | isolation source: 60 cm saprolite under Madrone tree | place: USA:California | collected 2016-06-14
CCCGTCGAATTGTAGAGCGTGGTGACTTTGTCGGAAGGAACTGCAAGAAGCAAACGTACTGCCTGGACTTCGAGTGAGCCATACATCTGCCAGTCAAAGACGTTTTCGGATCGGCCAAAAGGCAGGACTAGCTGACCACGCCGCACAACTCCATCTCCATCGCTCGGCACGTTGAAGAATCCCATAGTTGTATGCTCAACCCTATCGGGGTTGGCGATCGCCGGAATATTCGCGACATTTGCCGAGTAGATTAGGTGCTCCAGGTCGTAACTGCTTACCAAGTTAGCGAAGTCCTGCTTACCCAAATCCGGCTGTAAATCGCGGCGTCCTATGGCGTACCACTCGATGAGTTCGTTGTACTGATCAAGAATTGCCGGGTCGATGCCGTTTAATTCATCTTTTGGAAGATAGAAATTCCCAAGTACGACGGCGCCAAATCGGTCAATGGATCGAGAGAACCGAGCGTCGGCGTCGAACTCGGCAGCGAGTCCGCGCACTTCCGACTCCAACCTAGTATCGACAGACTGTCCCGCTTTCTTTCTTGCTTCGAAATTCGCCCAGAGGGCGCGAATCGGATCACCAGTCCGGTCGGGCTTGTCGAAAGTCACGTCAAATGCAACTACAGCTGCGCCGTCGTCTTTTAGAACGTCCAGCATCTGGGCAAAATTGGAGCGCGAAAAAGGCCACTTGCCGAGGACTTCCTGCGACTTCTGGTCGATGTCCACGATCACGATTCGAGGATCGATCGGCGTGACGCTGGGCGGGCGATACCGAAAGCGAGTATCGAGCGCGTTGTACTCGATGCGACGAAGGAAATCGAATATGGGAGTGGCGTGTTCGCCGAAAAAAGTGAAGTAGTAGAGCGTCAAGGAAGCAACAGTGATACCGAGGCTGATGAGGAAGGAGACGCGGTGGCGCCACCAGGAGAGGAGGAGTTCGTAGATGCCGTAGCCGATTCGACCCCTTCTCCAGTTGGGCAATGAATCGGGCATGGGCGGCAACAGTCCTGGTTCAAAGAACGAAATTCAGAAATGGAAACCTTGGTTCAGAAAATCGACAATGAAAATGAAAACAGCGAAAGCGAAACCCAAGACGATAACCATGAAAAACCAAAGTCACAATACTTTGGCTCAAGATACCAATACTACTCTCTGAAAATAAAATTCATGCGCACGCCGCAGACTTCAACGATGTCGCCATCGTTAAGCCGCGTGGGACCGGGGATGGGAGTACCATTCACGGTCGGAGTCTTGTCGCCCGGGCCGATGTAGTAGCCATCGTCGCGCTGACTGATTTGCGCGGCCATTTGCGGCTTGAACCAGCCGGTCAGTCGCACGGTTGCCATCGAAGATTTGCCGATGGTGGTGAGCTTGTTCGTAAGGACGTATTCCTGACTGGCCGTTTTTCCACTTAGGACGATCACGGTTGGAACCTTGAAGCGGCCCGATGCGAATTGTGTGCGCTCACCCATCGCCGCGGCCTGCTGCAGCATGTCGCGGCGAACTTTCGTGTCCAACACCATCGTTTCGTTAATCGAGGGAGCTGCGGCTTTGCGGCCCATGTCGTAAGGCATCGGCGCATCGTGGCTCGCATCAACTTTGATGGAATGTTTGCCAACATGGATCGAATCGCCGTCGTGGAGCGTAGCCCGCTCGATGCGCAGATCGTTGACGAAAGTTCCGTTTAGGCTGTCGAGATCTTCGACGACTAGGCGCGAGCCTTCGTAGTAGACGCGGGCATGATGGTTGGAGACGGCAAGATTGTCCACCGGAATGTCGTTATCCGGCGACCGGCCGATCGTGACCGGACGGCTGCCGATAGGCACTTCTTTGACGGTTCTACCTTCGAACATGAGGCTGAGTTTGGGCATTTCAGTGTCCTCCCGCTGAGCCGTTTGAGCTCGCGTGTTTGCGTCCCCCGGGGAGCAGCCAGGAAAGCCATCCTTTGGATTCGTTTTCGAGGCGAATGACGATTACAGAAATGTTGTCGGCGCCGCCGTTCTCGTTAGCGATTGCAATGAGCCGCTCAGCGGCTTTTTGTGGATCCGTTTCAGCCTGAAGAGTGCCCGCAATCTCGGGGTCCGTGACCATCCGCGTCAAACCATCTGAACAAAGCAAAAGCACATCGTGAGGGAAAAGTGCCTGCTCCTCGGAATCGACTTCGACCTCCGACTGCGTGCCAAGCGCGCGGAGCAAAACGCTTTGCATTTCGCTCTGTTCAGCCTCGCTGGCGGTGATGATGCCTCGGCGAACTTGCTCTGCGACAAGGGAATGATCGCTCGTGAGTTGTTCCAGCATGCCGGTGCGGAGAAGATAGGCGCGGCTATCGCCGACATGGGCGATGCTAAGCGCGTTGTCGTGAATCCAAAGCGCCGTAAGCGTGGCGCCCATACCGCTCTGCTCGGGGTGCGCTTCGGCCGAATTAAAAATGTTTTTGTTTGCGAGATACACCGCGCTGACGAGTCGCTTGGTGGAAGCATTTAGGTTGGGAGGCGGATTGCCGTAAGTCGGCGCGGCCGCATTTGATTCCGCCTCAATGCAATGTTTTACGACGGTTTCCACAGCCAATGCGCTGGCGATTTCACCGTGGGCTTCGCCGCCCATGCCGTCGGACAAGACAAACAGGTTCAGCGACTCCACCAGCCGAAAGCAGTCTTCGTTGTTCGACCGAACTTGCCCCACGTCGGTCGCGCCGCCGCTCACAATGCGCACAAACACTCCCCGTCTCGAACGCCCGGACGCACACACCAAGCCGGGCACCGTCATTCAACGCTACCAAAGCCACCACCAGCGCGAAAGGCGGTGCGCCCTACTGATTACTCACAGATTGACTACACAACTAGAGAGATTGGCTATACTGTTGGCCCTGCGGGAGTTGCCCGAACCCACGTCGAAGGAAAAGTGAAGTAAATTTCGCCAAAATGAGGCTAAAACCCAACAAAAATGCCAGTGGGGGCAAGCGTGAAAGGCGGCGCCTGAACGCGTCGCGCGTGAGCCGCGAGCTCGAAGAACTGAACAGAATTGGGATTGCACTCTCCGAGACACGGGATGTCGACCAGTTGTTGGGAATGATTCTGCAGAAGGCGCGTGAAGTTGCCGTTGCCGATGCCGGGTCGTTGTACCTGTTGGAACGAACCGCAGGGAAAGTGGATCTGCGATTCAAATTGACACAAAACGATAGTGTTGAATTCCCGTTCACGGAGTCTACGCTGCCGCTGACCGACCACTCGATTGCGGGGCATTGCGCGTTACATGGGCAGATCGTGGAACTTGCCGATGCTTATCGTGCGCCGAAGGGAATGCCGTTCCAATTCAACAAGTCATTTGACGAGCAGGCGGGATACCGCACGCGGTCGCTCCTGGCATTGCCGATGAAAAACGGCAAGGGCGAAGTGCTGGGTGTGCTGCAACTCTTGAATTGCAAGCGCAAATGGAAAACGCGTCTGCAGGACGCGAAAGCGGTGGCGAGAAATGTCCATGCATTTCCCGGGCACGCGGTGCGGTTGGGATTGTCGCTAGCGTCGCAGGCGGCGGTGGCCTATGAGAATTCACTTTTGTACCGAGATATTGAGAATTTATTCGACGGTTTTGTGAATGCGGCGGTGACTGCAATCGAACAGCGCGATCCGACGACATCCGGCCATTCGCATCGCGTCTGCGCGATGACTGTGGCACTGGCGGAAGTGGTGGATCGCGAGGCGAGCGGCCCTTATGCGGAGTTACGATTTTCGCGCGAGCAGTTGAAAGAGATTCGCTACGCGGCGCTACTGCACGATTTCGGGAAAGTCGGCGTGCGAGAGGAGGTACTGGTCAAGGCCAAGAAATTGTACCCGCTACAGTATGCGCGGCTGATGGACCGGTTCGACTATATCCGGCGGGACATTGAGGCGAATGCGGCGGAAAAGCAAGTGGACGCGCTGCTGAAGCTTTCAAAAAAGGACGCCGCGGAAAGAATGAAGGCAATTGACGCGGAGGCTGCAGTACTGCTGACGGAAATCGAGCGATGCGCGGAATTTGTGACAAGGGCGAACGAACCGACAGTGATGCCTTCGAGCGATGTTGGATATATAGGAGAAATTGCGCGGAGAACTTACCGGGATCGAGGTGGCTCACAGCGGCCGTATTTAACGGAAGACGAAGTGCAACTGCTTGCGATTCCGCGCGGGAGCCTTGCGCCGGATGAGCGGCGCCAGATCGAATCGCACGTTGTCCACAGCTTTCAATTTTTGGTGCAGATCCCCTGGACGCAGGATTACAAACGGATTCCAGAGATTGCGCGAGCCCATCACGAGAAATTGAATGGCAAGGGATATCCGGCCGGTTTGACGGGCACAGAAATTCCCGTGCAGGCAAAAATGATGACAATTTGCGATATCTTTGACGCGCTTTCCGCGACGGACAGGCCGTACAAACGCGCGGTGCCGACAGACCGGGCGCTGGATATTCTAAACTTGTGTGTACAGGACGCGGAGGTGGACGCCGAGTTGTTTCGCATGTTTGTGGAATCGCAGGTGTATCGCGTGGCGGTGAAGTCCTGACGATGAGGCGAACGCTCGATGGTTTCGTCGTTGTCTTGATGCTCGCCGCGATCTTCTTTTGTTGTGTCGCGGATGCGCAGCAGGCCCCCGATGCCTCTAACGCAAGAATCCTGCTAGTGCCCAGGCGCATGGTTAGCGGTGAACGCGCGACGCTGGCAGTGCTCGACGTTGGTGGGCGATTGACGCCCGGCGCGACGATTCACTTTTCGAACGGCGATAAAGTTACGACCGACGTCACTGGGCGCGCCCTGTTTGTTGCACCGCTGACGGCCGGTGTACTGTTTGCATCGATAGAAGGACGGCCGGGTCGAGTGGCCACAACGGTGCTGCCTGCGCAGGAGGGGGGCGGCGCCGCGCACGTTGAGCAAGCGCCGCGCATTGCGTCTGCGTTGGACCGGTTTGAAGTGACAGGAAGCGGATTTTGCGGCGACGCCGATAAGAACGAAGTGACGATCGCCGGCCAATCGGCGTTGGTCCTGGCGTCTTCCCCTGATTCACTGGTGATTTTGCCGCCGCTCGATCCTCCAGCGGGGTCTGCGGAAGTTTCTGTGGTGTGCGGCAAACAAGAACCTACACGGTTCAAGGTGTTGTTTGTCGCCTTGAGGCTGTCGGCGGACACATCGCCTTTGCAACCCGGCCAACAACGAACTTTGCGTGTCAGCGTCACGGGTACACAGGAGAAGCTGCAATTGGAAGCGCGGAACCTTGCGCCGGACATTGCCGACCTTGCAGGAGGAAACCCTGTGAAGACGTTCAGTTCCGGCGACGCAGAAAATGTTGCTGAATTTCAAGTGATCGGGAAAAAACGCGGCAAATTCCTGATTTCGATCCGGCTCGTGCCGGTGATGGCAAAACCGCCTCGTTAAGCCGACTGCTTACTCGCCACAGGCAAGTTCAAGGTTCCCTGCGGGTCTCCGGCGATTTGCGGCACGGAATCTCCCGCGAGCATCGCCTCCACCGACGTTTCCGCCTTTTCAAAACGCTTGTCCGCTTCGGCGTAGCTCAGCGCCGCATTCTTTAGGTGGGTGCCTAGTTTCTCGAATGGGTCGACGAACTTGCGAAGTTGCGACTGCAATCCCGCAAGATTCGCGCGAAGGTTTTTCGCGTTTTCTTCAATTTGCATTCCCTGCAATCCCATCAAGATGACCTGCAGGTTCGCGTAAAGCGTGTTGGGAGAGACGGCCACGACGTTTTTGCTGCGGCAATATTCGTCGAGTGGTGTGGACTTGGCGTCCGTGGTCATGAGCAATTCGTAGTAGACGCTTTCGCTTGGCACAAACATGAGGGCAACGGGCAGCGTCGCTTCTTCCGGCAGGACGTATTTTTTTGAAATGGCGTCGGCGTGATTCTTGACGGCGGTAGCAAACGCGCGGCGCGCTTCTTCCCCTTCTTGCGCGATGCGGCGGTATGCATCCAATGGGAACTTCGAATCGATCGGCAAGAGTTTGTCGCGAAGAAAAATTACGGCATCGGCAATTTCGCCGCTGCTGAACCGGTGTTGGCGGGCGAAGCGGTTCTTTGGAAGGCAATCTTCAAGCAACCGCTCCAGCGTGACTTCGCCGAGCGAGCCGCGGGTTTTAGCGCCGCCCAGAATGTTTTGCAGCGTTTCAGCGGTTTGCGACATTTGGGTGCCGGCCAGTTGGACTGCGCCCAACTGCTTCTGAATTTCGCCGAGGGTTTGTTGTGAGTTTTTTAGCTCGTTGGCCATCGCAGCTTGCGACTGCGCGGAAATCTGTGCGGATTGGCTCACGCCGTCCTGGAGCGTCTTGGTAACGCTATCCAGGCGTTGTGTTACGGATTGCCCGATCGAGGCGATCTGCCCGGCACTCTGTGCCTGTGCGGTCGCCATGGTCTGTAAATCGCGTCGCAGCTCCGTCATTTGCGATTCCACGCTCTGCGTGCGCCGCTGGCTTTGCGCGTTTTGCAGCGCCACCGATGCCACCAACGCCGCGACGATGATCAATCCCGCGATGAGAACAGCCGTCATGCCATCTCCAAAGTGATTCGCGATTACGTTTCTATACTCTACGCGCATGCAGCGATTCTGAAAACACGCGCAAAGAAAAACGGGCTCACGGATGAAACCGCGAGCCCGCGATAAGTGTTTGGGTCGCTCGGATTTAAAAGACGAGCTTCAATGCGAATTGAAACTGGCGCGCGTCGTAGGAAGCCGTCGGCTGGCCGGCGGAGCAGGTGGCGCCAGCAAACGGATCGCAGAGCTGGTTGACTGCTGCAACATTCGTTCGGTTCAGCAGGTTGAAGCCGTCGGCGATGAAGTTGAGTTTCAGCCGCTCGCCGAGCGGAATTTCCTTGGCGAGGCGCAGGTCGATTTGGAAGAAGCCTGGGCCCGTGAAGCGATCGCGGCCCAGGTTGCCATTGCAGCCGGCCGGCGGAGTAATGCCCGGGATGGAAAAGGTCGAGCCGTCGTTAGCCAGGCATTGATCCGCCGGGCCAAATTGCACACCGGGAATGAACGGGGAAGCTGTGCCGCCGCTCGCAACGACCGAAGGACGCGCTTGCGACGCGCCGAGGTCGAGCCGCGTGTCCGTACCGGTGATGACGTTAAACGGCCGGCCTGCGGCCACTTCGATAATCGGCGAAAGAGTGATGCCGCCGAGTGCGTGCTTAAATGCTCCATCGCCGCCCTTGGCTGCAGCAGATTGAAAGATCGCGCTCGTTACCCAGCGATGCCGCTGGTCGTTCACGGAATTGGCGCGCTCGAAAAATGGGAAGCGGCTGTCCTGCGGCTCGAGGGGAGATTGCAGGTCGGTACCATCGTCGATGGAGTGCGACCAGGTGTAGCTCGAGAAAAGCTCGAAACCCTTCGAGAATCGCTTCTCCACGTTGACGGTAAGCGCGTGATACCACGAACTGGCGTCGGAGAGTTGCGCGTCCACGCTGTTGAACGGAACGGGCACACCGGGCCCTACGGGATACTTCGCAGCGTTCGCGAGCGCCTGCTGGATTTGGAAACCGCACGCGAAGGTCGGGCTGGCCGCGCACTGGGGTGCGAGCTGCGCAACGCCGAGAGCGAAGGAGGGGTTCGGGCCGGATGGCCGGAAAAAATTGAAAAATGCGGACGTGCTGACAAATTGCCCATCGAACGATGCGAGCGGAAGCGGGCAGCCGAACAGCGCTCCAAGGACTCCAGGAACAGCTCCCGGAGCAGAGACCGCTACGCCGCAAGTCGACGCGGTAGGCAGCACGTCCGAGCTCGGCGCGACCACGGTCACTGGGTTTGTGAATTTCAGGCCAGCAAGGTTTGCGTTCAGCAAATTGTTCGCAAGCAAGACCGGATTGGTCGAATTTATGTCAACGGGGCGATTGAGGTGCAGGCCGCGCGTGTATTGATAGCCCGCACTGATCTTCCACGAGCCGGCAATCTCACGCTCAATTGTCAGGTTGCCTTGTTGAGCGTAGCCGTACTTAAACTTCGCGCTGAGCGGCAGTGTAAAGGGAAGAATCGGCAGTGGGAAGCCGGTCGTCAAGTAATTCTGATTCGCGAAGATCGATCCGGAAGCCAAGGGATCGAAGCGTTGGTGCTGCGGATCGTAAAACATAGTGGGCAGAGCGTTCAGAACGCCCTGGAAAATGGAAGACCCGTTCAAATTCGCGGGGCTGTCCAACCCTGACCCGCAATCTGGCGTAACCAGTCCGCACGCTGAAGGAGTGCCTCCCGCGGAAAGAAGCTGCACGGAGCGTCCACCGTCTGCCGTGACGGAGTCAAAGGCAACCGCAAGGAGCGGATGGTCGTAGAACAATCCGTAGCCGACGCGGACGACGGTCTTGCCGTTTCCGGCTGGATCCCAGGCAATACCGACACGTGGAGCAACGTTGTTGTAGTCGCGCGGAATACCTTCCACAACACCCAGCGCCTTTTCGGCAGCCGCGTTGACATCGGTGGCGGCTTTGAATAAAGGCGTAATTTCCACGTCGTAGCGAACGCCGTAATTAAGCGTCAGCTTGCTGTTAATTCGCCACGAATCCTGGCCGAAGAAACCAAAAGGGATATTGTCGAACGGTTGATTTGAATTGCCGATGCCCTGAATGTAGGTGGTCGGAATGCCGAGGCCGTACGCTTGCGCGCCAGTCAAGCCCGGAAGGTAGGACGGAAATCCAAACTGGGAAGAAAATGTGGAAGCCGCAAGGCCACCGAAATTGACGTCGCCGCCGAAATCAAGCTCGAAGATCTGAGCCTTGGTCGAACGGAGCTGAACGAGATTTGCATCGGCGCCGAACTTGAAAGTGTGGTGCCCCCAGGTTTTTGCAAGAGTGTCGGTGAACTGCGTACGGCGCTCGATGCGGTCGACGGTGGAATACGGTTCGCGGCCAAAGTATGCAAATCCTGGAATGTTCACGCCGATCTCACTCCCTCCCGGCTGCTGAGAGAAACCAAAATGGAGGCCGCGGCGAGCGTACTGGAATCGGAATTGGTTGACGGCGGACTGGCTGAGAGTTGTGTCGTGCTGGAACACAACGTTGAAGTCGCGCGATTGGTTGTAGCCCGCGCGAGACCCGGAATTTTGTCCGAACACCTGATTCTGGGAGGTTGAAGGGAGTCCGTTGACCAACGAAGGTGATATTCCTATGCGCAGGAAGGAGTGGTTGTTGCTAGTCCAGTTCTGGTCAAGCCGCAAAGACCACAGACTCGTTTTTTCCGCTACGGGATAGTTGCCGCGAAGAGAGTTCAACGTCGCATAAGACTGCGGCAGCGTGGCGATGCCGACTCCAAAGGGGGTGCAGGAGACCGTGCCTACCGTCGTGTTGGCTGGGCAGTCGACAGGCAGTGGGAAGCGTGCTCCCTGAGATCCGAACGCGCAGAGTCCAGCTTGCCCGCAGATCAGTCCGGGGTCGACACCGAACAATGCGACACTCGAAGCCGAGCCGACCAGCGCGGCGTAGGACTTTGCGGCATTGATCTGCCCTGTGCCCAGAAGCTGAAGGACCGCTGTCGATTGATCCGACGTCATCAACAAGCCATCGAGTCCGCAGCCTCCGCAATTAAATGGCGAAAGACCAAAATTGTTTACGCCAATGCTGGAGAATCCCGTTTCTTCTCGCTGCGTGTATTCATAGGAGCCGAAGAAAAAAGTCTTGTCTTTCTTCAGCGGGCCACCGATCGTGAGTCCTGACTGGACGCGGGTGAACGGCTGCTTTACCGGCTTTAGGACGCCAGTGGTGGGATCGACTTCGCCCGAAAACGGATTGCGCGCCTGAAACGATTTGTTGCGGAAGAAGCCGAACGCGTCGCCGTGAAATTCGTTGCCGCCTCCCTTCGTAACGATGTTGATGACGCCGCCGGTCGCGCGCCCGTACTCCGCGTTGTAATTGCTGAGGATCAACTGGAATTCCTGAACGGCTTCCTGCGATACAGTGGCGCGAATGCCGTTGACCGAATTGTCCACTGCGTCGGCGCCGTCTACCGTCACGCCATTCGAACGAGCGCGGGCGCCACTCACATTCAGGCCGCTATTCGGCGCGGGACCGATCGTCGGTGAGACGTCTCGAGTCGCTTTCGAATCGATGAGCGTGAAGTTGATGTAATTGCGGCCATTGATGGGCAGACCGTCAATGCGGCGAGTATCGATCGTGTCGGAGACTTCACTCTTCGACGTTTCAATGTTGGCGATCTCGCTGGTTACCGTTACAGACTGCTGCACGCCGCGCAGTTCCAACCGAAGATCGAACGTGGCGTTTTCTCCCACGCGTACCGTCACCGTGTCATTCGTGAACAGTCCGAAGTTAGCACCGCCATCGACGGCTAATTTGTAAGTGCCAGGCGAAAGGCTCAGGAAGCTGTATCGGCCGGTGTCGTCCGATACTGCCGAGCGTTCGGCGCCGGTCGTACTGCTCGCCAGCGATAACTTCGCTCCGGCGACGGCGCGACCCGACGGGTCAACGACTGTGCCGGACAGTGAAGCCGTGTTCTGAGCCGCGGCGACTCCCGCCCAGCCCAAAACAAAAATGACGAGGATCATCCAAGCGCACACACACTGTCTGCGTCTCATACTTGCCTCCGATTGGAACTTCCGATTTGCCGCTACCCCTAGCGGCGGCGGTGTGACCGCCCGATGCGTCAAGAGAATGAATACTCGGCTTCTCTCGCAACGTCAACTGGTTTGCTACTGTGGTTAGTTATCACACGACTTTGAAGTGAACGGAGGAATTCGCGTGCGGCCCTGTATCCAAGTTCCAAACGGCAGCGCCGACGCTTAACTTGCTAACGATAAGTTTTCTAGAAGTGCAGGTGCCGCTGCACCAGCTTGCGCAGTTTTTCGCGATCTTCGTCTTTCATGTGGACGAACTCCACACCGTTTCCATCGGGGCCGATATTGCGGACAACGGCAGTGAACTGAATCTTCTTTAACCCGGCACGGACTTCCAGCTTGATGGAATCACCAACGGTCAATTTCTTCGGCGACTCGAGATAAGCGCCGCCGAGACTGATCGTCCTCACTCGCGCGAGCCCCGCCGCGCCTTGTTCGATCTGCGCACGCAACGGGGATTCGAGTGGAACGCGGGCATAACGACGAGGGACAACGAAGTTGGCGCCTGATTGTGTGGCCGATTCGAATGCCGCGCGGACGCGGGCCGATGTCGGCCGATTTTCCATCATGGCGAGCGCATCTTCCGCCGCGGCGCGCAAACCGGCAGGCTCAGCGTGGGTTAGCCCTTCCCGCTTTTCGCAAATGGAATGCAGTAGTTCGCTGGATTCTGTGGCACGCATTCGCCCGAGCGCTTCAATGGCTTTGATGCGCACGAATTGGTCGCGAAGAATGTCGTGCTCACCGGCCGCGATTTCCATCATTTGCGGAACAGCCGTGGCTTCCATCGCCAGACCAATCTGGTCAATCATCATCGGCACAACGAGAGGATGTGCATCCGCCAGAATCGCGGAGAATATAAACGCAGAGCTCTGGATTGACGCGGCATTGGCTGGGCGTGAAAGCTCGCTCACTGCGAGGTCCTGCAAATTCCATTCCCAGCTCGCCAAAGCTCGTGGCAAACCGCGAAGCAGGCGCTCGGGATCGGCGGCGGCCAAAAGCTTTATCGCCGCACTCACGCGCTGACGCCGCGCTTCGTAAAGCCGCGATTCGAGCAGATTCAGGACGGGCACGCCAATCGCGCGCAGCAGCCGGGACATCGCTGGCAAGTATTCGAAGCCGCGCGGGTCCGTCAGCAGCAACGTCAATCGATCGAGCAGCCGCTCCGGGTCGCGCTGCAGCAACCGCGGCAGTGCCGGATCCAGGGCGCGATTCGCCAACGCGGCGTCAATCAAGAGCATCCAGCGGTCCTGCGCGATGAGACGCTGCGCCAGCGCTTGCATGTGCGCGAACTGTGGTTCGCGCGAAGTCTTTTCGAGCCCGATCAAAATGCCTTCTAGCCCCGCAAAATCACCGCGCGTCACGGCGACCCGGCCGAGAGTTTCTAGAAATGCCGCAAGCAACGCAGCAGTTTCCGGCTGCGATTCTTTTCCCAATGCCTGCAGCGTGCCGCGGCTCAAGTCTTCCGGAAATTGATTCGGCCACAGCGATTCAATGATCGGGGAGAGCTCATTGAGTCCCGCGGCGATTTCGCGCCGCGCTGCCATTTCCTGCACCTCGAGGCGCCTCGCATAATTCAGAAGAATATTTCTTGCTTCGCGGCGTGGCGCGTCGACGCCCGCATCGGCGAGCTGGGAAAGAGCCTGCCGCAGCGCCGAAACCGGCACGCACCAGACTTCTTGTCCCCGCAATACAGCCGATTTCTCGCGCGGAGGGAGTTCCACCCAAAAACGTTCGTGCAGCTTTTCGCGGTGTTTCTCGGAAGCCCATGCCGTGGACAACGTGGAGAAATGCTGCGACGAGTGAGGCCCTTTATAAGTTCCGGAAGTAACGAGTACGTCCGCCAGCTTAAAGATGGACGCTCGCACAGCCTGCGGAGATATTTGGCCGATATAGAATTCGGCGCCGATAAACTCCAGCACAAGAATTTCGGAAAGACGCAGGAGATACGGCTGTGGTTTTTCCGCGTCGCGCGGGCCATTCTGAGAAATCGCGCTCAGGAGCATGTGAACGGTTTCCCGGCTCGCTTCGTCCAGCGCTCCATGAATAGAACGTGCCGCTTCTTCGGGAGAGAGTCCGCGCGCCGCTTCCAACGGGGGCGTCAGGCGCGCGAGCAACCGCAGCACAGCGCTCAAATCTTCGAGACTCGGCGGCGCGATGGGCGCATCGGCATTCTCGCGCGGCGCATTTCCGCCAAATGCCACGAGTGCCGCGATCAAGCTCGCAAGCACCGTGTCCACTCTTCGATCCGTTTGCGTGTTGACTTGAATTCCTTCCACGCCATGCTCCAGTAGTTTGGCCGTCCACCAGGACGCGCGATTCTTCTTTGGGGACTCTTCCGATTTTAGCAGGGCGGCCTTGATGAGCTGAGCGAGCGTGTCCAGTTCGCCCACATGAAATCGCCGCTCGAAGATCAACGTTTGGATGCCAACCCGCTGCAGTTCGATGGCTAGCGCCTGAAGTTCCCCGCGAACGTCCGGCAACGGCGCTTCGCTTAGTTTCGGCATGACGATGGCGCTTCGCTCGACGCGGAGTGCAATTCCGTTCATTGCGAACGCGAACGAACGGATTTGTTCGTAAGCCGATTCGAGGCTCTCAAGGACACGAGGATGATTCCGTTGGTACAGCCGCTCCGCGCGGAACAAAATGTGCAGATCTTTCAGGCAGCGCTGGACGTCCACGGCCGTTGGCTCAGATGGCGAATAGGGAGAAACGATGCTAGGCGCGACAGGTCGGGACCATGCCGAAGTGTTGTTGGCTGGCGTTTCGGGAACTGCTTGGCTCCCGTCCCTTTTGTGATCCGAACTTGCAATCGCCCTGAAGGCCACGGCATTCCTTGTTTTCGGTGCTCACCTCAGCGCATTGAGTGCGGTGTCGGCGTCTCCAAGCGGCCCTTGCATCCGCGCATCCTGCGGGTAGAAAGGCCCTTCTAAGTACGGAGCACGATGCCTTCCTCGTCAAGAATGAGCTAAGTTGTTTGTTTACAACGACTGCGACTAATAGTTCTAGAACTAGATGCCACTGGCTGTAACAAAATGTTACAAACTGGGGAGCTCAAGAACTGCTTTGCGAGTGCTCATTTCGGGCGCATCTTCTCGTTAACCGACACCGTCCCGCCTTCGGTTAACTCCACCGGACGCCGCGAAAGCTGAAAACCATCCTTCTTCAGGACGATCGTGTGAATGCCAGCGGTTATTTCTACGCGTGCAGGAGTTTGCTTGCCGGTCGGAATGCCGTCAACCGAAATCTCCGCGCCGGGGGGAGTGGAGTCCACTTGCGCCCATGCCACGTGAGCGCCTCGTTCCTTCAGCTCGATATCAAGCTGCGCCTGCGCGTTTTCTTTGACGGTCACACTCTGCGAATACGGTTCGTACCCTTGTCTTCGCAGCACAAGGTTATAGGTATTCGGCGCCAGAGGAATCGTGAGCGGCGTTTGCCCTGACTGCTTGTCGCCGTTGATGAAAACGTCCGCGCCCGCGGGATGAGTCACGATGTACAGACCGAGAGCGGTCTGTTCCAAATTGATTTTCTGGTCGAGCGTTTGCCCTGCGCGAATCTGCAGTGCCGTTTGCGTCGGTTGAAATCCGGTCTTCTTGACTTCGAGGTTGTAGCCGCCAGGGTCAAGATTTGAAAAGCTGCAGGGTGTTTCACAACGCGAAGTATAGTTGTATGCGCCCGTGACCACCGCCGTCGCGCCGACGACATTTGTGATCACGTGAATCGCGCCACGCCCTGGCGATGGAACGGGATGCGACCCGGATTCCGGTGTGCCGCCGCTGCTCACCGGCGTGTCGTCATACTGGATATCATCCACGACTTGCACAGCAGCGGGCGCACCCTTCAGAAACTTCAGAAGGTCTCCATGCTCGGAAGGTCTTAGCTTTCCGGAAAGCGTCAGCGTGTTTCCGGTTCCATAAATCTTTAACTTTCCAGCGATGCCTTTTTCGGATGCAGCCTCTTCGATTCGCCCCTTGTATTCCGCAGCCGTCGGAGAAAAGCCATTCGCGGCCAGCGAAGAATTAGCAGCACCTTTGACTGGCGGATTCGTCTTTTTTACCGGCTGCGCGGTGACAGATTCGCTCGGCTGCGAATTTTCGCTGGCCGTCGCTGTGTCCGAAGCGTCAGACGTTTTCTCGCCGCTCGCTGCCGCACCGGGATCACCATCTGCATTTTTTGCAGCGCCTTTGTCGACTGGCGCGGTCCTTTGAATTTGATTCTGTTGCCGCGCATCGTCAAACACCGGTTTAATTTTCCGGTATCCAAAAATAATGACACCGACGAGAATCAACGCAAGGAATATGGTCAAAATGGGGTTGCTCTTGCGCGATGGTTCGGCGGGTTGAATCGCGGCCGTGCGTCGCACAAGTGGCGTCTGCGTTGGGCTTCCCGCTCGCGCTTGCAATGAGCGCGCGGTATGCGCTGTCTGCAATTCTTCCGTGCGGCCCATCCGATGCGCGGGCGTTGCGACAGTGTCGTCGGGTGAGCCCGTCAGCATAACGGTTGACGCGGGGCTATCGTTCGCTGCAATAGAACGGTAGTTCTTCAAGTCTTCCAGCATGTCGCGGCAACTCTGATAACGAGCAGAGGGTTCCTTCGCGAGCGCCTTCATCACCACCGCGCTCAATCCACCGTGAATCGACGAGTCAATCTGTCGCGGAGGAACCGGCTCTTCGTTCACAATTTTGTAAATGACCGTCGTAATGTTTTGTCCCGGGAAAGGCTTTTCGCCGGTGATCATTTCATAAAGCAAAACGCCAAGCGAAAAGATGTCGCTGCGGCCATCTACAACGCGCCCCTTCACTTGCTCCGGCGACATGTAACTGGGCGTGCCCATCACATGCGCGGTTTGCTGCACCGTGCCGAATTGCAGAATTTTTGCCGTGCCGAAGTCCGTCACTTTTACCGTGTCATCGGCGGTGAGCATCAGGTTAGCCGGCTTGATGTCGCGGTGAACGATGTTGCGTTCGTGCGCAAAGTGAAGCGCGCTGCACGTCTGCTCCATGATCCGTAGTACGCGCGGCAGGGGAAACGCTTGTCCGGAATCGAGCAGAGCTTGAAGGCTCTTGCCTTCTACCAACTCCATCGTTATGTAATAGAGACCTTCTTCTTCGCCTGCGTCGAATACCACCACGATATTCGGATGCGTTAGCAGACCTGCGGCACGCGCTTCCGTCTGAAAACGGTTCAATAGTTCGGGTCGAGAAAGGCCGGTGCCTTCTTCGGAGAGTCGCAGCGTTTTGACGGCAACCGTGCGGCCAATCACCGGATCGACGGCCTTGTAAACGACACCCATGGCGCCGCGTCCAAGTTCGCCTTGGATTTCATACCGTCCGGCTTTAGTCAGAGTGACCATCTTTGTTATATCGGCTATTTCTTCCGGGACTTAAAAGCTCGGCATTTCCTCATGCGGCACAGTTCTTCTAGATCGCATGCGATCGCGCCACACCACGCCCTATCTTTGACAGTACTGAGTGATTTTTCATCGGGTCAATCCGTCCGGAGTACCAGTGTTTCGCATTCGCCAAGGCCCAACGCAAGCCACGGGGAATACGCCAGTTAACCTCATCCGAAAGCAAAAAGTCGGTTGCCATTTTCGGTACGTCTCGGTAACGTATCCGCACCGTAGTTCTCCCCTACGCTGAGCCCGTGAGTTCAGTCGTCCCCGGAGGGGCCTGTGCCAAAAGAATCAAACCGTGTCGCCGTAATCGCTATCCATGGTGTCGGTCACCATGAATCGGGCGCGACGGCCCAAGCCGTCACCGATCTGCTCACTGGTCTCGAATCCAACGAAACCCGTGAAGGCAACAACCGCTATACGCCGTTCGCCGTCCGTCAAGTGCAGGTTCCACTTCGCGCGGCGCAAAGCCCCGAACAACTCAGGTTAGTCAAAGAAGCGAACCAGGGAGGCGTCGCCTCGACGTTTGAAGAACGTCGAGGAGCCTTTCGCAACCTTTATACTTGGGCCGCCTGGTTCGGCGAGAGAAATGAGTCCCCTGATCACCGGAAAGAGCGCCAGGAAAGCGTCAGGGAGATCGACTTTTCCACCGAGTTCATGCGCATGCAGTTAGATCAATTCTCCGGAGACCCCACGCAAAACAGCTTTTCGACCTGGCGGCATGATGGGCAGCGGTTGGACGCCTCAGGTAATCGCTCAAAAGACGTCCACGTTTACGAAATGTACTGGGCCGATCTCGCGCGCCCGAACAATTCGCTCCTACGCTTCTTCTTTTCGTTCTATCAACTTCTACTGCATCTCACCAGCCTTGGCCGCATCGCCTTGGACCAAGCGGCCCTGGAACACATCGGGAAGCCCGACTGGTTTCTCTATTTTCGCGCATACACTTACGCCACGCGCCTGCTCACACTTGCCATTCTGCCGCTGATGGTATTGATTTACGGCGTGGTGCTCGCCCCGTTACCGTTGTTGCTGCCCTTTGGTGCAAAGCGAGTCATTGTGGCCGGCGCATTCCTGTCCGTTTGTGCGCTGCTGGCAACTCTTTACCTCAGTCTTCGTCGAGAACCGTTTCTTGGGGTGCGCAGTTGGTGGTTCTGGCTTGTCCCTGGGATTTTTTTTGGCGTCATTGTTTCGGTCGCGTTGTATTTTCACCAGGAATTTGCGCCGCTCGCGCTTGTTCTCGAGTGGTGGATTCTCGGCGCCGCGATTTCCTACGTCATCTTCAGTCAGTACGACCAGGTTCGCATTGGCGCTCGCCAACTGGGCGCAATTTTTATTGCATTGGTCACGATTGCCTTCCTGGCGCTGCTCTGGAAGCAAGGCGCCTATGACGAAGCCGCTCTCCGTATGACTTCGTTCCTTCTCCTTCAGTACGTTTTCCTTCTCCTTCGGATCCTTGTGACCTGCTTTCTGCTGCTCGCGTGCCTGACCTTTTTGATGGAAGGAATCTGCTCGCTGCGTCTTGGACTTAAACCTGAAAACGAGGCGCCTCTCGCTCGTGCCCGTGCCGCCGGACGTACCGCTCGCTTCGCTGTCGCCATTCCAGCGCTTCTTATTCTCTTGTTAGCCGTGTTTACCGGAAGCGCGGCGTACCATTTCGTTTCTGCCCGCGCGGATCTCTATCGCGGCATCACTCCTCGAACGATGTGGCTTCCGGAACCGCTGCAGTGGATGGCGCTCACTCCCGATGAGACAGATCGCTTACTCGCCGCCGTGAGAGATTCATCCACCTCGTCGTCCAACTCAGCCTGTCCAACTGGCTGCCCAGCTGTCGCTGCTGCCGCGTCTGGTGCAGTACAAAATGCCGGCGTCTTCCTCCAGGGCTTGATTGTGCAGTCAGCGCCTCCAGGAATGGTTCTTTCCGTCGGTCTCGCCGGCGTTGGATTTTTCCTTCTGATATTGATCGTGCTCCCGTCTATCTATTACGAAATTGCTCCCGCCCGCGCTGCCAGCAATGTCCGCTCGATTCTCTTGGGGGATTGGCTCTCGTCCGGCTTCCGCCATTTCCGCTGGACGGTCATCTTCTTGTGGATCGCCGCATTTGCGGAGCCTCTTGCGTCGCTGGGGTACGGCGTCTGGCGTTACTATTCATCGAATCCGGCGGGCGACGTGTTTCTGCTCTATCTATATAAGTTGCCTCTCATGGCGACGGGCGGCCGTCAGTTGCTCTCCTTCGGTGGAATTCTTGCCGGCTCTGCCGCTGTTCTGGCGGGTTTGCTCGTCAAATATTTGAGTGCCGTTCTCGACACCATTCTGGACGTGGACAATTACCTTCGTACCTCTCCCGCGAGCGCCACGCCGCGCGCGAAGATCGTCGAACGCTACACTGCTCTGCTTCATCATCTTCACACCTGCCGCGAGGACGACGGCCGGCGTTCCTACGACCGAATCGTCATCGTTGCGCACAGTCTCGGCTCGCTCATCACTGCCGATCTTTTTCGCTTTCTCCGTCAGCGGGGCGAACCGGACCTGACGAGTTTCACCTTCGCGGGCCCCGAGTCGGAAGCCATCCCTGTTTATTTTTTCTCGATGGGCTGCCCGCTGCGCCAACTCTTGAGCCGCTTCTTTCCTCATTTGTACAAATGGATTCGCGGCATTCCGGAAGACACCAGCAAGCATCCTGCTCCGAGCGATCCGAAAGAACTTATCGCGCTGGCCGAGCCTCCTCCTCCTGCACAACTCGGTTTGCAACAGTGGGTCAATTTTTATCGCAGTGGCGACTACGTTGGCCGTTCCGTTTGGATTAATGATGTATACGTTCGCCCGACTGTTCGCGAACCGAGCGGTCTGCATTCCAACGACGCCCCGCAATTAACCTTTTACGACAACGGTGATCATTCCCGGGCGACCCGCGTGGACGCTTGCATCGGCCTCGGCGCTCACACTCATTACTGGGACCGCACCGCGCCTGACATTGGCGAACAACTCGACCGCATGATCGTCGCGTGATTTGCTCGGAGCCGCCTAGGGCCTTGGCGCGGTCGATTCCGGCCTCATGGTTCGTTCCGGCATCGGTACATTTGTTTCGCGGATTGGCCGGTCCATCTCGCCTGGGCGCGCCGGCGCTTCGAGGCCGTCGGTCAGCAAGAATCCTTGCAGCGCGATTCCATTTGTCCAGACGCTCTCCAGCGCTGCCACATATTCCGTGTGCAGTTCGAACAAGCGGCGCTGCATTTCCAAAACGCGTGGATAAGACGCGAGTATTTCGCCATGCCGCTGTTCCATCAGCTCGTAGGCCTTTCGAGCACGCGGCAAAATCTCCCGGCCGTATTGCTCCACCATCAATCGAGCATTAGAGTATTGGTCGAGCACACTGGCGGCCCGCTCGCGCAAAGTGAGCGCAACGCGCCGCTTTTCTTCTTCAGCGCGATCGCCTTCCGCTCGCGCCGCGGCGACATTTCCCTGATTGCGGTTGAAGATCGGAATTTCCACACCGATCTCCGCTGTCCCCTCCCACCCGGTTGCTCGCGGGACTGCGCCGGCCAATTCATTGTTATAGAGCAAACCGCCGCGCACGCGCAGATCGGGTATCGCTTCGCGTCTCGCGCGGACAATTTCCGCCGCATTCCTCATCGCCGCCGCATCCGCAATTCGCACCGCCGGACTATTCTTCGCAATCGCGTCCAGAACCTCCTGGTCTGCCAACTCCGGCCAGCCGTGTTCCAGATCTCCCGCCACGGTCGCCCGCTCCATCTCCGGATCTCCCATCGCTGCGGCCAGCGACCGCCATTCTTCGCGCAAGGTATTTTCCTGCATTCGTTGTGCGAGCATCAGCCTGTGCGCTTGCAGCTCCGCCTCCAGAATTTCCGTTTCGTCCGCTTGCCCCGTGTTTCCCAATCGCTGCGCGGTAATTGCGCTTTCGTTGGCCACTTGGGCTAGTTGCGCGCGTATATCTGCCAGCTCTTGCGCCGCAAGCACCCGGTAGAACGCCATCTTCACGGCCGTCTCCACGCGAATCTTTTGTTCTTCCGCTTCGATTTTCGCCAGCGACGTGTCCTTCGCAAAGACCGCCCGCGCCTTGCCCAACTTTCCGCCCATCACGATTCGTTGTTCGACAAAAAATCCCTGTTTCCCGCCGCCAGTTTCTCCGCCACGGATTTCGTCGCCGGAGTACCCCACGATTGGATTCGGCAAAAGTCCCACCTGCTGTTCACGCGCCCGCGCCGCCTTGATCCCGGCTTCCGCCTGTCGCAAGGTTGGATTTTTCTCGCGCGCGATCTCCTGTGCTTTTTCCAGTGTGAACAATTTCTCGTGCGCATCGCGCTGCGCCTCGCCAAACCGCGGAAGAGAATGCGCGGCCGGCTTCTTCATTGCGGGATGTTGCGCTGCGTTCTGCCCTGCCGGCATTTGCATCTCAGGCATTTGCGGTTCCTGCGCCGCCAGGATGGAAACGGTTGATGTGCCAACGCCCAACAGCAGCGCAAGCCTCAGAAAATGCCTCCCGCAGTTTGCCGCCAATCCCTTCGGTATGTGGCTCAGATTAAGATTCATGATGGTGCTCGCTTTCTGCCACAGCCGGCCTGCTCATCCTCTTCGTAACCTCCTCGTACTTTTCCTCGGGCAGCACCCGCACCATCGTCATCATTCCCATCATTCCCGCGCTCCAGTTTTTCGGCAGCCCATGCGTCTCCGGTTTTTCCACCAGTTCGTCCATTCCCATTTCCATGAATGCATCTTGCGGAAAGCCCGGAGTGCCTTCCGCGTTTTTCGCCACGGGCGAAGGGTGTACATGCGAGAACTTCGCGCTCGCCGCCAGCGACTGCATCTGCTCCATCGCGCCTTCCTCAGTCAGGTCAGCCGTTGAAATTTGCCGGTCGCGCAGCAAGTCCATCATCGAATTCATCATGTGATGCGGCAGGTGACAGTGAATCATCCAGTCGCCCGGATATTTCGCA
>WNFS01001089.1_pt1 | contig 20930 bp, 18 predicted proteins | sample 5400141 | NCBI WGS metagenome assembly WNFS01 (sample SAMN13153358, study PRJNA577476) | soil metagenome | isolation source: 60 cm saprolite under Madrone tree | place: USA:California | collected 2016-06-14
GTTCGCCATGAAAAAGATGCAGCACTGTGCGCTTGTGTTGTTGCGCTCGGGCAGGTAGCGAATCCGAGAGTCGATGACTTTTTCCGATTTCTTAAGACGACGAGGCATCTGGCACTTCGTTGGGCTTCCGAAACCGCGACGGTCGTATCCAAGGTTGGGACTGGAATGAGCAGAACAGAAACGACTGTGTTGGGTTTGGGCTATTCGCAGATTGTCTCAGGGCAAGCCGGGTCGACCATCGACCCGACTACGCCCACCTCGAATGCGGGATTGACTCGTAGTACCAGAGAGATAGCAGCTTAGTCCATGCCGCGCCTCATACTTTTCGTGGCCTGCCAGATAGGTAGCGTAGATTCATCTACGAATAGTCTGAGTTTGATCGGTATCATCGAACAACTGAACGTGCTCTCATTCCCGGCAGCGGTCGGAGAAGTTTCAATTGTAGCCACCTGGCGCAGGTACGAGGATGAGGCAGAGGGGTCGATGATTCAAAGAGTTGTTCTCTTTAGTCCCGAGAAGGAACAGCTCTTGACCGTGGAAACGCCATTCATCTTTGAGAAGCTCGCACATCGAATTATCAACCGTGTGGCGGGACTTCCACTCAAAGGTCCGGGGCTGCATGAACTCTGTGTATATGTGACACGCCAAGGGAGTCAGTACCCCGACAAACCTGCATCGTCCTTTCCCATCCAGGTTGTTCAAGCGGCATCGATGCAAGTGGGCTAACAACCACTCTCCCGCGCTCACTCAGCAGACCGTAGCAGAAAAATAGCAGATGAAGCGTTCTTGCAGCGTTTGACACTGCATGAGGCCGCGCGAGACCGCGCGAGATTCTTTCAGTGGAGGAGAAGGTAGCAGCGCAACAACTACTCGGAGTTCTACTCGGACCGCCCTCCATCCCGTTGAGAACAAAGAACGCAAAACGTCTGTGTTAGACTTTTCCCTTATGCCGAAGCGATCGAACGTAGTGGAGCTGGAATGCTCAGCCTGCGGAAAGAAATACGATTCGTCCATCGAGCAACACCTCTGCACATGCGGCAAGCCGCTCCTAGCGAAATATGACTTGACGAAGGCCGCTGCCACGCTGACCTTTGTTGCCAAACGACCCTCCCGTAACCCTGGGGGAGGGCATGACGCCCCTATTGCCGGCCAAGCGGCTCGGAGAACGCCTCGGTGTATTTGACCTGTTGGTTAAATACGAAGACCTAAACCCAACTGGCTCTTTTAAGGCGCGCGGCATGACCGCTGCTGTAACACGGGCCAAACAATTGGATGCAAAGGCGTTAGCTGCGCCAACAGCAGGAAACGCAGGCGGTGCCTTGGCGGCATACGCCGCGGCAGCTGGAGTTCCTGCCATCATCGTCATGCCTGCCGATACGCCTTCCGCTAACGTTATGGAATGCCAGGCATTTGGTGCTAAGGTTATCAAATTAAACGGGTTAATCTCCGATTGCGGCAAATACGTCGCGGAACACAAAGACCGCGAAGGCTGGTACGACGTCTCGACGCTCAAAGAGCCTTACCGCGTTGAAGGCAAGAAGACGATGGGTTACGAGCTTTGGGAACAGCTCGGCGGCAAGCTGCCGGATGTGATCCTCTATCCTACCGGCGGAGGTGTTGGCCTCATTGGGATGTGCAAAGCGTTTGACGAAATGCAAGAGATGGGCTGGATCGGATCGGAGCGGCCTCGCATGGTTGCGGTGCAAGCGGAAGGCTGCGCGCCAATCGTCAAAGCTTGGGAAGCGCATCGCGCGACCTCGGAATTTTTTCAAAATGCCGCGACTCTGGCTTCAGGACTTCGCGTGCCGGGACCGCTTGGAGACTTCCTGATTTTGCGTATGCTCAAACAGACCCACGGAACGGCTCTGACGGTGACCGACGAAGAGATGCTGCAAGCAGGGAAGGAGCTGGCGTCGCTTGAAGGAATTTTTGCAGCACCCGAGGGCGCTGCGACTGTGAGCGCTACGCGCAAGCTCGCTGCTTCCGGCTGGATCAAGCCGCACGAAACGGTTGTGTTGTTCAACACCGGTACGGGCTATAAATATTCGGAAGCGTGGCAGCGAGCCTTGCAGGCTTAAACTTTCCGGACTCTATGAAGACACACCGAATCTATTACGACGACGCATTCGAGAAAGAGTTCACGGCGCGGATCTTGCATTGCGAACTCCTTCCCCCTGATGTGAACTCCGGAATTACGACGCAGGTCTTGGGCCTGGTTTTGGATCGCACGGCTTTCTATCCAACTTCTGGGGGCCAGCCACACGATCTGGGGAAAATCGCAGACGCGAATGTACTCGACGTGCGCGACGAGGGCGACGAAATCATTCATATTGTCGACCGCCGCCCGGGCAGCGCGGACGTGGTCGGCTGCATCAACTGGCCTCGCCGCTTTGACCATATGCAACAGCACACGGGACAGCACCTGCTCTCGGCCATGTTTCAAGAAAGGTATGGGAGGCCAACAGTTTCATTTCATCTCGGGACAGAGTTGAGCACTATCGACTTGCGAGGCCCCGAACCATCGGATGAAGTCTTGGAAGGCGCGGAGCGAGCTGCCAATAAAATTATTTTCGAAGACAGACCCGTGACCATTCGCTACGACACCGCTGAAGATTTGGCTGAACTCGGAGTGCGCAAGGAAGTTGACCGCGAGGGAATCTTGCGGGCCATCGAAATTGAAGGCGCTGACCTTCAACCGTGTGGAGGAACTCACGTCAAAAGCACCGGCCAGATTGGGACTCTCCTCGTGCGGCGCTGCACGAAGATGCGACAGGACTGGCGCGTGGAATTCGTTTGCGGTGGCCGAGCCGAACACTCCGCACGCCAGGATTTTTTGCGCCTTCGCGCTACGGCGGAAAGGTTGAGTTGCGCCCCGGAAGAAGTGGTTGCAGCCGCGGAGCGCGCACTTTCCGAGCGCGACGGGAATTTCAAGAGAATGCGTGCTCTGCTCCAGCAGCTGGCGGAAATTGAAGCGGCACAGGCAGTGCGGGAAACGGCGCCGAACTCCGATGGCATGCGCATCATTCAGCGTGTGTTCGAAGGCGTAGAATCCGAATTCCTCGGTCACTTCGCGACGGAGGTTGCGAAAACGGAAAGATCGATCGCGCTATTGGCTGCGCTGAGCTCCGGAAACGTCCTCTTCGCGCAGCATCCTACAGCCACAAGCGATATGAACGCGCTCCTAAAACAGGTCCTGGCAGAAGTAGGCGGTAAAGGGGGCGGAACTCGTGATTTCGCCCGGGGGCGCCTCGACGATCCCACGCACGCCGAAAAATCGTTGGTATTCGCGAAGGAATTGTTGACAGGAAATCAGGCTGCCGTCTAGCGCTGCAAACTGAGACACCTAGAAAAGCCGCGTACGAACGCGATCGGGGATGTGCCGCAGATCAATCAGCGTTAGAAAATCAATGGTCTTGAATTCGCGGTCAATCGCGGGCGGACCGCAGAGCCGCGCCGAGACCTCGAGGTAAGCGCGAAACAGCCGCGGAATAGCAGGCGCTGGGGTACTGTTGTTTCCCGCGTGGCATCGAAATTCTGGCCGCGGTTTTGTGCGCAGCCGCGGTTCTATTAGATATTTCTCTCGCAACTGTTCGTATAGAGCTATCCCCTCGTTTTCGTCCTGCGATGTAACCGAACTGCAGCCAAGCAAATAGCGCGCGCCACAACTCGTAGCGTACCTCGCGATCCCTTTCCAGAGCATGTGCAGCACGGAGGAATTCCGATATTCGGTATGCACGCACGCTCTTCCGAGCTCAAGCACTTCCGCGCGAATCCTTTCAAAGGGAGTGAAATCGAAAAACTGCTCGCTGTAATATCCGAGATTTCCTTTTGCGCGGAAACCGCTCTGCATCCCGTAAGTCCCGACCAACTTGCCCGAGCTGGTATCGCGGACCATCAGATGGTCGCAGATGAAATCATAGCGGTCGCGATCGAGACTGATCCGTGCTGAGCTATCCAGCCCCTCCCCAAGTTCGCAATTAAAGACCAGGTAACGCAAACCCTGGCACTCGATCAAGTCTTGCAGTGTTTGGGCCATGCCGGCACGAAACTGAGTTGTGGAGGCGAGCGGATTCTCGCAGCCGTGCTCCAGAACACTTGATGTGGGCATGCATAGAGTGTCGAACGAGATAAATTACGGGAATGTTTCAGTTGCGTGAATTACACATTTCTTGGGCATATCAACTTCGATACACGCAGTTTGGTTGACACAAACAGAACCCGTGAGTCTCTTTAGACGAATGTTCATGGCCGGCTCTGAGGAACTGGCAAAATGCGGCGTCGGGGCTGTACGATGAGAAGTCTCCAGGAATGGATACTGGCAAAACATGAACACGTTCATGAATGACGACCACCAGCACGTTCCGGTCCATGGTCCGCGAAGGCAAGCAACGAGGTTGCGAAAATGTCGCGCTTCCAGCGATTTCATCTGGAAATGCACTGCTCCGGTGCTTCTCTGTTTCTTGATGTGCGGCTGCGGATTGTTGAAGGGCAAGACTAAACCTTCGATCGAATTCAGCCGAGTTCCGCCCGCAGATCCTGAGGGCCCGGACAAACTCGACATCATTCAAGGGCGCGTGATGGGGGCCCGCCCCGGAGAGCGGATCGTTTTGGACGCCAAAAACGGGAGTTGGTGGGTGCAGCCCCTCGTAGAGGAGCCGCTCACAAGGATTCAGTCAGACTCAAAATGGGTAAACTCAACCCATTTGGGAACAGAGTATGCGGCTCTCCTAGTCGAACCAGGTTACCGTCCGCCGGCAACGATGACGGCGCTGCCGTTGCCCGGCGGTAGTGTGGTCGCGGTCGCGTCTGCAAAAGGCGTGACCCCTGGATCCTCAGTTTCCAAAACTGTTTTCTTCGGCGGCTACGAATGGAGAATCCGCGACGCTCCTAGCAACCGCGGTGGCGTGAATGTGTACGATCCGAGCAACGCATGGACGGATTCGGACGGAGCGCTGCACCTGCGCATAGCGAAAATTGCAAACCAATGGACGTGTGCGGAAGCAACCCTCACGCGCAGCTTTGGATACGGAACGTATTCTTTCGTTGTACGGGATACTTCTCAGCTGGAGCCAGCTGCGGTGTTTAGCATGTTCACCTGGGATTATGCTGGAACGAATCCGAGCCACCGCGAAATGGATATTGAGATCTCCGGCTGGGGCGACCCCACCACCAAAAATGCGCAATATGTGGTGCAGCCTTTTTACGTTCCTGAAGACGCCTCTCGATTTACGGTTCCCTCGGGAATACTCACCCATTCCTTTCGTTGGGAACCCGGACGCGTTTCGTTCAGGTCCGTTCGCGGGTCCGAAGGCGGCAGCAAAGGACGTCCTATTGCGGAACATGTCTTCACGTCGGGAGTCCCATCTCCAGGTGCCGAGTCGGTTCGCTTGAGCTTATTTATTTTCCGCAGCGCTAAGGAGCCGCTGCAAAAAGAAAACGAGGTTGTCATTGAGAAATTCGAATACCTCCCGTGATCGGAGAACAAGAATTCGCCGGTCATCCAAATGGCTCTTGGTAGCCCTCGCCTTCGTGTGCTTCGCGAACTCGGCCAGCACCCTAGGTGCAAACAAAGCGCCATCGCCATACATACGCGACGAGTGGGGCGCCGAGCAGGGATTCCCAGGAGGGCCGGTCCATGCCATCGCCCAAACACCAGACGGTTACCTGTGGATCGGCACCGAGAAGGGCCTGGTGCGCTTCGATGGATTAAGCTTCCGTCTTTTTCAGCAGTTCGACGCAACGACATTGCCCGGCGGTCCTGTTATTGGTCTGGCGGTAGACGCTGAAGGGGATTTGTGGATACGTTTCGAAGGGCCGAGATTGCTGAATTATCGCGACGGAACATTTAGGGACGTCTTACCGAATCCGAGGTTGGTGGAGACCGATATCACGGCCATGTGCGTGGGGAGCAAAGGCGGGGTCCTGTTTTCCGGACTCACAAATGGCATAGTCCGATACAGCAAAGGGAGATTTGAACCGCTGGCGTCCACGGCCGATCTACCTAGATTGGTCATTTCCTTGGCGGAGACGGCCGACGGCAAAGTCTGGATGGGCACCAGGGAGCAGGGCCTCTATTACCTCGACAAAGGACGAGTCACTTCCATTGCCAAAGGACTGCCAGACAAAAAGATAAACTCTTTGCTAGCAATCGATAGTGGCGACCTGTGGATCAGTACCGACAACGGTATCGGGCGCTGGAATGGGACCGAGGTATCCCCGCGTGGCACGTCCGACGCTCTCGACCACACCCAGGCACTTGCAACGATCCGGGACCACAACTCCAATGTTTGGGTTGGCACGGCAAACGGGCTCATCCGAATCGATGCCAGAGGTGTTTCTTCTATCGAGCAGGGCGATAATCGGCCAACTGAGGTGGTCACCGCATTGTTCGAGGATCGCGAGGGAAATCTCTGGGTGGGAACTCCGCAAGGTATCGAGCGTCTTCGCGAGCGGATGTTCACGACGTACTCCGTTTCTGGAGGGCTGCCTTCTGAGAGTATCGGACCCGTCTATATCGATCCGGAAGGCCGCGCTTGGTTCGCGCCTTTCGAGGGCGGGCTGTACTGGCTCAAAGACGGCCATGTTGGACGTGTGAGCATCGCCGGGTTAGACACATCAGCCATCTATTCCATAAGCGGGCGCCAAGGCGAACTGTGGATTGGCCGACGACAAGGTGGGGTAACGCATCTTCGCTATAACGGCGACGCGTTCACAGCTGAGACCTACACGGAGTCGCAGGGACTCGCTCAAAATAGCGTCTATGCCGTTCATCAGAATCGCGACGGAACGGTTTGGGCTGGCACGCTGAGCGCAGGCCTCAGCCGATTCAAGAATGGAAGTTTCACGACGTACAACACCGCGAACGGTCTGGCCTCGAACACGATCGATTCGATTCTCGAGGCTTCTAACGGAACGATGTGGTTTGGAACGCCGGACGGTCTGAGCGTCCTGTCCAACGGACAATGGCGAATCTATACAAGCCGGGATGGTTTGCCGCCGGGCACCGTGAACTGCCTTTCGGAAGACTCGGCGGGCGTGCTGTGGATCGGAACGGCAAACGGTCTAGCCTTTATCAATTCGGGAACCATCCAAGCCCTTCGCGAAGTGCCCGAGTTGTTGCACGAACAAATCTACGGAATTGAGGAGGACAAGATTGGCGCGCTCTGGATAGCAACTTCAAATCACGTCCTGAGGGTTAATCGCGACAAACTACTAGGGCTCATCGTGAGTGACGCAGATGTTCGCGAATACGGCTTTGCGGACGGCCTCGGCGGCCTGGAGGGTGTAAAGCGATACAGATCGGTTGTTACGGATTCGCTGGGACGCGTTTGGTTTTCCACGAATCGGGGGATTTCCTTTATTAATCCAACGCGAGTGATGGCAAGTTCCGCCCCAGCGATAGTTCACGTCGAAGGGATTGCCGCAGATGGCCGACGATTCAATTTGAGAGACCAGGTACGGATTCCTGCTCCTCATCAGAGAATCACACTTGGCTACACAGGGCTGAGTCTTGCGGTTCCTGCGCGTGTCAGGTTTAAGTACAAGCTCGACGGTTTGGATCCCGGCTGGAGCGAGCCCACCGCCGCACGCGAAGCGAGCTATACGAACCTCGGTTCAGGTTCGTATCTCTTCCACGTGATGGCGAGTAATAGCGATGGGCTCTGGAACAGTTCGGAATCGACGCTGCGATTCGAAATCGAGCGAGCATTCTGGCAAACGTGGTGGTTCCAGCTCTTCAGCGTCTTGGCTGTCGGACTCGCAATCTTGATATTCTACCGGCTACGGGTGCTAAGACTGAGCAGGCAAATGAATATGCGCTTTGAAGAACGACTCGCGGAGCGCACGCGCATCGCGCAGGAACTGCACGATACTTTATTGCAGGGCATTCTCAGCGCGTCCATGCAATTGCACGTGGCAGATGATCATCTCGCAGCGGATTCGCCCGCAAAGCCCTTTGTGGGCCGGGTTCTGGAATTGATGGGCACGGTTATCGATGAGGGTCGGAACGCAGTTCGAGGACTCCGTCTGCCCTATCAAGAGTGTGAAGATCTTGAACAGGCAGTGGCTGGGATTCAGCAAGACCTGGGTGTCGCACCGGGGACTGGTTTTCGAGTGGTTGCTGAGGGAGTGGCGCGGCCGTTGCGCCCGGATATCCGCGAGGAGGTTTATCGGATCGGTCGCGAAGCGCTGGTAAACGCATTTCGTCACTCGAACGCGAGCAACGTCGAAGTCGAACTCGAATATGCGCCCGGCTACCTGCGGCTTCTTGTGCGCGACAATGGCAAGGGAATCGACCCTGAAGTAGTCCGGGTGGGACGCGACGGGCATTGGGGTTTGTCGGGAATGCGCGAGCGGGCGGAGAGAATCGGGGCTAGATTCAGAGTCTTGAGTAGTGCGTCAGCCGGGACCGAGATTGAACTCTCTGTGCCTGGCCATATTGCGTACCTTCCCCGAGACTCTGACCGTCCCTCGAGATGGCTCAATATGTTGCAGCCTCGAAAAGCGAAAGGAACGGAATCACGCGTCGAGAGCGAGAGAGTCGGATGAGCGAAGAAGCTCAAATTCGCGTCTTGAGCGTGGATGACCATCCGCTTCTTCGGGAAGGCCTTGCCGCGGTCATCAACAATCAGCCGGACATGGTGCTAGTAGCCCAAGCCTCGAACGCACAGGAAGCGCTCCAGCAATTCAGGAAGCACCTGCCAGATGTAACGCTCATGGACCTCAGGCTTCCGGACAAGAGCGGTATCGACGCGATGATCGCCGTCCGCAAGGAATTTCCCGAGGCGCGCGTCATTATGCTGACGACCTTCGAAGGCGACGTGGAAATCCAGCGCTCGCTCGAAGCAGGAGCCCGCGGCTACATGCTCAAGAGCATGCCGCCCAAGGAGCTAGTGGAAGTAATTCGCCAAGTCCACGCGGGGAAAAAGCGCATCCCCGCGCAGTTGGCCGCACAGCTGGCGGAGCATTTGAGCGACGAAGACCTGACGCCGCGTGAGATAGAAGTGCTGAGTCAAATTGCCGGAGGAAACCGGAATCGAGATATTGCTGAAAAGCTCTTCATCACGGAGGAAACCGTGAAGGTTCACATCAAGCACATCATGGAGAAGCTGGGGGCGAGTGATCGCACACAAGCAGTCGCGATTGGCGTTCGGCGCGGAATCATCGAATTGTGAGGAGCGGGGCCGCGCAAAACCAATACCTTAAAAGTGGTATGAAAAGATGCCGAAATGTGGGCTTTCCTCAGGCCCGCATGCTTGCGTATTTTGGGTAGTAGTGTGCTTGCGATGGTGCGTCAGGGAGATACGCGCTGCAACGATTATATTCCACGTTTCCGGGTGGCCGGCCTGGGATAGGCCTGCTTTTGTTGCGTGCCATGGTTGGCCTAACGGCGGCCGCTGAAGGAATTTTCTATCTCTCTGGTCCGCCTAGTTCTTCTTCGACAAATTGGCTACTTGGATCGATATTGATCACGAGCGGGGCAGCCCTGGTCGCCGGATTTGTCACGCCGTATGCAGCGCTTCTGGTGGGGTTATGTTTCCTGGGGATCATCCTTTTATGGTTTCCCGCGCCTTCCCTGGGTTTGCACGATGCCAGACAGTTGGCATTTGGAATGATGATTACGGCTGCCGCGCTGGCATTGCTCGGGCCGGGAGCTTTTTCGCTCGATGGCCGCTTGTTCGGACGCCGAGAGATTGTGATTCCGCCCTCATCACGCCCGCCAGAACCGTGACTTTGCGTGGGTCGAGCGAAGTTTCCAAGACTCTCTCCAGAAATCTCATAGCTAAACTGCCTCACCACTAACCGAAAGTGGTATTCCCAGTCACCCCAGGAGTGGTAGCCAAAAACCATTCCATCTCATGATGTGTTCCCGGAATGGAACCCGCAAAGTGCAATGCGAAATCAATTTGCACTGGGGGCCAAATGGTTTTTGAAAACGTGGCGATTTCGAACGAGAAAAAGAATGGCAGCTTTGTGGTGTCTGAATCTCACGAGCCCGAAAAAAGCCTAGTGGAAGCCGCCAAGGCCGGGAAGTCAACGGCCTTTGAAGCGCTTTGTAAGCGGCACGCGCAGCAGCTCCTTCGCACGGCGCTTCGCATAACCAGAAACCGTGAAGACTCGGAAGACGCCGTCCAAGACGCGTTAATGAGGGCCTTTATTCACCTGAGGGACTTTGACGGCCGCTCAAACTTTGCAACTTGGCTCACGCGAATCGCTATCAATTCGGCGCTGATGATTCTCCGGAAGAAGCGAAGTTCGCATGAGATTGCCATGGCGGGCACGGATGATTCTGGAGCGGATAGCCCGGGCTATGAGATACCGGATCGTGCGCCCAATCCGGAAAGGCGTTATGCACAAAGCGAAAAAGAAAGAATTCTGAGGAGAGCCGTCGGCAGGTTAAGGCCGACCCTCCGCGAGGTGGTCGAGATCCAGCAATTGCAAGAACTCTCGATGCGGGAAACCGCCGATGCGATGTGCATTTCTGTGGCTGCCACCAAGGCGCGGTTGTTCCATGCCAAAGTCGCTCTGCGCAAGTCGCCAATCCTGAGGCTCATGCAGCAACCTCGATCCGGCGGCAGGTTCCGTGTTTTGACGGCCGCGTGATGGCCGTTGGTGAATGTAGCTCATGCGGAAGATTGGCTTACATTCCGAAAGGAGCACAAGTGATGGCAAAGAATGTCATGTCCACGCTCCAGGCGAAGGAGAACCCCCACTGACGTACGAAGCGACTGCCACTTTCGATCCTTTCACTTCCTCCCCGAAGCCGCGTTCTCCTAGGTGACAGCAAGACTTCCTGTTCTCCGGCAAGAATCAGGTTGTGACGTCCGTGATAAGTGCAGTCTGCAGCCTTCAAAACAGCAACACTCCGGTCACGACGACACGCATACGCGGGCTTTGGGCCTCCACTCGACGGCGCAGTCTGGAAAGGGTGTCTAGCGCGCCAGCCAAAACGCATACCGAATCGCTTGGAACATTGTCCACTGGTGGTGGGCTCGCAGGATGCGATACCAATCTAGGATGGAGTGCGATTTCATAATTGTATCCCCTGGAGGTACTTTCGAGGATCGCAATAACCAGCACATCAGGAGATAGATGGTTTTTTTTCTACCTCTGGCGGGACATCCGCGGATACCACGATGGTGGAGTCTGCTTGGTTACCAACCACGGCGCCTATCCCTTCGCGGATCAAGGGATGATCATCGATGCACAAGACGCGAATGCGACGTTTTCGCTCATCGAACTTGGCCGCCTGAAGATTCGTCAATCACTTGGTCGCTTTCTTGCGAGTTCACAGCCGAGAAGACCAAGCATCTTACAAGTGCGGCTGATCCCTGGGTTATGCGATGGCACCCCAGAGTTGGGCGCGGGCTTCGGCATCGGCAATGATTTGGATCGGAACAGAAATCTCCACCTCCGTCCCAGCACCCAGCCTGCTCCATATCCGGACTTGAGCTCCGACACTCCCTGCCCTCTCGCGCATCCCCAAAAGGCCCCAATGCAAATCCCGCCCGGACCGTACAACCTGCGGATCGATCCCGCAGCCGTTGTCACGCACGACCACGCGCAATCGGTGGGTTGAGTACTCAACCACAGCTTCGATAGCGGCGGCTCCGGAATGCCGGAGTGCGTTGAGCAGCGCCTCTCTCGCAATTAGATAGATTTGCTCCTGGATTGCAGGATTCAACGGCTTCGGCTGACCTCGACCAAAATGCGAAATTGAACGCCCGTGGGAGTGAGTTCATACCAGAGCACGAACAGCGCTTCTTCAAGACTGAGGGACGGGCTGGAGGCCGAGCGGAGATCTTCGAGGGCAACGCGGCCTTCGTCCATGACGCGATGCATCAGCCTGAGAGCGCGGTTGAGCGAAGGTTTAGTGGGCGAATCCGCTGGAGTTTGTTCGACTGCGCCCTCAAGCAGCATCGACGCCCCTAGAAAGCCTTGCAACAAAGTGTCGTGTAACTCGCGCGCGATGCGCCCGCGCTCTTTCTGGCGTTCTTCCAGACGAAGTTTCTGTTCGCGGTCTAATTGCTGGCGGCTAGGGCCACGGAAGCATCTTTGTATTCGCTCAGCGGCCCGCGCAATCACCTCACGGGCGGAAACGGCTTCGCCAACCACTGTATTCAGAGACGGCTCAGCGTAAAGGTTCATGGTTTGTATCACTCCCTCTTTCGATCCGCTCACGAACGTAAGATGGGCAATTCTCCAGCCTGATCCCCCGAGCTTCACATGCTGCAAGAAACCTTACCGCTTCTCGGTCCACGAGCCGCACCTCACCTAAATCAATGGTTAGGCTTGTCACCCTTGCTTCGGCATCACGCAGTTGTTGCAACTCCGAGATATGGGTTCCCTCGATTCGGCCGCTAAGGATGAAGGCAGGGGAACCATTGTTTGCAGATCTCCGGATTCTTAACATCTCGGCGTTGTGATAAGCAACACCAGGGCCAGTCGTAAAATACTGAAAGCAAAAAGATTTATGTAGCTAAGGAAGTCCCGATTTTCGTGAATTTCCGAAGTTCGGCATTCTTAATAGGATTCGGGAAAAGGGGGCTACGCGGTCTTGAAGCGGTGTTTATCGATCTTTAGTGCCCGAATCTTTGAATCGAGCGTGGAAGGGGGAACGCCAAGTCTGGAGGCAGCCCCTGATGGGCCTGACACCCGGCCACGAGCCTCCGCTAGCGCGGCCTCGATGGTTTTCTTCTCCTCGGACGCCGGCATCTTGAGGAGCGTTCGACTGGTTTGGTCGGAGGTATCGGGTTCACGAGAGAGCCAACTCTCGTCGACCGTGAAGTTCTCGGTTTCACAGACAATGACAGAGCGCTCGATGACGTTTTGAAGCTCGCGAATGTTACCAGGCCAGGCATAGGCCTTGAGCCTGTCGAGTGTCGCCCTGTCGATACCGCGTATCTTCTTTCCCGTCTTACTAGCATAGCGGTCGATGAAATACTCGACTAGGAGCGGGATGTCCTCTCTTCTGTCCCGCAGCGGCGGCATCTCAATCGGAAAGACGTTGAGTCGGTAATAGAGATCGCTGCGGAACGTGCCGGCGTCAATAGCGGGCAGTAAATCGCGATTGGTGGCAGCAATCGCGCGCACATTCGCCTTAATCACTTTGGTGCCGCCCAGACGCTCAAACTCGCGCTCCTGGAGAACACGCAGCAGAGCGATCTGGGTCTCCGGGGGAAGCTCGCCGATTTCATCGATAAAGATAGTGCCGGCTTCGGCCAATTCGAAGCGGCCAAGTCGGCGCTGTGTTGCGCCTGTAAAAGCCCCCTTCTCATGGCCGAAAAGCTCGGAAGCGATCAAGGAAGGGGGAATGGCGGCGCAATTAACACTCACGAAGGCATGGGCGGCGCGCTGCGAGCGTTTGTGAATCGCGCGAGCAATCAGCTCCTTGCCCGTTCCCGTTTCGCCCGTGATGAGGACGGTAGAGTCGATTGGAGCGACCTTCGCCACGCGGGCAAGGACGGTTTCTAAGGCGGGCGACTCGCCCACGATCTCCTCAAACATGGAAGAGCGGTCGATCTCTTCGCGCAGTGCGATGTTCTCATGGTAGAGCTGGTCTTTCAGCGCCTTTATCTGTTCAAACGCCGTCTCCAGTGCCGTTCTCGCCTCGTGTTGCTCGGTCATGTCCATGGTGGTGCCGACGACTTCGATAATCTCGCCCGACTCATTCGTCACGGGGTGAGCGATGGAGTGAAGGTACTTCATGCTTCCGTCCGCAAGGGCGATTCGATAATCAGACCCAGAATCTACCCTATCCTTCTGAGTGGACTCCATTCTCGCTCTTTGCTCGACCAAGGGTCGATCTTCGGGATGAACCCTATCGAGAAAAAGGGACAGGGTGGGCTTCGTTTTCCCGGGATCATAATCAAGAATGCGAAACATCTCTTGCGACCAGAAGGTCTCGAGGGTTCGCACATTCCAAGCCCAACTTCCGCTCCGGGTCATCCTCTGTGCTTCGGCTAGGTAACCCTCGCTCCGCCGCAAGGCTTCCTCTGCCTGCTTGCGCTGGGTGATGTCCGTCGAGGTACCCACGAATTGCAACAAATCTCCGGAAGAGTTCAAAACAGGATGGCCAACGGCGTGGACGTATTTAGCGGTGTTGTCCGGAAGAAGGATTCGGAATTCGATCTCGTAATCCGACTTCTTGTCGATGGCTCGCTCGATAACCTCTTGCCACCTGGCTCGATCCTCCGGATGAACGCGCTGCAGTCGCTTTTCCCAGTCCGGCATGCCTTCCACTGGATCGAAGCCAAAGATGCGATACCATTCCTCGGAAAGATGCAGGGGGACTCTTCCCGCCACCTCCCACACCCAACTCCCCGTGTGAGTGAGCCTCTGCGCTTCCATAAGATGGCTCTCGCTCTGCCGCAACGCCTCTTCCGCCCGCTCGAATACCTCCCCGGACACTTCGAGCGCTTGCAGCATGTGCGCAAGAAGTACGACGCCTGGCTTCCCGATCGCTGGAGAAAAGCTCACGCTGCCAGGTGCGAGGCTTTGGAAATACCTCCTCTCGATTCCTGAAATTTTTGCTTCACGTATCCCTTACGAAGGAGGAGGGTGGGTTCGGCCCCAACATGGATACACTAACTTCCCTGCTTCGATCGTCGAGGCCGCTAGAAGGAGTATGAACATCGAGCACATCTGGCTTTACATCTTACTCACGACTCTAGGGGCGGCCCTTCTTAGAGTCGGGATAACTGGGCGATTCTACTCGGTCGGCAGAGGCGGTGCGCGCGGCCTCGTTGCTACGATTACCTCTCAACCTGTCAAAATCGTGTTCATAGTACTTGGGTTGGGAATATTCGCATGGCTGATAGTCGATCTCAAAAAGGGCTTTCGGTTTTAGGGAGAACCGGGGTCAGTAACGTGTGAAGAAATAGACGCGAGTAGGTGGGGCTGACTTGCCCCTAGCTCCACGCACGGGCTCTAACCTCCACTCGCTGTCAACCATGTCTTTGCTCTGACGCATACGATGAATCTTCCCTCGTGGCCCGCAAACGACATCGACGCCTGGCTTCCCGATCGCTGAAAAAAACCGCACTGCCAAGGTGCGAGACTTTGGAAATACCCCCTCTCGATTCCTGAAAACTGTGCTTCACGTATCGCTCACGTTCTTTGCCAGCTTCAATGCGGAAAGACCGTCGAACGACGGGAGGCTATAGTCCGCCAGAATCAGATCAATTCCACCTTGCTCAACGGATGCCAAGAACGAAGCCTGCGTTTCGACCCGTGTTAGTTCACAGACCATTTCTTCCGAAAGCAGCTCCTGAATCAGAGCCGTGTCCTTTGAATCTGATTCAAGCGACAGGATCCGCAAAGGCTTCGACATACTCACTTCCTTACGCTACGGGGCAGCGCCTGATGAATGGTGACCCAGACAAACGCGTTAGACTGATGTAGACGTTGAAACGCGCCAAACAGCTTCTTTACGTACTTCATGTCAAAACCTGCTCCGTTGTCCCTGACGAATAACCACTATCTCATTTCCGTCTCCCTCGGCGCTCCCGATCTCAATCTTGGCTGCGACCGTCTGCGTGTAAACTTAATAGAGTTGGATAGTAGGTTTACAAGAGCGATTCTCAACATGGAACGGTCTCCGTGACAATCCCGGAAGTGTGCCGATCTTCCATATAATATCGGCGGCCGTGCGTCTCTTGAGTGCACTCCGTCTGCCGGCGATTGTTGGGGATTTCAAATAGTTTGGCACTTTATTCGTCGAGGAAACAGCATCGGATTCAGGAGGATGAAAAATGAACGCGCAATTGGTTTCTCTTTCTGGATTTGACTTGCTCAATTCTTCCCGGCTCAACAAAGGAACGGCCTTCACGGATCACGAGCGCGACGTATTTGACTTGCACGGTCTTCTGCCGCCACATGTGGGGAATCTTGACGAACAGGTTGAGAGGCGCATGCGAACGCTGGCGGGTCAGTCGACCCCGTTCAACAAATACAGTTTTCTGCGCGACCTGCAGGACACGAACGAAACGCTCTTTTATGCGCTTCTCGTTCGCAACGTCGAACAGATGCTGCCTCTCGTTTACACGCCGACAGTCGGCGAAGGTTGCCAGCGCTTCAGCGAAATATGGAGAAAACCGCGTGGTTTGTTTCTAAGCTATCCCAACAAAGAACGGATCGCTCATATCTTGAGTCATCCGCGCTACGACGACGTGAAATGCATCGTGGTCAGCGATGGAGAACGAATCCTCGGGCTGGGCGACCAGGGCGCAGGAGGTATGGGCATCCCCATCGGAAAGATGGCGCTCTACACCGCGCTCGGCGGCATTCATCCGGAGCATTGCCTGCCGATTCTGCTCGACGTTGGAACGGACAACGAAGACAGGCTGAACAGTGCGATCTATATCGGATGGAGACATCATCGAATTCGCGGTGCAGAGTACGACGCCTTCGTCGACGTTTTTGTTCAGAGCGTGAAGAGACGCTGGCCGCATGTTCTACTGCAATGGGAGGACTTTGCCGGTTCGAATGCCGCCAGGCTTCTGGCACGATACAGAGACCAGCTATGCACCTTCAATGACGACATTCAGGGCACCGCGGCGGTAGCCGCCGCGACGGCGATCTCCGCGATCAACATAACGGGTGCGTCGCTCGAGCAGCAGAGAGTTGTTGTGGTCGGCTTCGGAAGCGCGGGGCTGGGCATCACGAACTTGTTGGTGAAGTTCATGCGGGACAAGGGCCTTCCCGAAGAGGAAGCTCGCAAGTGCTTCTACGCGATGGACCGCTACGGCCTTATTACAGAAAACACGAAGGACGTGCGGCCCGAACAACTTCCGTACGCGCGCAAAGAGCAGGAAGTGCGAGGTTGGAGACAATCGAACGGGGAGATCACCCTGCTCGATGTCGTCCGGAATGCGAAGCCTACCGTTCTCATCGGAGTGTCTGGTCAGCCGGGAGCGTTCACCGAGCAGGCCGTGCGTGAAATGGCCAAGCGTACAGCGCGTCCGGTCATCTTTCCGCTTTCGAATCCTACTTCGCGCAGTGAAGCGACTCCACAGGATCTGATGGACTGGACGGAAGGCAGAGCTCTGATCGGCACTGGCAGTCCGTTCGAGCCGGTGAATGTCTGTGGGAGAAAGGTTCGCATCACGCAGACGAATAACTCATACATATTTCCAGGGCTTGCTCTTGGAATCGTTGCTTCCAAGGCGGGGCGCGTGACCGATACCATGGTTAAAGCGGCCGCCGAGGAATTGGTGCGCCGCGTGTCGACACATAAGGATAAGGAAGCAAGCCTACTCCCACCGATTTCGGAAGCGCGCGCGCTCGGCCGCCAGATTGCGCAAGCCGTAGGAAAACAGGCGGTTCAAGACGGACAGGCGCAAGTTGCGGACGAAGAAGCCCTGAACCGCGAACTGGAAGCGAATGTCTGGGAGCCAGCCTACGTTCCATACCAACGCAAGCAGGAGTCTTTTCAGCGAACCGCTTAGTACGCATTTAGTGGCGGCAGAGCGATCCAGGGCGGACCACGCGTTTAGAAGTGCGCAGTCTAGAGTGCTAGGAGATTTGGAAACGTCATAAATCGATCGCTATTCTGAATTCCACGAAACGAGCCAGGAACCCGTTCTCGGACAATGCAGCATGTTCTTTCGTCGCTGATAATTCCTCTGTGACGCCGTTGTGCTGCCCGAAGCGATCAACTCCCGGATTGTCGGCTAGAACGAAGCCGCTACTCTTCCCTTACCGGATTCCGGATTAAGGAAGGTTTGCTCGTAATTCGGAAGAAATCGTGGCAAACGCAAAATGGGCTGGCTCATTACACCGTCAACATGGGCTAATCACATCGCAAGGCAACCATGGGATCAATCAAGGAAGCTCGCCTTGCTGGCAAGTAACCCGCGATGGCCGCAACCGCCAGCAGGAGTCCAACGGCCACAAGCAAGCTCACCGCGTCGGTGGCGCGGAGTCCGAAGAGCATGCTCGAAATCAACCGGTCACCGGCAAGCGCCACAGGCGCTCCAGTCGCTATGCCCAAAGCCACCAGCCAAAGACTCTCTCGCATCACGAGCCACAGTACGTGGGAGCGCTCGGCCCCAAGAGCCATGCGAAGCCCAATTTCGTTTACGCGCCGTGTCACCACATACGACATCAGTCCATAGATTCCAGTGCAGGAAAGGAAAACGGCCAGAAAGCCGAAGAAGGCGGAGAGTTGCGCAAGCAAGCCTTGGTTGGCTATGGAGCGCTCGACTTGCTGGTTGAGCGTGGAGACATCGGAAATGGGCAGAGTGCTGTCAACTTCGTGGATGGCTTGGCGGACAGCGCCTATGACAGAGGCGGTATCCCCGGCGTAGCGCACTTCAAATTCATTCAGGTAGCGGACGTTTTGTGTGTAGGGCAAATAGTCGCCGGGCAGTGGTTTTTCATCGAGGCTCTTGTACTTGACGTCTTTGACGACACCGATGACTTCGATGTCGCCGGCGTGATCTTTCGTCCGGCCATAATGCAGGCCGATGGGCGAGCCAGCGGGGAAAAAAAGACGCGCCGCTGTTTCATTAATGATTCCGACTTTCTGAGAGGTTGCTGAGTCCTGAGCGCCAAACGTGCGGCCTGCCAACAACGGAATGCCCATGGCAGAAAAAAAGCCGTGGCCTACAGCATTGTGCTGAACATCTGTCGGACAATCGTGCATATAGCCCTGCACCCAAATGCAGTTGTTCCAAGTACCTTCGTTGAACGAGAAGATAGAGAAGCTGGCAGCGCGGACGCCGGGTAGGGCGGTTACGCGTTCTTCGACCTGGTGGAACATGCCGGCCAGCCGTTCGTCCTCCTTGTAGCCGGCCGAACTGGCGTCGAGAGTCATGCGGATGACGTTTTCACGATTGAAACCGGTGTCAACGTTGACGAGATTCATGAGGCTGCGGACGAAGAGACCCGAGCCGATCAACAGAACTAGGGACAACGCAACTTGGGAAACGATGAGCGCTTTGGTAAACGGGCCCTTTGCCGCGCCGCCAGCCTGGTTGCGGCCACCCTTCAATGAATCGCTGATGTTCAGGCGAGTTGCGCGAAAGGCGGGAATTGTGCCGAAGAGCAGAGCGGTCGCGATGGTAACAGCGAAAGTGAAGATCAGAAGACGTAGATCGAGGCCGGCATCCAAGTTCAAAGCGGCGCGACCATCAGAAACGATGCTGACGATCAGATGGCTAGCCGTGGAGGCGAAGACAATGCCAAGCGTGCCGCCAGCCAGGGCGAGAACCAGGCTTTCCGTGAGCAACTGCCGGATCAGGCGGGAGCGAGCTGCGCCCAGTGCTTGACGGACGGCGAGTTCGCGCGCGCGCGCGGTGGAACGCGCGAGGAGAAGATTTGCAATGTTGGCGCAGGCGATGAGAAGGACGAGACATACGACGGCCATGAGCACTTTGAGCGAGCCCGAGAAGCGATAGCGGAGGCTCGAAAAGCCCGTGGCCATGGGTGTCAGTTCCAGATGAGTTTTGTCGAGCTCGAGGAGATTTTCCCGGGTGAGGGGAGCCGTGGAGAAACCGCGAAGGATTTGCTGGAAGAGGAGATTGGCGTTGGCGGTCGCCTCCGGGAGCGTCACGCCAGGTTTGACCCGCGCCATCAGATGTAATGACTCGGACATCTGATCGTTGTAGCCGTCAAAACCCGGTGGAATTTCACTTTGCATGGAAAGCGAGACCCAGAGGTCGGGCAGAGTGCCGACCTTTGTTCCGAAGAACTCCGGTGGAGTCACTCCGACGATTGAAAAGACTGTCGATCCCAGAGTCAGCTTTTTTCCGAGGACGGAAGGGTCTCGGCCGAGGGCGCGCGTCCACCAAGCATAGCTCACCACGGCAACAGGATGCCCGCCTTTGGAGTTATCGTCGTGTTCGTTGAGAGTGCGTCCGAGCAAAGCCTGAACACCGAGCATTGGGAAATAGGAGCCGGAGACCATTTGGACCTGAAAAGCCTCGGATTCGCTGCGCCCTTCCACGAAGCCGTGCGCATTGTCGATCATGCTGAAGGCCGCGGCTACCTCGGAGAAGACCTGATTGCGTTTCTGCATCTCGCGGAAGAACGGGTAGGAGTAGAGCCAGGGATTTGGAAAACGGTCGCTGATGCCTTCGTCGAGGCCGTCCTCGAAAAGAACGAGTTGGGAGGGATCTTGCACGGGAAGCGAGCGGAGCATCACGCGGTCCATGAGGCTAAAAATCGCGGTGTTGGCGCCGATGCCGAGGGCCAACGAGAGCAAAGCGACGAGAGTAACACCACGGCTGCGCAGCATCGCGCGCACGCCATAGCTCGCGTCTTTTATAAAATTTTCGAGCCATTCCCAGCCCCAGGCCATGTGACTTTTCTCCCTTAGCACGGTCGTGTTGCCAAACCGACGCTGAGCAGCGGCCCGAGCGTCGTCTGCGGACATGCCGGTCTCGATCTGTTCCTGCTGGCGCAGTTCCACGTGCAGTCGCATCTCCTCTTCGAGCTCCGCGTCAAATTGGCGCCCGTGCACCAGCATCCCGAGGCGTCTTGCGAGTTGACGTAGCCAGTCCATGACCGAGTTCCTTTCAGATTGCCTCAATTACACGCGCGATCGCTCCGATGACGCGTTCGAACTGCGACATCTCGACCGTCAATTGTTTGCTGCCCGCAGCAGTCAGCTGATAGTAACGAGCGCGGCGGTTTCCAGCCGTTGTGCCCCATTTCGCGGTTACCCAGCCCTTTATGAGCATCCGCTGCAACGCGGGGTACAGCGAACCTTCCTCGACTTGGAGAACGTCACCCGATACTCGCTGAATAGAACTGGCGATCTCATATCCATGCAGTTCCCCGGAGCGCGCCAGAGTCTTCAAGATCAACAGGTAGAGTGTTCCAGGAGGAATCTCGTCTCGATGCAAATCCTCACTCCTTGACATAGTTAGACTATGCCAGTGTCGAACGGTTAGCAGCCTCCGTCAAGGGAATTAGGGGCCAAGGTT